>JAEHJW020001325.1_pt1 | contig 16521 bp, 27 predicted proteins | sample 9271431 | NCBI WGS metagenome assembly JAEHJW02 | reverse complement strand
AAAATATGTTATACTTAATAAAGATAAAGTATAACAATAAAAAAGGGGAGGTGATAAAAATGACAAAAAAAAGAATGAAAAAATTACTTTTTGAAAGATTAAAAAATAGGGGTTTCTTACCTGATTTTTGTTTTTCTTTTCATAAAAGAGAGAAGCATAGTGTTTTTGATTATGCGCATCCCAGTGCATTTTACGCAGTAAGATGCGAGGGGTATCAGTATTTTTATGGTGCAAAACATCCATTTAATCATTTTATTTTATTTTATTTTGATATAAACGGTATTGAGATAGAAAATTCAGGATGGAAAAAGTTTGGTGAAGCACTAAATTAAATAATATTGTAAAAGAGTGATTATATTTATAAAAAGGCGGTTTGTATGGTGCAAGCCGCGATTAAAAAATAACATTTAAAAAAAGGAGTCACAAAATGGAAACGAACGAAAAAAAAGCGGGTATTCATTATATCCGTATTAATTCAGATCAGGTTTTTTCAATGTTTAATGATTTCAAAAAGGCGGCAGGCATCGATGCGGATGCTGCCATAAGCCAGTTATTGAATGGCGCTGATGTAAAAGCTATCAGGATAGAGGCGCTTAAAAAACAACTTGCTGAACTTGAATCGCTAGTATAACAATAAGGGATGCTTGCATAGTTAATATGCAAGCATCCCTTTAATTTTTTTTAAAAATATCATTTTTCAGGCGGTATTTTTAAAAAAAATTAAAGGGGTTTAAAAATGCACTATATCAAAACAAACGATCAGAACTATTACAATTTATTGTACATATCTCAATGCTTGAATCAAGATATTGACGATGTGATATTGAATTTGTTAAAAGGTAACAACAATTTAAAATTGCTATTATCAGAACGAGAATATCAGGTTTTAAAGAATCCTGAAGCCGTCAAAAACTTACTTATCAGAACGCAGCATATTGACGGTTCGGGCAAGTTTTGGGTAGAAAGCGTACAGAATCCAGAATGAAAAATAAAATAATGGGAGGTGATAAATAATGGAATATTGCATCATGTGCCGTTATTACAACGGCGGGTTTTGTTATAACTTTAATATATATTCGGATCCTATAAACTCGTGCGAGTACCAGGATCCTATAAATATATATGAAAAACGGGAGGTAAAAAATGTTTAATAATGTAAAGATTAACAGTAACGAAGAGTTCAGAAAAAAATCGGGATGGACAACAGAAAAGCCAAAATGTTCGGGCTATTTTGAATATTTAGTAATAACAAAGTCTAGATATGTAAAAAAAATTAAAATAATTAGAAGTCGAAGCGGTGTTTGGTATCTTGAATACTCCCACGAGAAACCTCACGATGGGTACCCTGGTAGTTTTCATATTAAAGGTATTGAAACAAAAAAGGCGCATTTGTTATTACAAACAATGGGTATAGAAAAGCCAGACTATAAGTACAGAAAAGTTTTAGGCTATTAAATTAATGATTAAAACGGAGGATTTAAAAATGAGTGATTTATTAGATATTAAATTTAGGATTGAAAACCTTGAAAATAGTTATAACGATATGTTAGATGAGTTATACCCTTATAATTTTGGTAGTTATACATATGCAGGATCAACAGTTTTAAAGGCTGTTGATCCGATTATGTACAAAATAGAGTTTGATAATTATGTAGATAGTGAAATTAAAGACATTTTAGAAGATTTAAAAAACATAAATATTAATGATTATAATGATATTGATTTAAAACATAAAATAACTGATAAGTTAGATGAATACGGTTATTAAAATACCGCTTGCCAGTAATAAAATACTGGCAAGTTTTTATGTAATAACAAACAAAAATTGTTATTACATAAAAACTTGCAATAATAAAGTGAGGTGATTTTTATGAAAGATACAGAGTTTTTAGGTAGAAAATTTTCTATCGACTGGGCGCATTTCCGCTATCTCTGGGAAAACAATGCCAGCGAATATGGTTATTACGAGATGGCTAAACCTTATCTCTCTTTTGAAGAGTTCGATAAGGGGTGGCAATATCGTATTGTTAATAATGAAAACTTTAAGCAGGCTAAGATAGAATTTTTAAATATATTAATAGGGTTTTATTAATTTAAACGGGAGGTAAAAAAATGGAAAAATTAGCGGAAAAGGTTATAATAATAGATTCTCAATCTTATTATGAGAGTATATCTATTATTGAAGGACAAGAGGGCGTAAGTTTGAATGAAGTAGAAAACTGGTTCTCAGATTTTTTATCGTCGGACCCAGATTATATAATGTTTAAAGGTAAAAAAATACCTTGTTTCGTTTATGATTTAAAGCTATTTGTAGATATTAATGAATCGGATAACGACTCCGATGAAATAATCAAATTTTAATTTAAAAGGAGACGTATTATGGGAACGAGAGCTATTATTAGTATTAAGGAAAATGAAGATGAAAAAGATTATTGCACTTGTTACAGGCAGTATGATGGTTATCCTAAGGGTCTTGGTTTGGAATTGTTGGAGTATATTAAAGGTAAGCAGGTAGTTAATGGGTTTAATCCATTGCATAAATTTCACGAAGCCTTTAATGGCATAGGCGACTTTTGCGCGAGCTTAGTCGCTAATCTTAAACAGGATATTGGTGATTTTTATATTGAAAAAGTTGGCACGCGAAATGTAGGAGAGGAGTATGTTTATACTCTAATCGTAAAAGTCGGAGAGCCTATCAAATTAATCTGTGAAGATTTATATAATAATAAAACTTTTGAAATAAATAGCGTAGAAGATTTACATATATAAGCATTATATAAGCATTATATAAGAATTATTAAAGGAGGCTTTATGTATTTATATCGGGGAAGATATAGTAATGCTGATAGTGTTTTGTCAAGTTATAATAATAATTTTAATAATAGCAGTCATAATTTAACAATGGGCTTTGAGTTAGAGCATTCATTCTTATATGATTACTCTGTTATAACAAATCTAACCGAAGAAGACTACTGTATTTTAACTAACAGAATTGCATCTTATGAAGAAGACCGGTCTTTAAGAAACGGCTGGGAGGCAGTTTCTTATCCGTTTGGTATTAATGAATGGGATGATGTTATGGCAGATTTACATGAGTGGTTTGATTTGTATTTATCTAAACAAAGCGATGATAATGAAATAAGTTTATTCCATTCAGGCATGCATGTGCATGTTAATAAAACAGTTTTAAATCTAAGAATAACAAAGCTATTTGAATTGGCATTGTCGAAAGACAAAATATCTAAAACTATACATTATAGACATATATATAATAATTATAAGAAAAATAATTATGTGGATAGCTTTTTAGGGCTATTATTAATGCTATCTCGAAGAAATTTTGCAAAATATTGCAATAGTTATAAACTTATATCTAATTATTTTTACGATTATTGCAATAGCCATTATAGTTTTATATCCTGCTCACATAGATACACTATAGAATATAGGATATTTAAAAGCTGTACTAATTTTGATGATTTTCATATGAATCTTTTATTTGTCAGGAGCATATATGATTTTGGCAGAAAAGTTATAGGCGAAAATATATATAAACCCGATGAGCCTTGCTATGCTATATCTTTAGAAGACTTAGGGGAAGAATACTCAAATTTTACATATAAAAATTATTTAGACTATTTATGCGATAATGAATTATATCATCCGTTGGTAGAGAAGATAATAGGACGGAAAAAAGAACGCTTTAGGAAAATAATAAATAATAAAAAAAAGGAGGAGATACTATGTGCGTAATTGTAATATCAAAAACGGGCAAGAAGTTGCCTGAAGAGATTTTGAAAAAATGTTGGGACAAAAATGATGACGGTGCTGGTATCGCCGTTATTAACGATGATAAAAGCACTTTTGTATCTAAAGGTTATAAGACTTATGAAGACTTCTTAAAAGGTTATAACTCTATACCTAGTAATAGACATGTTATTCATTTTAGGCTTGTTAGTAAGGGGGATGACAATAATGCAATGACACATCCCTTTGTTTTAGAAGCTAATCTATATAAGGCGTATAATGTGAAAAATAGTTATAACCTATGCTTTGCTGGTGATAAACAAAACAATGAACTAATAGAATTTAACACTAATGAATACGCTTTGTTTCATAACGGCACGGTATCGGCTTTCGGTGATGAAGATAATTCCGATACTTTTTATTTGGCATATATGTTATCACATATAGAAGATGCTGGCAAGTTTGCCGTTTTGCAAAACTTATCTGATGTTAATAAGTTTTGCATGGTAGGCAAGGGCAATATTTGGTATTGGGGTGAATTTATCAAAGAAGAAACGGCTGGAGAAGATTTTTTATTTTCTAATAACAAATGGAAAGATATATATACGCCATCTTTGTATAATATTAATGTTTATAATAATGGCAATTATTGGTGGGATAAGGAAAAGAATACACGGGAACAATCAGATATTAAAACGGAATTACTATTAGGAGAATATGAAGAAATTGGCGATGATATTGAAGAGCCTATAAAATCTCTTTGCGATAATTATAAGTATAGAATCAATAATGAAATTTTTTGTTTTGATTGTCCGCATGAAAACAAATGCGGAGATTGTAAATCTTTTAATGATAACGATAATATATATTAAGGAGATAAAATGATAAGAAAATATCTTATAAGCAATCCAAGCACTGATAACTCAAGGAGTAGAAAGGTTTACACCGATGATATTCTTTACGGCATTGAATTTGAGATGAAGTTTAGGGATGTTGAAGAATGCGATAGGATGTTTAATGGCGCTAGAAATATAAAAAACGGTATCTTTAGTATTGAATTTGACAGAGATGTGGCTGGTTTTATCAAAGAATATGATGGTTACGGCGACTATAAGGTTTTTGAGAACGGAGATAGCATATTAAGGGGATTTGAAATAGTTATGAAGCCATGCGATTTAAACACTTTAAAAGATTATAACAATATTTTTAAAGAGATTTTTTTAAGATATAAATGTTATCCTCATATTACTTCTTGCCATGTCCATATTTCTGCTCATTGGATGGATGAATTATTTATTAAATTATTATATCAAAGATTGTATCATATCCAAAAATATGTGGTAAATAAATATCAGCCTATATTCTATAATACATTTGAAGGTAAATATCGGAAACAAAGGAGAAGGCATGCTATAGGCAATTTAAAAGAAATGCCCGATAGCGTATTAAAAGATAAAAGAAAAGGCGCTTTTTTTGATTTTTTATTTAATGGCGATGATCCTTATAGTATAACTAAATATAATCCGTCTAGGTATGCTTGGGTTAATTTTGTGTCATTGTTTTTATACGGCACATTGGAAGTGAGGCTGCCTGAAACTATTGACCAAGCTATTGATATTGCTAATTATATGATTGGTATTTTTACGGATATAAATTTGAAATTAGAAAGGGATAACAATTTTAATCATAGAAAGTTAGATACTGTTGTAAGCGATTATTTTAAGTTTTATCAGGAAGAACATACTAACGAAGAAGACGAAGAAACCGATGAAAATGAATACGAAGACGAAGAAGAATCGGATGATAGAATAGGACTGCTACTAGGACAACCATCAGTTGAGGATGGAGAAACATTGACAATACCAAATACTGATTGGATTGTAGGAGATTTGCTTAATCCGAATAATAATATTGCCGATGATGATAATCGTCGCCGTTTAATTAATGAAATATCAAATTTCTTATCAATATCTGAATTGGCTATTAATAATCTTGAATCGTTAAATCGTATTGCAACGGTAACAAATTCATTAGATACTAATGATGATACTGTGTCAATAGATGATATATCAATGTGAAATAAATAATTAACAAGGAGGCAAAATGTGCGTTATAGTCATTAGTAATAAAAAGGTAAAGGAAGATATTATTGAAAAATGCTGGCATGCAAATCAGTATGGTGCAGGTTTTTCAGTTTGCGAATCGGATAAAGTGTATTACCATAGAGGGATAATGAAACTCAATGAGTTTTTAAAGTGTTATGACGAAGAGGTCGCCGAAGGTAAAAAACATGTATTGCATTTCAGGATCCCTTCAAAAGGAGATAAAGGGGTTAATATGACGCAGCCGTTTCCTATAGAAAAAAATTATCTGAAAATGTTAAAAGAGATAACTCATAAGGGTTTTAATATAATGGATATGAGTAAAAAGGGCTATACTGCCGCTACATTATCCCATAACGGCACTATTTCTTCTATTGGCGACAACAAGTTATCGGATAGTTTTTATGCCGCATATATATTATCTAACCTTAAAAACAAAAGTGGTTATGGCGAGGTATTAGGTATATTATCCGATTATTCTAGATTTGCAATAGCATTACCAAATAAAGTAGTTACTGTAGGCGATTTTGAAGAATACGACGAGATGTATTTTTCAAATATGTTTTGGAAAGATAAGTTGTCATTTAAATATTATGGTTGTAAACGTTACAATACCGATTATAATACAGAATTTATTTTTTGCTGGAATGAAAATGGTATTATTGATAGGGCGGAATGTGCTAATTGCACTATTAGTACTGAATATTTATGCGATGTAAAAAATAAAGAATAATAATTTATAAAAATTGGAGGTTTTATTATGATAATAGATAATAAATTAATTGATTTACAAGAATGTGATAGCAAATATTTTAAAGTAAGAGAAAATATAGTGCATATAACGGATGATATTTTTAATTATTTTAATAAAGCAGGTAATCATGGCGGTTATGTTGGTAATGACAGAATAATTTTTTATGGATACGATGAGGTTACAGAAAATAATTATGATATATCTGAATATATATGTAAGACGATATATATCGATAGACAGTGGGATGATGTAAATAAAAACAATACTTTTATATCCGAATTATATAATTGCAATTATGCGATTTGGGATATTCAAACTGAAATTGCATTAATAAATAATTCATATTTTTCGCCAAGTAATTTAGATGGTGCTGTGAAATTATTATATAAATCTGATTTAATAAAGCATCATATGTATAATGTTGTGACAATCGGGTATTATTTTCCTAAAATAAATTGTTTATGGTTATGTGATTTACCGCATAATATGTGCGGTGTGAATTTGTTTAATGATTTGTTATGGGATGAATTAAAAGAAGTATTGAATCTTGATAAAAAAAATTTCAATAATAATAAAGAAGAAACAAAGAATAAACAAAAAAAAGAAACTGAAATTATGGCTGTGACAATAGGAGCTGATCCTGAGTTTGAGATATATAACCCGTATGGTTTTGTTTCTGCCCGTGATGTAGTAAATGGCGGCACATCGGATGATATAGGCGTGGATGGCAATGATAGTGTATGTGAATTTAGACCTCGTTCTGGGAAAAACGGCAAAGAACTTGCCGATAATTTACGTTATTTAATTGAAGATTTTGATAATAATTATACTGGATATAAACTAATGGTATCAGGCGATAAACAAGCTATTGGTTCTCATATACATTTAGGATTAGATAAATTTATGAATATTGAAATCGCACTTGCAGGTTATCAAAAAGATGCCGTATATTCGTTTATTACTTCAAAAATGCTAAATACATATAAGGATATGTTAGATATTGTTTATAATACAAATGGTTCTGCTAGAGGAGAATATGCACAGGATAGACCGTTTGAGTATAAGACATATGGATTTGAATATAGGCTTACTCCCGCATCCGTCCATTTAATACCAAATGTATATGCTTTATATTCTCAATCGATAATGTCGCTCTTTAATGTTAAGACGGATAAAGATGCGGAAGATATATTAAGGATAGTAAGACCGGCTATTAGTTATTTCGCTGAACATTGGAACGATATAAAGGTACTATCGATTAATGATGTATGGCTTAATAAAGAAAATATCTTTAATTTGTCAAAAAAGACAATGAAACCAAGTTTTAGGGATAGTTGGGATTCACTTTCACAATCTCGTTTAAGAATGATTATGGATTCTTATCCTATAGAAAGTTATTTCAATGTATGTTTTTATGGGCTGAAAAAACAAAGAGGCATAATATTTTCTCCGCCGGATATATCATCTGAATTAATGCCTAAACCTTTATATGATTATAATAATATGACGATATACATAGGCGTGCCTTATGTATTCAGGATGGGTATAGCAGACATTATCGATGATGAATCTCGTAATAGTTGGTCCCAGAAAATCTATAACATCTTAAAAGAAGTTGTCGTAGAAGTGGATAATAGATTTGAAAATAATTATTTGACAAGACAACATAATGTTAAAGAAATAATTGATATGTCAAGTGAATTGTCTGATAAAGCATATGACAAATTAATATCGGCTTATTATTAATTAAAGGAGGCTTAAAATGGTCAAAACAGTTAAAACGATTATTATTACTGTGTTGGTAAGTGTAATACTTGTATGGGTTTTCAATTATTATGTCGTAGTGAAAAGCTATAAGGCAGAAAACAAAAAGTTATTAAATTTATTAAGAAAGGAAGAATATTTAAAACTCGTTTTATCAAATAATAAGTATTCAGGATATTTAATTATCAAGGAACATTATGAAGAGAAGCTGGTTAAATATGCTGAAAGACATCCTGATAATAAATTTGTTTTAGCATTAGCGGAAAAAGAAGCGGCTGAAATAAATTATTATAATGCGAGAGGTAAAAAATGAAATACACATATGTCAAAGATAATGATATTTTAAATGCCAGCACAATGTTAAGTCATATCTTATTATTAGATGGCATTTGGCACGCCGATTATTATATTGTCAGGGTTTCATTATTAAGCAAAGAAGAAGCTGCATATATTTACGGGCTCTTTGATGACGATGAGTGCAGACGAATAAAGAATATGTGTCTTGTGTCTGATGATATGTGCGTCGTAGTCGTTATAGATTTATCATCGGATGATATTGATGGCATTATAACATATATAAGCGATGTCGTTTTTAAGGCATTAAATAGTATGGGATTTGTGCATGAAGATAATAGTATGGCTTATGCTTTGAATAAAAATTAAAAAGTGAGGTGTTTTTATGTTTTTTTATAAGAGTAAAGGGAACGAAACATTTACGCTTGATGAAATAATAGATATGCTTAATACTAAAATTAATAAAGCGAAAAGGATTGACGAAAAACTAGTGTCATTAATTGAATACAGGGATGCATTAGTATATTTAAAGTCTGGCGCTATATTTGAATTTTTATAAAAAAGGAGGTTTTATGTATGATATAATTATATTAATTGCCGTGTTTATAGTAAGTTTTGTCATAGGCAGGCAGTTAGGTTTTTTGTTACAGTATATATTTAAAATAGGAAAATATAAAACTAAAAAAGGAGGCTTTAAAAATGAGTAGAAAAAGAAATAGTTACAGTTTATATCTCTTGCCTCAGCAGGCGGAGATAATTAACAAATGGATCGATTACAACAGGGAAAAAGGGATAAGTATTTTTAAATCCGACTATATAATGAATCCCTTTATCGATTTTATTATGAAAGATGAAGGGTTTGCAGACTATATTAAAAAGGAGAATGACAATGGAAATTGAAAGGATTGAAAGACACTTAAGGAAAATTTTCAAAAAAAATGAAGATTTAAGTTATACTGTCTTAAACACAAATTATAAAGATAAATATGGAGGCTATTTTATCGCCGTGGATTTTAAAGGACGACACCACGAGTTTTGGTCGGCAGATATAAAAAATGTTGCCGATATAGATAAAATAATTAAGTGAAGCACCCGATACCTTACGGCATGGGCTTCTTGGTTCTTAGACAAGATACTTTTTAGGAGCAAATATATGAATACATTTACTCGGTCATCCATAGAGCTTGTTTCCCCAAGCGTCAGTTCGGGCACTTCCTGCCCTACTACGCAGTGTTTTCTTTGCTTTAGGTCTGGTTTCCATACGAGGATTGAGGCTTTGTTACCTGACTATCCTAAAACACTACTAAAATACATCCAGACTATTTTGGGAACTTATTTTACGGTATCACCCATAGACTTGATACCAACCGCATATAAGTTATCAAAGAACAATAGGTCTTTTGACCGATATGTATATTATATCATAGATGCTATAAAAAATAAAATAAAAATAGATTGCCTAAGTATCCCCGCCCTTACAGACGGGGACTTATATCGGCAATGTTAGTTAAAAAAGGAGGCTCAATATGCTATCCAAAAAAAGATAGACATGATTATTATATCAAAAGAAAAAATATATCAAAAGAGAATCAATACAATAAAAAAGGGGATAAAAAATAGGATGGATATATCAGCATATAGCAAAGACAACAAATATTACAATATCGCTTTTAAATTCGACAGAAGCATCGTCGATTTTATTAAGTCTTTATCAGGCAGGAAGTTTCTTGCCGATACAAAATCTTGGCTGTTGTTTAAGTCGCATGATAACATATCTTTGCTGTATGCTAAATATAAAGATATTATAAACATAGATCCCGCTGTTAAAGAAGAGTTTATGTCTTTTGTTAATGAAGAAACACTAAAAGACTATATACCTTCCGAAAAGTTTGAGTTTAATTATAAGTTGCCCGCAGGAATAGAAACATATAGGCATCAAGTTATGACGTTTAATGCAATGATTAAACATAAAAGATTTGCTGTTTTTAACGATATGGGGACAGGTAAGACAATAGTCGGCGCTATGGTTATCGATTATCTTTATAGGCAAAAAGAGATTAATAATGTGTTGATAGTATCTCCCGTTAATGTAATGAGGCTTGCTTGGATGGATACTATAAGAACTTATTTTAAAAATTTGTCGGTGTCAATGCTTTACGGCAATTATAGCGAAAGGCATGATATATTTGTTAATTATCCGACTTTAATACATCTCATTAATTGGGACTATCTTGGATTTTTTAATAATCATGGGTTTATTTACGATTGCGTTATACTTGACGAGTCGGCGCAGGTTAGAAATTTCAATACGCAGAGGTTTAAGATATTGAGTAAATTTTTACCAGTTAAATATACTTATATTTTATCAGGTTTGCCCGCCCCTAATTCGCCTTTTGAGTATTGGAGCCAGTTTAAATTGATAGACGGCGGCGAACTTTTAGGCGATAACTTTTATTCATTCAGGGCAAGATACGGTTATAAATCTGGCTATATGGGTAAGATTTGGAACGCAAGCACAACGGGAGTTAAGAAAATAGAAGAACTTGTTAAATCGAAGTCTATAAGGTTTACGATAGACCAGTGCGTTGATTTGCCCGCTAATATAGAAGCTACGAGAAGTATTAAGCTGGATAAGCTTCAATATAGGAACTATAATGAAATGCTTGAAAATTTCTATATCGAAATACAGAACGGTTCTATCGAGGCAAGCAATGCCGCCGTTAAAACTATTAAGTTGCAGCAGATAGCCGGCGGTTGGATTTATGATGAAGATAAGAAAGTTTGCCGTGTATTTGATAAAGAAAATGCAAAGTTGGAAGAGTTGAAAACTATATTAAAGGAAGAATTTAACGGCAAGCAAGTGCTAATATTCGCATATTTTAAACCGCATATTTTAGGCATAAGGGCTTTTATAGAGAGTTTAGGAATTAAGACTGCTGTCGTTTTTGGAGAAAATACTCCTATTCAAACTAATGAAGCGATTAAAAATTTTAGGTCAGGTATAGTGTCAGTGCTGATAGGTAATCCGGCAAGCATGGGACACGGCATAACTTTAACCGAAACACATGTGGTAGTCTGGTTTACGCCTATATGGAATCTTGAGATATTCGAGCAGGCAAGGCAGAGGGTCCATAGGATAGGTCTTAAACATAAAACTTATGAGATTTTTTTGCAAGCCGAAGATACTATTGAAGAGGATATATATATAGCTTTAAAAGAGAAAAAGAGTTTGGCAAAGGTTATATTGGATAGCATAGAAAACAGGACAAAAAAGAAAGGGGATTAACTAACATTGCCATATAAAGATAAGGAAAAAATAAAAGAAAAGAATAAAAAATACCATCAGAAAAATAAAGAGAAAATAAAACAGCAACTAAAAGAATACCATCAGAAAAATAAAGAGGTGTCAAAACAAAAAGCAAGAGAATATTATGATAATCATAAAGAGGAGATGAATCAAAAAAAAAGAGAATATCGAGAAAAACATAAAGAGGAATTGAAACAAAAAGCAAGAGAGAGATATCAGAAAAAGAAAATGTTGTCTAATAATAATATCAAAAAGGAGGCTTAAAATGAGATTTATGATAACTATGCTTATATCATTAAGCGTAATTTTATTAAGTATTATTAGTTACGCAATAGGGATTTTTGTTATTATTCTTATTGTTCTTTTCGTATTGAAATTAATAGGTTGGATATTTGGAATACCTTTATTATTCCATATATTTACGACTTTAAGAAACATAAAACTTTAAAAAACAAGGAGGCTTCAAAATGAAGTTTGAAACTATGTACAAAGGTTTTAAGACAGAGTTTGACAGTATTAAGGGAAAATATATCGCTTATGATAAAGAAGGCGATATCATAAAAGAAAGTAAAACAGAAGCAGAGGTAACAAAATATTTAGACGACTTTTTAAAAGGCAAGAAGAAAGTTGATATTCCTTTTATTAGGGGTATTAGGTTTAAGGATGATGATTATTTTATATTATCAGGTAAAATAACTTCTATAGCTTATAATATGGATGGCAAAGCATATGAAGTTTGGGTTAATGTAAAAGGTGACAGAAGTAAAGAATATGTATCAATGATATATGCCGATACTCCTGAAAACAGAGAAAAGATGAATGAAATAATCGATATACGAAGAAAGATTAAAGCTTTAGAAAATGAATGCGAAAAAATAAATAAAACGTTATCTCACCCAGAAATTAAAACTGACGAGGAGGCTTAAAATGACAAAAGAAGAATTAGTTGCAAAATTAAAAGCACTTAGCTATAATCTTGATTTGGAAGACAGGCATATAGAAGCAGACAGGTTATTGTTGGAATATATCAATGACAAAGATATAGAAAATGCTTTCAACGAACTATCGAAATGGTATGCTTAAAATATAAATAAAAAAACACTTGACAAATAATTTCATTTGTAATATAATTATAAAAAAGGGAAAAAAAGGCAATGATACTATCAAATAAAGAAATCAAATCATTAGTCGAAGAAATTTATCCGACGATATTCGTCAATAATTGCATACCGCAAAGTTTGTTATGCGGTCAAATATTTCACGAGTCTTCTAATAACACTTTAGCATTTGCCAACGATAGAAATGGCGGTTCATACGGTTTAATGCAGATAGATAAAGATGTAATAACTGAATTAGGTTTTCCTATCGATACAGATTTAAACGATCCTAAACTCAATATAACGGTAGGTTTTACTTTTATGAAATTGCTTTATAACGGCGAGTTTCATAATGAGGCTATAAACAATCTATCTAATGAAACTATGAAACTTGCTATGGCTTTAGTATGTTATAACTGCGGCTACGGCAATTTCAATCTATTATACGATAATCATTTACAACGTAATTACATAGATAGCTGGAATAATAATATGCAGAACAATATAAGCCTGATAGAAAATTGGTATTCTTGTTTGGCTTATCCTGTTGCCGTAATAACGCAGGCTAATATTAATTATGGTTTTGCCGTAGATAGTTACATTAGGAATAGTTATTTGGGAGAGGTGCCATTGTTTCATTTGTCATAAAAACTGGGGGCGAAAAAATGTTAAAATACTCTTCTGTTTCGGAAATACCGCAAACCGAGCCGTTGTTGGGTCGTAAGAAAGATATGATTTTAAACGATGCCGGTGGGTATGTTTTTAAGATTACCGATTTGCAACATCTTAAAAGGTTTCTTATATTGGGATCTTCAGACGGAACTTATTATGTTAATGCAAAGGATTTCACTAAAAGGAATGTCGAAAATATTATAGATTTAATTAAATCAAACGGCATATTGGTTATCGATACTATCGTTAATTTAAGAGATAAATGCCCTAAATTATCTCCGTCTTTATATGCTTTGGCTTTATCTATTACATATGGCGATGATAAAACTAAAAAATACGGTTATTCTAAAATAACGAATATTTGCAAAAGTTCATATCAGCTATTTGAGTTTATGCAATATATTCAGGAATTAAGGGGATGGTCTAGAGGTTTAAGGTCGGGTGTTGCCAAATGGTTCGATAAACCTTATTCGGATTTATCTTATCAGTTTATTAAATATCGTCAAAGAGAAGGTTGGACGCATAAAGATGTATTGCGTCTTTCTCATCCTAAAGCAAAAGACGAAAACACTCAAATGCTTTTCGGGTGGTCCGTTGGCAAAATATCGGATGAAGAAATTAAAGAAGAATACTTGTCTGATTTTATAAAAATTCAAAAGGCTGAAAAAGAAAAAGAAGTTATATCTTTATTGATTAAAAATAAATTCAGCTGGGAGATGTTGCCGACGCAGTTTTTAAAATCTCCTGCTGTTTGGAAAGCTTTATTGCCGAATTTACAGCTTACGGCTATATTAAGAAATTTAGGCAAGATGGCTTCTATAGGTATTTTAAATCCTTTCAGCAATGAAACTAACTATATTTGCAGTAAGTTAAATGATAGGGTTTATATTGAAAAGTCTAAAGTGCATCCGTATCAGATAGCCTTGTCTTTAGTTATGTATAACGAAGGTAAGGGATTTAAAGGAGATTTGTCTTGGATATCTAATTCGCAGGTTAAAGACGCTTTAGAAAATGCCTTTAAGTTTTCTTTTGGTAATGTTATTCCTACTAATAAAAACATTGTGTTAGGAGTAGATATTTCTGGTTCTATGGAGGGTTCTAATATTTTTCAATCCGTAATGGATGCTTCGCAAGCTTCTGCTATATTGTCGTTAATTCATCTTAATACGGAATCGAATATTCAGTTTATAGAGTTTAATACTAAATATTATAGTTCTAAAATAAATAGAAACGATTCGGTATATAGTGCTTTTTCTAAAATTAAAAGCGGAGGCGGCACTGATTTATCGCAACCGGTTCGATATGCTTTGGATAATAAAATATCTAATGTAGATGCTTTTATTATCTATACCGATAATGAAACTTGGGCTGGCAATAGACATCCTGTTACTGCTTTTAATGATTATAGGAAAAAATATAATGGTAATTGTAAATTGATAAATGTTGCTATGACGGCTACAAAAGGCAGTATAATTGATACTGAAGAAGTTGATTCAATGTTAGAAGTTGTAGGGTTTAATACTGATACGCCGAATATAATTAATCAATTTATTATTGGAGAGATTTAATTAATATAAATCGGGTCGAATAATATAGGTTACCTTCTGTTTGGTAATAGATAATACCTATGTTAAACTATTTATCCGATTAATAATATTAATACAATGGGTCGAAAAAAATCGATTATCCATGTTAAGGAACAGGTCGTTGGTTCAAATCCAACCCCGCCCATTTGGACGGGTAGCTCAGCGGTAGAGCCGTTATTTCGATTTTTAACATTTATCCATTGTGTAATTTAAACTTTTAGCGGGTCGAATAATATCGATTATCATAACAGTCGGGTCGTTGGTTCGATTCCAACCTCGCTTTCGGGCGAGTAGCTCAGATGGCAGAGCAACTGTAACTCAAATTTCGATATTAAATTAACTTAATAAGGAGAAAAAATGTCAAACGAATGGGTCGAAAAATGTATTTGTAATGATTGCGCTTTTAAATTTCAAAGAGAAATGAGTGTAGAAAAAGAAGGCGATGCAAGGGATAATGAAATTGAAATTATCTGTTTAATCGCACCTGGCGCATATGCGGCTGATGAAATAGTTTATCCGGTTAAGTGCGAACAGCATAAAACAAAAGAAGAGATTATAGCCTTGCAGCAGTCGCAGGCAATGGCACAATCTCATAATAGTGGTATTATTCATACAATTAAATAGGAGGCATCATTTTATGTCAGAGATGAAAGACATTGAAATTTTAGAAAAAATCAAAGCTATACTTACTAATTGCATTGACTTAATAGAAGAAGAGGATAGCGACGAATTTAATACAAATATAGTCAATGCAGAGAAATTATTGGAAAAGTTTAAAAACAATGAAGAGAAAGAAGAGGATTTAGGCGAAGACGAAGAAAAAGATATTGAAAACGCCGAAGAACTTCTTACTTTATTAGATGCCAGTCAAGGTAGCGATGATTGGTCTAATGCACAAGGATATATAGAAGATGCATTAGAGATAGTAGATGAATTGATAGAAAGCGAATCCGGCGAAGAGGATGAAGAGAAAGAAGAGAAAGAAGAGGATGGCGAAGGCGAGGATGAAGACGAGGAATGACCGAAACGAAATTTAAACAGGCTGTTCGGAATATTGCTAAACTGCATAATTTCACGCCTATAACAATATCTCCGCCGCCTGTGGGTATTCCTGATTTATTGTTGATAGATAATGATAATAAGTCAGTTGTGTTTGTAGAGTTAAAAGTTAATAAAAATTCTTTGTCGCATATACAAA
>JAEHJW020005098.1_pt3 | contig 16537 bp, 16 predicted proteins | sample 9271431 | NCBI WGS metagenome assembly JAEHJW02 | reverse complement strand
GATACACCTTACTTCATGTCCACGGCGCAGGACGTGTATCTGCCGACATGGGGACGATAGACTATATCCGCTGGGCTTTCAACGGGTATTCCTGTACCATTTGGCCATGGTGGTTTGGCAGGCAGTCCTGATATTATGGATCATAAACCGCCTGCCGTTGCGATACCCTCTGGCCCTACTGGTTTTCGCCATTCTCGTTTGATGCAGCGGCGCGGCCTACAGGCTGAGCAAACTGCTGCGCAACCTTCTCCTGAAACTCAAATATGTCCGCCGCAATCTGAGGATTGGAACGGGCCAGATTATCCAGCCTTTCGATATGCGCCAACGCTGCGGATGGGCCGGGTTTGCGAGCAAGCGCCGCCATCCACTTGGCAAAGGCCGGATTGCCCAGCAGAAGGCCGGAGCCTATCTGTGCGGCAATAGTCAGACCCCCGGTCAAGATGCCTTCCATTGCGGCAGAAACCGTTCCCGTAGCGCCCACAGCTATACCCGTTTTGGATGTGTTTGCGTAGCGGCTGCTGGCCTTCATGCCTGCGGCAACCTTGGCAATATCATCCAAATCCTTGGCATGTTGCCCTTGAAAGAGAACACCCTTTGCCCGCTTATCCAGATCATTCCAGTGCGTCAGGAAGTCGGATGGCGAGAATACCTCGCTGGTATCATCCTGCCTTCCCTTGCTCACCATGCCTAGCCGAGTGAGGATGCTGGCCCTCACGGTATTAGCCTCATCTTCAGGCAGAGAACGGAATAGGCGAGCGACCTTGGAAAAATCGGGATTACCCTCCTTCGCCCAATTCTGAATTGTCTTAAATGCCCCTTCGGACGTTGCATCCATTTTCTTGCCGAGCAATGGCGTTATGACCTCGCCAATGCGGTTCTCCCTACCTCGCCAGTAGTCGTTAGCGCGACGAAAAGCCGTCAAGGCTCGCGGCCCCTTCTGTAATGCGGTCGCCTCCATATCCTGGCTAAGCGCTGAATAAAGCGCCTTCAGCTTTCCTTGCGAGGTGTCATTCTGCAATGATGGCTTTCCGGCAAGCTCGCCAACGTAGGAACGGAAGCTTTTCAAGTCCTGCCATGAAAGGCTACCCCCACGCTGTACGGTGCGCGTCATTGGGTTCCCGTTGCTGTCAAGCAGTCCAATCGGCACTTGCTCCGTAGAGCCTTTGAAGGCGCGCTGGTATGCCTGTAGGCGAGGGTCAGACACAAGAGCCGATAATTCTGCGTTGCTCTTCAAGCCACGGTTCAAATCAGCAAGAGTGGCCTTTGTGCCATTGATGACAGCCGCATCATCTCCCTTAATCGGGATGGCGTCATAGAGTTTTCCGCCACGACTAGCGGTTTCATCCATCCACGCCTCTGCGCCTTTTTGCGCTGCCCTGCCCGCGCCAAATCTATCCTGTGTATAGCCGATGCGCTGCGAAAGCCTGTCCCTCGCTGCTTTAGCCGTTGCAACCGTCTTTTCAGCCGCAGACGACAAAGGAATACCGCCAAGGGTTAGATTGGTAATGGCCGTAGCAAATTGGGAGCCGAACGCGCCTGGACGATCTGCGGCAAGATAGTCAATGCCCTGCCGTTCCGCTGCATCTGCGAAAGCGCCCTGCTCGCCAAGCGTGTTAACACGCCGTTCGGCGGCCCCAGCCAAGCGCCCGCCAACGCCACCTAGCGCGCGCCCTCCCGCGTACCCTAGCGGGGCCTCCGCAACCGCTCCTAGCGCCCGGTCGCCAATCCCGCCATCACTTGAACCAAAGCCATGCAAAGCAGAGTAGCCAGCGCCCTCAAGGCCCATCTGACGCGAAGCAGCGTAGCGCGCCGCTTTCCTTGCCGCCTCCTTTCCAAGCCCCTCACGGATCGCCATGCGGCCAGCATTCCGGGCGACATTGACAACCTCGGACGGAAGCGCTGCCCCGCCGAGTAATTCACCACCAAGGCGGCTCCAGAAGTTGTTATCTTCATCGAAATCGCGGATGGCACGGTTGCGGGCAAGATTTTCTGTAAGGTTTCCATTGCCTGTCACCGTATCATAAATTGCGCCAATTTCATCATCAAGTCCGACGACAGCAGGAACGCCCCGCGCAAACGCATCCGCGCCTTCAGCTACACCACCATTCCCGGATAGATCGCGAACGTCCGAGATATTGGAAGCATACTCAGGAGGCTCCGAACCACCGAACGCAGCGCCGCCCTTCAACTGAGTGAAAAACTGTTCAATCTGGGCCGGGTCTTTGTAATAATATCCGTAGCGACTTGCAACCGATGCCAATTGTTCAGGCGTCGAGATAGAGCCGTCAGCGATGCCCGCGTTTACCTCAGAGACATATTCCTCCGAACCGGGCGGACGGCTGTTGGCTTCATTCACCGTGGGATCAGCAAAGCCGATATCCATGGAACCGGTAGGATCAAGCGGCGTATTCCCTTGGGGCTGGGCGACATTCTGATTGCCCCCGGCTTGCTCAGCCCCACCGCTCTGCGCGATAAATGCCTGCAACTGCTCCGGCGTAGCGCCTTCCGGCCCCTCTACGTCCATCACCGTGCCATTGCCTAGATCAACGGTGTAAACCATCGTCTTGGGGTTTTGCTGTGTCATTGCCATTATTTAGGCCTTACGCGAAGCACGCGGAAACCGCTAGACGCTGCTTGTCCGCCACGGTCCTGCTTGAATGGGCGGTACCCCTGGTCTTCGCTGTATGTGCTATCCATAGCCTCATTGCGCTGCTTCAACTCACGATCGAGGTTCTTTAGTTTAGCATAGGCGACAGTTGGGCTATCCGTAACCAACGGCACCCACTTGGCCAAGCGCTTATCCTCCGAAAGCGTCACAGCCGCGCCCGAAGTGTCCTTGATAATCAAGCCGCCGATCTGGCCGATACGGGCGCGAGCGTCAGTCCCTTCTGGGTTATTCCTCTGAGTGAACCAGTCACCTAACATTCCAGTACCAAAGCCAATTGCGCCTCTTGCGGTTTTCGCTTCCTTGCTCTGGTTCTTTGGGTCCAGCAAATTGATAGCGCCGCCGATGTTGGCAAGGGCTGCATCTGAACTTGCCCGCGATGCAAGAGCAGCAGCAGGCCAAGGCTTCAACTGCACCGACTTCTGACCACCTACAAGCGTAATCGTGCCTTCCTTCGACTGCTGATAGACCGTGTTCGGGTCAAGGCCGGGGATGGCTGCAATCTCTTGTGGCGACAGGATGCGGGTTTGCTGCGGCGGCGCTTTGGGCTGGCTGGCAACAGCTTGCGGACCCGCCGCCGCCTGACCACCGCGCCGCAACTGGCCCATATTCTTCGCGACATAGGCGCGCGTCTCGGCTGGCAACTTCGATAGCCAATTGCCGCCACTGGCCAACGCTTCATCGACGCGACCTGGGCCAGCATTATAAGCCGCCCATGCCTTCGCCGGATCGCCGCCGTAGCGCTGCAACATCGTCTGCAAATAGTCGCGACCAACCCGCGCCTTTTCCTCCATGCTGCCATTGCGCGCGGGGGTGACGCCGAAACCTGGATCTGATTGCGTGCCGGGCATGACCTGCATACGGCCTTGCGCACCGGCAGAGCTTGTGAGGATACCGCCGCCCGGTGCAAAGTCTCGATTGCCGCTTTCACTTCCAAGCGTAATCGGGATCATGGCGGACACGATATCCCCACCGGCTAGACCTGGATCACCTCCCCTCGTTTGCGGGTTAGCATAGCGTGCCTGCCCTTCGCTCAGAGTGAATGGGGCGTCCGGTGCCTGATAGACTACAGAGCCATCAGGGTTGACCAAGGCGTCACCATATCCCAACACCTTCGGGGCTTCGGCTTTATCACCTATGCCGAACGCCTTAGCGAAGTTGCCCGGATCACCTGCGTAGATATGCGCAAGAGCGTAGCCCTGAACGGATTTCAGAGCGTCAGGCTCATTCGCCTCTACGTCGTTAATTACGTCGTCCAGTTCGGTAACGTCGATCCCGCGTGCAGCCTCTGCCTGCCTGCGGTTCTTCAACTGCTGGACGAGAATGTTGTTCTTGCCGCTCTTAGCCGCTGCGTAAACCTGACCGTAGAAAGTCTGGTCCGCCTGCTTTACGGCGTCATCCTTTAGCTTCCAACCCTTGGACAACCCTTCCGCCTGATCCGGGAACAGGGTCGCTCCCTCCATCAACTTCTGCGGGGTAGGGTCGGTAAGGTAGGACTGCGCCCATTGCTGGTAAGCCTGCTGCTGTTGCTGGGCGGCCTGAGCCTGCCCCAACTGCAAACGCAAGGCTTGAGCACGCAGGGCGTTATTCTGCCCCTCGACGTAATTGTCGCCAGACGCCCCTGCATTCTGGGCGAGCATGGTTAGAAGTTGGTCGAGCGCCATTTACCAGCCTTGCCCCGATGCGTAGTTGGAACCGATTTTCGTAAGACCGTTGATAGCGCTTTGCCATGCCGCTGCCTGTCCAGCCGCGCCCGCCGCCTGAGCCTGTCCCTGCTGCCCAAGCAATCCGGAAATGGCGCTGTTATTCTGCTGCCCGAGTTGCCCAAGCTGGGAGGTGGAACCGGAACCGGTGGAAATAAGACCGCCGTAATTACCAAGCTGCTGCTGGATCACCTGATTAAGCAATTCCGATCCGAACCGCGCCAAACTGTTTTGCGTATTGCCGCCCCGCAATCCACCTGTAGCTGCTGCGTTTTGCAGGATGGTGTCCGCGCCCGTATCGTAGAGCGAAGTGAACTGCGGAGACTGCTGCAAAGCGGAAATGGCCGATTGCTGGGTATCGCCGCCGTTCAACCCAAGGAGGTCGAGATAACTGGCAAGGCCACGCTGGCCAGCCTGTAGGTACGGCGAGAAATTCTCTTGGGTGACGTTGAACTGGCGGGCCTGCTCATCAATACCTTTTTGGTACGCCGCCGCTTGAATTTTGGCACTTTTTTTCGCACCTTTACCCCCCGTGATCCCGCCGAGAATTGACCCTGCGGCGCTAATGCCCGCTGCTGCTGCGCCCATGTCAGTGCCTCACAATCTCGAAAATTTCCACAGGGCCTTCCACTTCATATTCATCATGGCCGATAACCTTGGCTCCGATCTGCCGATTAAACCAGCGGGCCTTTGCATTATTCACAGGGGTAGCGCCCCAAAGCCGCTTGGCGCCGTGCGATAGCATCCATTCCACCATTTCCCGGCCAGTCTCTACAGCCTTGCGACCACGGCATGTTTCGCCAAAGAATGTATGCGATTGGAAGTCCTGTTCGCCAGTCATTACGAAACAGGCAAAGGCGTCCTCGCCATTGGAAAGGACCACCATGCCGGTTTCAGTGGAGCGTCCGCAAGCCGGGGTGAAATCCATGGGGGCTTCCTCACCACGATAGTCCGTCCACGCCCTTACACTCGCCTGATTGGCGATGGCGTTTAGGAAATCAGGGGAAGTCTCACGGCGGATCATCTAGGTTTCCCAGACGCTCCCGGCGCAGAGCGTTCATCTGCCGATGCGGCACGATACCCTATGCGAGAATAGACGGCAAGGGTATTCCTATACCACTCGCCAAGCCACGGTACCACCCGTCTTGCGATAAGGACGGCCAACTGCCACGCCTCCTGCGCTGGCCGCTGCGTCGTCCGCGTAGGGTCCATCAGATAAAAAGGCGTCCGTCAGAACCGTACCGGAGGAAGGCAAGTCTAGCGCTGTGTCGGACGCAAGGTTGAATACGCAGCTATACCCACCGTTCGTCACCACATTATTGACAAGCGCGAGTAGCAGCGTGGCGCCGGGGCCATTGTCCTGCAAGATGATCGTGTTCGGGTCGGTCGCAAGGATCCGCTCTTGCGTAAACTCGCTGTTACCCGAAAGCGTTAGGACTGTAGCATCCTTGATCGCGTCTGTAGAAGCTACACCAGCCGTCACGCCATCAGACGCAGCCTTGGCCTGGAAGAACAGCGCCTCAAACGCTAGAACCGCCTTGGGGTTGTTCGGGAACAGTTGGGTTAGGTCGTTACGGTTGAGCGCAATCACGGTCATGACTTCAGCGGCTCCACTTCCACTTCGCACGCCGCCCATCCGGCAAGCGCATTGGATGCCCCCCGGAAGCGCAGACCGATGTAATTATTGAAGCGCCGATGTGGCCGCCATTGGACCCGTTTGGCCGTATCACCTCTGGCCCCGGTAGATGCTGATCGCTCGATAGACCATGATTGCCCGTCCATTGTGGTAGACATGAAGGCGACAGGCTTTTCACCCAATGCGGCCCGACCCGGCAAGCCTACCAGTTCCAGCGTATGCAGGATGCCACAACGCGCCTGATTGTAGACGAATATGGTTTCAAATCGCCACCCGCTTTCCTCGCCAAACTGCGTAGAGGTTTTCTCATCCAGCTTGCCGACGTTAGCCGTCTCGGTATCGCCGCATATCCATTCATTGTAGCAGAATACGGCATTGCGAGCGCGATATACCTTATTCATGCCAAGGCCAGAGCGAGCAGTATACCAGCAGGCTTCGCCACTTATCCGCGATGCGTTGGCGCAATAGACTAGCGTGCGGTCGCCAAGATGGATCAACAGGCGGCGCTCATCGCGATAGGTGCGGCTCTCGCATACAATGGACGATAGATCGGCAACCTTCGCCAGTTGATCGTCAATCTCACGCGTGCTTATCTTGGTAGCCGATCCTCCATCCATGAGGTAGACAGCCGGTGCGGTAGGCGTTTCACCCTCTCGCTCTTGGCCGACAAACGCCAGCGTCCGATAATAGCGGCACTTGGCATCACGCCCTACAATGCCGACAGGTACCGTGGCCGCCGTGTTGGCCTGGAATGGGAAGCCTGAACCACCCACGTTGCTGAACACCTGAATGGTGTATTGCCCCAGCGCGTATAGCTCGCCACGCAGCTTGAACAGGCCGACGACCATATCAGGATCTTCTTCCGCCGAACCATATTTCAGCGGATTAATGCTGAACGGGTCTGCTAGATCGGTAACAACAATGCTTGTGCCGTCCGTAGTAGCGTAATAGCCGTTGATCCACAGGAAGTCCTTGACTGGGCCTAGATTGGGGTCAGTCACCTGTGTGAGTGTCATGCCATCCCAATAATAGAGATTGTTGCCAGAGTTGATCGCGAGCCGGTCAAAGCCATAGTCCATGACGACCTGACCGGAGCCGCCTACATCACCCAATATCGTTACAACGCCACTTTGCCCGATCTTAACCAGCTTCGTGCCGCATACTCGATAAAGGACGCCGTTCCAGTTGATGCCGCCGCGATCAATGCCAGGGACAGAAGCGAACTGGACGACGCCAGCAGCCGAACGCATGTAGCCCTTCGATATGCCGGTTTCAGACGGGACAGGCTCTAGGTTGACCGGATAGGAAACCGAAAAGCCACCATCCTGCCCAGCCTTGGCCCCAGCTATCAGAGGGACTTGCATTGATCACACCCGCAAAAGCCATCCACTTTATTGCAGCCGCAGGTGCGATTGTCCTTCACGCGGATATCCTGCCGGAAGAATGGATCACCCCAATAGGGCCAGCGATTGCCTGCGCCGCGTGGCGTATTGCGGGTTAGTTCCCGCTCACGGCGCTTCTGGTATTTGGATACCAGCGATGCGCGGGCCTGCGCGAAGGAAATGCGGGTCGATAGCTCTTTGCCGATGGTATGCGATACATCCTCAGCCAGCATCCGGACAACCGAACGCATGGCGTCTTGGGGGATGCCGCTTTCCTCATCTGGCAGACCATTGCCGTAATTCGGGAAGTTATAGCACAGATCAACGCCCCACTGATTGCGCAATTCCTCCATGATGCCGTTAAGCTGTGAAAGCGCCAGATCATACTCTTCCGGCGCTAGCTCAAACTCAGCCGCCGACTGGCCGCAAAGGCTGTATGCCTGAGCAACAATTACGCGCTTGAGAGGGCCGCCATAGAGATAGATCGTGGTCATTATTAAATGCCTAGCAATGCAATCAAATCAGCCATTAATTACCACTCCGTAGATGCGAAGGTCTTGCCGGTAATGGCGCAGAATACGCTGATTGCGCGATTGGTCCGGGCATTGAAACGCCCGCCAGCGGCAACAAGGTATCCAGTTGCAGCGGTCGCAGCGGTGCCATTTTCTGTGACCCGCATTTCCGTGTCAGAGGTATTCTGAAAGTCTAGGCCACGGCGGGAAGTGTTCGCGCTCGCCACATCCTGCGCAGTTCCGCCTGTAGCAATCGAACCGCTGCGATCCGTTCCAGCGGGGAGTGGAGCGGTCTGCGAATATGTCGGGTCGGCCTGGGTGCCGGCTGGAGCGCCTGCGCCAGATGCCGAAACGGACGTTGTATAGACCGGCTGTTGGGCGCTTTCGCCAGTAGCTGAACGCATTTCCTACCTCATAAGTTGGTAAGGGGGCCGAAGCCCCCTCACACGTCACAGTTCCGAAAGGTTGGTGGTATCGTGCGTGTAACCTGGGCCACCGGCCTGAGGCAGTTCCTTGACGATATCCTTGATGCCAAGGCGCTTCATCAGCAGCTTGACATATTCGGTGCGGTTCTTGCCGTTGCGCTCAAGAATGAGCAGGCCCGCTACCTTTTCCTCCGGGATGCCGTCCTTCTTGTCCACCGCGTCCTTGAGGCCATCGGGCGAGAGTTCAAGATAATGCTCCCAACCGTTGATTTCCTCAGCGCCATGCCAGCGATTGACGGTTTCCGTTTCGCTCTCATTGCCGGTGGACAGGCGGGCTTCGCCCTTCACGGCCTCGACAGCCAATTCCTCGGCTACCTTGTCCGTTACCTGGGGCTTCTTTTCACCAACCTTGTCGGCAGCTTCCTTGCCAGCGAGGACGGCTTCATCTTTCTTTTCGGTCGTCATGTCAGTTCTCCTAAGCCCCCGTTTTACGTCTGGTTGAATGCCAGCGCGCCGCCCATCTGCGGGTTCAGGAACACCGTGCCATAGTCGATATCCCAACGAGCCTTGACGTTCAGGGTGTTGATATCGCCCTGGCGCGTATAGGTGATGTTGATGCCGAACTTGGGCGTGGTGGCCCGCATGACCTGCCAGCCGTCCTCAGGATCGACCGTGAAGCTGCCGGGGATGAGAACCAGCGCGTTCTTGATGAAGAACGGGTTGAGTTCAGCCGTGACAGTGTTCAGCCACGTGATGGTCGCACCGTTCGCCGGAGTAGCCGTGACATTCTGATATTCCTTGCCAGCGATGGTGTTGCCCCCGTTCGAAATGATCGGCGGGCTGATCTGGATCACACCAGCAGAGGGCTTGCCGACGACGCGGAACGTCTGCAACTGGCCGGTATCCTGCTTGTTGATCATGTGGACCGAGTTCACGCCAGCGATGGTGAACGCGTCACCAACCTTGACGTCCGCATAGGTCGTTGCCGTAACGGTCAGGTTCTGGCGGCGGTTGTCCAGATTGACCTGTTCGCCATCCGGCTCAGTGTAGAACGCGCTCGGCTCAAAGAACTGGTTAGCGCCGTTGACGGTCGTCGCACCACCCGTAGCCGCGCCAAGGCGGATCGGAGCGTCATCCGAATAGGTGTCGAAGTTGGCGATACCCGGCGCAACCAGACCGGTGCGATAGGCCTTGTCCGAACGGCTGGTAGCTTCTGCACGCGCGGCCAGATTGCTCGCCATGCCAATGCCCGAACGCACGCCGATCATGGCAACGCGGTTAGCCTGCGGAACGCCCTGTTCGGTCATGACAGCCATTGCCAGAGCAAGGTCATCAAAGCCCGACGCAGCGACGGTGCGCTTGACGAACTGCGAGCCTTCCAGAGCGACACGCTGGCGCAGGGACGAATTGACATCGCTTGCCAGCTTTTCCTTTGCCGCATCGCCGTACATGCGCAGGGCGTTGACGTTGCGCAGGTTCTTGGCCGAAAGCGTCTTCGGGCTGGACTTGTGGAAACCCACGGTTGCCGGGACAGCCATTTCGGTCAGGCCGTCGAAGTTGGCCGTCTGGTCAAAGCCGTCATAACTCGACCCGATCATGGGCTGTTCAATCCAGAAGCGGTCGCGCGTGTGGACCATCTGTTCCGGGGTGAGAGGTTCGTACTTGCGCGCTACAGCGCCATAGCTGAGAAAATCGTCAAAGCCTTCGACCATTTCGTCGAAAACTACGCGTTCCTCTTTGGTAAAGGCAGTTGCCATCGTAAGCTCCTATTTGCGAGATTTCACCGATCTACACGCAATCCATGCGGCTCGGCGTCTCGCTGGGCTTACGGTGCCAGGAACCGGGTTCGACGCGGGTATAGGAGTACCTTAACCCGCGCCGGTGTGCAAGTAGCTTATTCAGTCTTGGCAGGACGACCCGGTCCACGCTTCGGCTCTTCATCGCTCGGCATTTTGCGCGACCAGCCCGCTTCGATAGCCTGGAGTTCTTCGTCCTCATTTTCGACGGTCATGTTTTCCACATCAGCGCGCCCGAAAGGTTCGCCATACAGCATTTCCTTTCCCGTCCCCTTGCGGTAGAGCATCAGCGGATATTCACCGCCAAGGCCCTCACGGTCAGCCGGGATGCCAGCCATTCGCATATGCATGATTTCAGCTGGCGAAAATTCTCGATCACGGTTCATCTATAGTCTCCCTTCTTCACTTACGGTCGCGCAGTTGCTGGCGATAGCGGATAAGCTCGGTGCGGTTGCCGGTTTTCTCAGCCTCACGCTCCAGCCGTGCCAGCGTCTTGTCCGCACTGCCACTCATTGCCGCGCTGCCCTGCGGGATGCTGCCACGTTCCGGAGCCGGTGGTTTACGCTGCACAGTCTTTACTCCCATTGAGATTTCCTTGATCCGCAAAAGCTGGGCGACAGGATCCTGCATGCTCACAATCTCATCCAGCAGTTTGGGATGGCGAGCCAGCGCTACGACGGTCAGTGCATCCCGCTCCCCCAGATACAGAGGAATGGCATTCTGCAAGGCAACGGGCAACTGAGAGGCTACACCGCGCTCCAGTTCGTCAAAGTCCTTTATGCCAAGTGTCGTGGCGCGCTTGCGATATGCACCGACCGCATTATCGATCCGCTCTTTGATAGCATTCTGAGCCTTATTGGCCTCTTCTTCCTGCTTGGCGGCGGACTGCTTGCGCTCATTCCATTTACCCCACTCCTCCTTGAACTTGTCAGTATCCCAATCGATGCCGGGGCTATCAATGGAAGGCTCTTCACCCACCACGATAGGCGCTTGAGCAGCGGGCTGGCCGCTGGATAGTTCATGGATGCGGCGATCACGGTCGCGGATCTGCTCACGCAGCTTCTTGACGAGCGGCTTTTCTTCGTCCTCATCCGGGGCATAGCCGTCAATCTCGACGGTCAACCCTTCTTCTTCGGCTTCCACTTCGGCAGCTTCATCGGCTCCGCTCTCGGTTTCCTGCTCGACTTCCTCTTGATCCAGCTCATCAAGCTCGATTTCGGTTTCATCTTCACCGTCTAACATTAGTTTCTCCCTTCACTACGCTCAGCCATATCTTGCTGCCTGCGTTCCAAATCCATTTCGTGGCCACGGCGTATGCGTTGCGTGTTTACATCCTCCCGCAACTTCTCCGCCTGCGCCCGCTTCAATTCAGTTTCAGCGCCAAGCCGGTCCACCTCTGGGACTTCAAGGCCAGACTGCGTTTCAGGTGCGCTCACCGGTCCACCAACTGCCGCCGCCTGCGCTTGCTTCAACTCAGCATCGGCCAGCGTCTGCACGCCCTTGGCTTCGTTCAGTTTGACCTTGCTAAGCAGTTCCTGCGCCTGCGCTTCAAGAGCCTGCTGCGCCGGGTCGGGCGGCGCCTGCTCTTGCTCTGCTGCCGCTGCGGCCATAGCCTGCTGTTCTTCCACGGTGGGCTTGACCACACCAAGGCCGATGAGCTTTTGACGCGCCCAATCCTGCAACTCCTGCGTGCCTTCGCCATCCATGTTCATCACAGCGTGGAATAGCGACACCTGAGCCAAATCCATAGCCTGCGCCGGGACCGCGACCTGGGCAATCTCCAAGTCCTGCTTTACCGTCTTCTGCCGCTTGGTGGCCGTGCTTTCCTGTACCGACGCCACCACCTTGTATTTGCCCTGAGCGATGTTGTTGCGCATCGTGTATACGCCATTCTCGCCCATGTACGGCTCTACCAGCGTAGCTTCACCGTCCTTGCCGTCCACCGTGAGTGTTGGCACCTTGCGGCCCGGCTCGTAATAAACCTCACGCGCCATGCCCAGATAGATTTCAGCCTCACGCTCAAGGCTCTGACGCATGTTATCCAGATAGATGCCCGACTTAGCATCAACACGTGCAGCCGCGATGTCCATGGCCTCAGCGCTAGTATTCGCCTTGACCTGATCCGCGTTGTCGTCGTCCTCGGTAAGGTCCGCGCTGGCCTGTTGCAGCAATGCAGCCGTGACGGGCGGAACGTCACTTTCCTTCGTCGTGCCAATCGGTCCAGCATTTACGATATTGCCGTTAGCATCCATGAGCGGATGGCATTCAAGGAACGGTAAGCGATCGATATTAGCCCGCGCCCAATCCTCAGCCATGCGTGCGTCGATCTGCCCAGCCGCGAAGATAGGCACCTCACGCGGGCTGGTAGCGTCACGCTCAACCAGCTTAGCCGTGCGCGTGTTGTAGATGCGCTGGCGATCCTTCATCTTGGACACATGGCCCCGGAAGCGCTCTTGTCCGTCTACATAATCCCGGCGCCCGTAGAATGGCACGATGGGGATGTGCGGGCCAGCGATATAGCCACAGTCACGCAGTACGCAGGCGCCGTTCAGGATATACTTGTGGACCCGGCAACGTTTGATCTTCTTCGATGTTGATTTCCAGCCCAGCGCACGCAACTCGCTGATAGCCTTGTCGTCAATCTCGCTCTCAAAGAACCGCTGCTCTTCGCCGCTCGTCTCTTGCGTGAAAATCAACAGCTTATCGTTGACATCCTCTTTGACATAATATTCAGCAATCCGAACCAGATCGGGCGTGAACCACTCATAGTGAAAGCGCAGATTGATCGACGGCCATTCGCATACATCCTTGCCGTACTTACGCTCAGCAACGGAGCGCGTGTCAGCCGTGATGATGAATGCCCACTCAGCGTCCGACTTATCATAGGTGCGGCTGTTGCCATCGAAGTAAACCGATTGGTCAGCGTCCACGATGGTAAAGCCGGGATTGATGCGCTGGCTATCATCATCAGGATCATAGGGATCGGCCAGATCGGTAGTGAGACGCCACGCACCCATCCCACCGCGAATACCCTCCTGAAACGCATTGTCGCGGGCATGCTGCGCCTTGAAGTCATGGCTATCGGCGCGGTGCATGCCATCCAGCGTGTCAGCCGTGCTTGCGTCCGACTTGTCGCCAACCGGAATGTAATCAACGGTCAGACGGTTTTCCCGATAGTCCGTCTCAATCTTCTCCAGGCTCTTAGTGATCTTGTCCACCTCTGGCCGTGGCGCATCTTCACTCCACAATTCACCCCATGCGCCTTCCCACTGCGCCCCGGGGACCGTGACAAAACGACGATCCTCCAATGCAGCGGCACGGATTTCCTGCGCTGGAACCGCCACGCTATCGAAGCGCTCAAGGGCGGTCTTGTGAACCTCGTCCAGCTTATCGCTCTGGCCGGGCTTATCCTCGTCCTCGATCTGGCTTTCAGGGATTGGATCGTCGTTCATCAGCGCTTCCGATACTTGGTCGAAGGAATAGAAGAAACAGACTGGCGAACAACCTGCGGCGCTGGCTTCAATGCCGCCGTCTCAAAGGCCTTGTAGCCATGGCTCGACCAATCATGCAGCGGCATATCCTTGAACCTTCCTAACTTATCATCCCACTCACGCCGATAGTTATCCAGGCAAGCAATCAGGCGAGCGCAACGCTGCTCATCTATATACACATTTGGGAAGAAACGCCTAGATGCTTCTCTGCCATCGGCCAAAGCGGATATCCGCTTGATAACGGTGATAGGACGGATGCCTGTAGCAATAGCCTCAGCCTTACGGGTAGTGGCATCCTTGTTCAGCATCCTATGATCCGCATCGTGCGGCATGTAATGCTCTGTGTAGTTATATCCTCGCTCACCAAGGATGCGGGCATAATGGCCGAAGCCCTCCCCATTATTCTCGTAATAGTCGATAGCGCGCCGCTCCATCCCGACATCCTGCCAGAATATGATGGACATGCTATCATCAAGGCCCAGATCCCATGTGGTGTATACCGGCGCATCAATGATCGGTATGCGGCATATGCGACCCTGCTGGCGAACGGCGGTCATCTGCGGGCCGAAGTAAGCGCCCTCTATACTCACCTCAAACGCCTCCTTTGCCGTGGAGGGGTATTCCCGCTTAATCTCTTCGCCCTGCTGCTCGGCCTTCTTGATATACCAGTTCTTCTGACCGACAGTCAGGCGCACACCCTCGCTCGCCTCCAGCTTTTCGAAATACTCCTGCATTTCGGACGTGATCGTCACGTCACCGTCAAGCGTGTATTCCGGGCTTGTCCACCATGGCGAGAAATGGAACTTGAAGTCCATCATGGTCAGCGGTGTTCCAGCCTTGGTTAGGTTCTGCGCTTTCTCGCACATATCGAAGAACTCGCCGCCCTGCCCCTCAGCCGTGCTTTCCACAACGATCTTCTGGCCGACCTGTACCGTGTTGAAGGCGCCGGTCTTCACCTCCTTGGCCTTCTCAGGATACTTGGCGCACAGCTTGCCATATTCCGACACATGCAGACGCTGGAGCGTACCTGATCGGAGCGATGTTCCTACTCGCACGCTGGAACCATTGCTGAATTTCATGCTGTCTGCCGCATCCTGGGTAGACGACACGACATTGCGAAACTCTTGCGGGAGATTGTCATAGGCGAACTTGATCTTGTCCGCGAAGAATGCCTTGGCGTCATCCTTGTTATGCGCGATCACGCCAGCGCTGATGTTTGGGATGAAAAGGCAATCGTCCAGCATGTCCAACTGGATTACCGTGGTGTTGTGTGAAACCAGCCCTTCCGCAATGTACGTTCCGGTACTGGTTTGAAGGTCATAAAGAACCTGCTCGCCAACGTACTCAATGCCGGTCACAGCGAACCAGACCTTAGCGTCTGATCGCTTTCCAGGCAGGACGCAATCTTCCCAGAAATGGCTATCAATGAACCGTGTTGGCCGCGTCTGACCTAAGATGCGAAATATCTCATCCATCCGCCCGAACTCAATGCGGTGAACGGGGAAACGGCCATGACAGCTAGGCCGGTTGCCCTCATCAATCGAATGATATTCAGAATAGCCACGTTCCGCACAATACGCCACTAGCCGGTCCCAAACTTTCGTTGGCCGCTGCGTAACGGTCAAGCGCGGCGGCCTAGAGCGGAAAGATCCTTCACCGTCCAGCATCCCGCCGAACCATCCATCTTCAAAGTCCCCGCTATCCCATGGTGTGGTAATCCCACGTATTTTCGTACCAACCTTGATTTTTTTGGGGCCAGAGAGTGAGCGCCAATCCGTATCGGTTGACATCTTCTTGGTGAGCCACGGATGCTTATCTGTGCAAACAACACTCCGCCCATCTTCCAGCGTTATACGATAAGCCGGACGCCGGACCTTAGCGCAGGCAATTACATCAGCGGTGCGCATCAAACGAGACTTACCGCGACCAGGCACAGGGTATTCATCCACAGCCACAACGCGCATACCCGGCTGCATGTCCGCTATAGCAACCCATTGCAAATCATCGGTCAGGATGCGCGCTTCGCCGCTCAGGCAGAAACCCTTCTGCCGCGCCTTCAAGACGGCGTCCATGCCATGCCGGTTCTCAAGGAACTCGCGCTGGTCCGCGTTCATGCGGAACGGGACTACCCTGCCGTTCTTGTCCTTGATCTTGTAGAAGCCGTCAGCCAGCCGGTCCATCTTGGTAGGCCAGCGCTTGGCGGCTAGTTCTAGGATTTGTGACCCAGCCATTCACTGACCTCTTGCGATAACTCGATGGTCGTATGCTGCTCAGTCTTATCACGCCATTCTTCACGCCTGCGGTTCTTCAACCAGAATATGGCAGCGGTGGTATCTGGCGGGTAATGCTCTGTGTAGGGCGTAATGGATACAGCGCCGTCAACTACGTGCATCTTCACCGCTTCATGCGTATAACCAAGCGCCCTACGGTACAGTGATTGCTCTACCCGATCATCGGCAAAATCCTTGCCAACCTTTAGGGCCTCGCAAAATTCAGGGTGGCTATGCTTCCATCGGTAGATAGTCGCCTCGTCAACCTCGAAGAAGTCGGCGGCATCAACGTCGGTTGCGCCCAACGCAGCAAGCTTCCTTGCCTGCTCAATATACTCATCTTTGAACTTGGAAGGGCGTCCTGCTGGCATACCCATTATCTACCATATACGTCCGTAGTCGTCAAGCCGGTAAGCGAGGCATGGCATCCCATTCTCTGCGGCTAAACAAATGGGCAGCGCACCCTTTGCGCCTTGCGACGACATAACCTGGAACGCAGCCAACCCAGCGCCACTCACCTAAAGCATCAAAGCGGCTGGCCTTCTGAACGTTTGCGTTCATCACTCACCTCCTGTGGTTGCCGGTGCGGTGCGGGTCATGTCATGCAAGTGAAGCCTTAAAGACTTGGCCGCGAATTTCTGACCTCTCCAAAACCCT
>JAEHJW020003903.1_pt1 | contig 16571 bp, 20 predicted proteins | sample 9271431 | NCBI WGS metagenome assembly JAEHJW02 | reverse complement strand
TCTTTTGAGATTTCCTCTTTGAGAGGACTTATCTTTAAGACCTCCACTTTGTATATTCCTACTAACATATTCTCCTAGTAGAGTATCAAAACGTGGCCAGTTGATATTCAGATCTAATAAGATTGATCTAAATAGACTAGCTAAAACTGAATCAGCTCCACCACTATTGAGTGGTTGAACTATATCTTTTTTATCATCGATGTTCATTTCTGACAGCCTCGCTATATTTGGATAGCTGCTGGATAATTTCCTCTAGATTATTGTCAATAAACTTAAGGATTCGTAGGTTATAAGCTTCAGGGAATTGGTTTACATGACTTTTATTCTCCTCTATATAGTTCCATACACCGTGTATATTTTCTAATAGCTCTGTAGTTTCAGCTACAGTATCTACCATCAAATCTAATTTATCAACATAAAATCTATATAGCGGAATAGTCTTTATTTCAAGACCTCCGTATCTATTTTCTAACTCCTGATTTTTCAATAATTTATCATTGATGATGCGTAATTCCAGGTTATAACGAGTTATGCTATGATAGATCACTGGGATTTCGTGAAGTTGATATCGAGCTCTATATATGTCTGAAAATGTATCTACTAATATTTCATATGGCTCGTACTCATTTTGAATAAGAAATGGTTTCCATTTCGATAGGAACATGAATACCCTCTTTAGTAATATATGACCAAAATAGGAATGATATCATGGCGACTAATGCCTTATTTACAGAAAGAGAAGTAGCCCTACTCGATTATACAATCAACACCAGAGAGCATCTCATTCAGAAGCTGACTGAAAATGGAAATGCTCCTGAAAAATCTGCTGATAAAATGCTATTAGTTCAGCTTTTAGATGGTGTAGATAAAGCTATACATACAAAAGCTAAGTTGAAGATAGAGGATTCTAACTCTCAACAGCAGGAACAAACGAGTGCTATGATCGGTGAATTACTACGTAGAATCGATCCTAAAGAATATGTAGCTGTCTCTAGAGGTATCAATGATAAACGAGATATTCCTGTAACGATTTGTGTTGTAGATAAACTACCAGGAGAAGTAGATATCACTCCAGCTCAATTAACCTATGAAACATTCATGGGATTAGACTCATCAGATTGATCACCTGTAATCTCCATCTCATTCTCTACACTACCATCTGATGGACCATCTTCGGATGGTCCATCAGGTATGTTATTTGCTAGTATAGTTTCTAGATGGCTGATAGGCATACTAAATACACTAGTTCTTATTACCTTTAGACTGATAAATGGTTTAGCTAGAAACTCTAATGCTTCAAATGGAGTCATTTTGTGTTTTAGTAGTTTCTTTTGATCTTGAGGAGTTGGCATATGGTTAAAGAATATAGATGGTACTAATAGACCAACTTCTGTACAAGGATGTTTCTCTAGAGCTTTTGATTCTGCATGAAACTCTAACCAATCTTTATACTCATACATAAGAAAAATACTGATGTTATCATTTATAAACTTAGGAGTTAATTCCTCAATCGACATATCAATAAGTTCAATTAAAGCTTTGTCATCTGTGTGATGAACAATACTCTTATATAGTTGTTCTTGCTCGTGCTTATTCAGCTTATATGGAGCTAAGTTAATAAGAATTTTAGGAGTGTAACTAAAAGGTGAGTTATAGTTATTCTTGATAGTACCTAGTATAAACTCCTGCATGAATTCTATCATTCTAGTCATAGGACTACTAGCTAAAACTAGTTTATTTCGTCTATGATAAAAGCTATAAAACTCCTCAGGAGTAATTGTTTCAAAGCGATCTTCTTGTCTATCGAAATACACATTACCATTTGTAATTACTCTCGTACAGATATCTTTATCTATATTAAGAAGAGTACCTAATCTGGTATCTAAGAGACAATCTAGGTTTAATAATAATGTCGAATACTTAACGGATTGTTCCATATTCTAAACTAGTCCTGTTGGCTTTAGATGCATACATAATAGATAGGTCTTCAATGTTTTAGTAGATTCTACCCCACTTGCATAATGTGCTAGGGTATCTAGATTAGCAATGCCTTGTCGTGCTATCATGGTATTCATAGCTCTAAAGCCACGCTGATCCCCACCACGATATTTCATGAGCTCTACTGTACATGCGTCTAATCCCATGGCAGATAACACCTGTAGCTCTGGAAAGGATATACGAGATCCCTTAGATCTACCATCACCTGTAGGCTGACCTGTAAGCGTATCAATAGTCTTATTATCCTGAGGTACTTTAACCTTCTTTATAAGAGATTGAGATACTCTCCGTAATGGAAGATCTACTACTAAATATGGAATTGGAGTGAGATAGTCAGGAGCTTCATCGTGACTACCTATCCATAAACGACTAAAGAAGTTATGTCCTAATTCTTTAGCTATCTCCAAGTTATTTTTAACAGTAATCTTTACATTTCCTAAATTAGGATAGACTACAGGTAGAAACTTTTCTTCAGTAGATAGATCTTTCATAAACTGATCGAAATCAGTATCTGACATTTTACTGAATAGATCTTCGTATATCTTTTTATTCTCTCCACCTGGAGCAATCTTATCTATGTACTTTAGAATAAATGCAGTAGCAGCTAATCGATTACCCACAGGTATTCTCCTAGTAAGACGGAAGATTATGTTCCATAATGAATGGTAATACTTTCGATTCAAATAGATATAGCCAGGATGTACAATCACCACGACCTACTAGGCAGTACCGAACATCAATACTATCAGCATCGACAGCCATGATCTGTATATTCCAATAGTCATTCAAAATGAATCTTTGAACATCTGGTCTTTTGTTCATAGCTTCTTTGATTTTTGGACTATTATCATAGAGGTGAATCTTTGGTAACTGACCAATACTAATTAATAACTCCCTAACTTTAGCGACCATATCAATATCGCCTTCTTGTTGAGGAGCAAAGTAATCCTGACTAGACTCTACTGCTAATGCTTCATTCATTTCTTAAGTTCCTTCTTTGTTGAATTGATAGATTTGACATTCTTATCTTTGTCCATCCAAAACACGGAATATAACCCCTTGCGCAAACGGAGGAGGTCCATAGTAGATAGAAATGGAATATCTTGTTTGTCATTATTGAAAGTCCACCAACCACGTGTGTTGTATAGAACATTCCAATCATATCCCATAGCTTTAAGATCATCATACAATTCCTTTGGAGTACAAATCAGATCATCATCCAGCTTTGGCCATAAGTAAGTCATTTGACAGAGTTCAGCAGTAATATTCAGAGCACGACGTAGTTCAGGTAATTCTTTTATCTTCTCTCTAACAGTAGTTCTAGTTAAAGCAACATCTGGTAATAGATCTAAATGATAATGAATTAATGTACCAGATAATCCAAATCTCTCACAAGACTTTAAATAGTGAAATTCTGATAAAGAAGGTAATACTCCTTCTCTTTGTGATACGATTATCTCTATAACAATACCTGATGGTCCATTCTTACTACGCAGTTGTCGTAGACTCACTAGATGTAGATCCTGAGCATCAGACTTACTAGCATCTAATTCACTAGGGTATTCTGGTTCTTTTGTCTTTTGATTAATGAGTGGTGTGCTCTTATATGCGTGCCAAACATTAGTCATTAGGAAGAAGAACTTATCAGACACACCTTTGATCTTAATACCTTGTGGTAAGTATCCGAGTTTCTTAGGTGGTGGTGCGCTATATGGACTAGCAGCCATATTCATCTCTTGACCTAGATGAGCTGTGAGTAATATGTAGTGACTATTACGTCCAGCGAGTGTAGGTAATTCCATCAAAAAGCGAGTCTTAGCTAATCCAAGACGTGCGTGCATCATATTACCACCAGCTGACCCAAGTTCATTATTATCTTGGATATCAGCAATATCTGCAGTCTCAAACTCACTGAATGAATCTATCTCACTAAAGGTAGGTGCTAGCATCTTCATCTTAGTAACACCATCACGACCTAGAAATGGTGTCTCTACCATATTGCTAGTAGCTTCTTTTTGTTTTCTAATTAGAAACTCTTTAAGCTTAGTATACCATTCATTAGCGTAGTAAATAGTCTTATCTGTTATCGACCACACACCACTATCTATGATATTCTTATCTTTAAGGAACTCAAAACTATCGGCCAGACTACGTAATCTCTGCTCATTAATATTGATCTCAGTATCATAAGTACCTAAACTACTCTCAGTACTATAGAGTATCTTATTCAGAGCAGATAAAGCTAAATAATGGAGAATAGTAGACTTAAAACTATTACCTACTCCTACTACTCCAGTAAGAAATCCTAACCCACCATTTAAGATACTCTCGCCATGAGCTCCCTTCAAATAGTGTCCAGTTGGAATGTCTAATAAACACCCTACATTAAATGAATACTTGACACTTGAACTTGTGTTAAAATCTTGGTGGAGACTCATATTTATTCCCTTCTACGTAGTGTGTCCTATAGAATTCTGACAATTGGTAATTTTAAAAAAGAGTAACTTTCTTTCTACCTAACTTTTGAGGTTAATCATGTTAAAAACAGAACATCGTTCAGAATTAAAGAGTATGGATATTCTAGCTCTAGATGCTCATGCGCTCGAGAGTCTATTCCATAACGATCGTGAAAATTCATTATCAAAACTATTGACTAGCATAGGATCTCATCTACGTAACTATGTAGATAGTTTCCGAGAGTATATCAGAGATACTCCTGAAGACTCATCAGCTATCCGTAAAGATATCGCAGAGCTAAAATCACGGCTAGATAAGGTCAACTATATAAACATCAGAGAACAGATGATAGCGATACCTGAAGGCTATACAGGTATCAATTATTTAGAGTATCTCAATGAACTACTCACTCTAGTGAGGAGCTCAGATACCGTCACTAGTAATCTATGTGCTGAATACAAGAAACTCATAGACGTGATAGCAGTTAATGGTAGTGACAAGGTATTAATGACAGACTATCAGAAACTCTATTCTGATGCTACTACACACAGAGATCTTATACTCTCAACTCTACATAAATTCTTTACAGATAGTCATGTAGCTATTGGTCCTATAAAGAATGTACTCTCTAGTCTTTCAGAGATAAATAAATACGATAGCTATGTCTTTGAATTAGTCAATAACAGTAAACCTGAGACACTAAATAAACTCTCTAAAGAAGTAGAAGAAATCCATACCTCTTTAGATGTACTCCTAGCTAATATATCTAAACACTCAGTAGTAATACATGGTCCTGACATTGTAGATATAGGTCAGGGTGCGTATGCATTAGCTCAGTATATGGAAGCTATTGGTCTTCTTTATTACAACATTGTAGTAGCAATCAATAGAGTACATGACTTAGTTACAATGCTACTGACTGAATCATATCGATAATCAACAAAAAAAAAATAGTATAGCACTACTGGCCAATGAGCCAGTAGTGCTATTTCACTTCTTTACTACTTTACTTCTTTAGAGCAGCAGCTGCAAGCTCACCTAACTCTTTACGAATCTGCTTGTAGTCACCTACATTACGACCTGGACGCATCTCTACTACGGTTGAGAGTACACCAAACTTCTGTACAGTCTCACCGTTACCTAACCGATTCTCATAGGTCTTTTCACGATCCATCACATAGGAAACGTGATCACGCCCCACCATAGGGATGCCACCTTCAATACGACTCAGATTACCATCCTTCTTAAGGTGACTGATAGCCATATTACCAAATGCGTGAGCACCAGCAGCTACGAAGTCTGTCTGAAACTCATTGACTGCACGAATGACCTTCTCGTTCAGCTCATCAGGAATACAAGTCTTGAAGGTGTCTTTATCACCATTAATCGAATGTGCTTCTTTATCCCAAGCCAGATGTTTTTCAATCTTCTTGGAAAGTTCCAACACTGTTTCTGATACTTCACTCATGATATTGCTCCTAGCTAGGTTGATAATGAAAGGATCTCGAGTATCCTCACATTAGTTATATATAGCTATATTTTTTTAACAATGGATTTAAGGCATTAAAAAAATAATGCTCTATTGTTAGGTGAGTTTGAATGCGAATATCTCTTTCCGATAGAGCGCATCCTTAATAGCTTTCTGTGCATCGTTCGGAATATTACTATTGAATGCACCAGCGAGCTCACAAGGTATATCAGAAAGATCTATATGGATTCCTACATTCTCAATAGGTATTCCTAATAACTCATGAAAGTATTGCTCTATATAAGCTAGTACATGATCTAGCTCTACATCAATCTTCACCCAATTAGATACAAAGTCATCTATAGTGAATACATCTACTTCATAATTGAGATATGGAACAACAGCCTTAAATATCTCATCATTATGAACAAACTTAACTGTTGGATTCTTTATCTTAAAGGTATATCTCGTCTTAAATGAACCAGACTCAGCTACTGTAGAATAGTAAGCGAAGAATTGTGGACTAATTCTAGTTGTTAGTTCTTTAGAAGCTGTTACTACATTGCTGTAGAGTTTAGTCTTAATCGTAAGATGATGTTTAGTCTCATTTCCTGGATATACTAACTGAGTTTCACGTACACGAATATGGGACTTATTACTATCTTCTTTCTCTGGTACATTAATCATAAACTGCTTTATCTTAGAGATACGATCAGCAGCTTTAAGGCTGTCAGGATTTACTAGATAAGCTATAAAAGATAGTTCAGTTTCATTGACTGCTTCATCCATAGCTCCACTACTATTTAATGCATCTATTGGATCAATACTCATTACACACTCCTTAATTCCTGTTTAGAAAACAAACCTTCTTCAATGGAAATTTAACATCACAACTCAGTATTTCAGTATCTGGATGAGTTAATGTCTTAACAACATAAGAAAAGATTAAATGCTCATCTGTTTTCTTTTGTGATACCAATATTATACAATTGTTGTTATAATAGGAACTGCTCCAAGCAGTAAAATGATTATTGAGAGTAAGATAAAATGCCTGTATGTCTTGTGTGAACATGACTATCCATTGAGGATCCTCTTTTTCATTGATGAATCTCATCAGATCCATAAATTCAGTGGCAGCATTTAGACTATAAAATTTCTTACTTTCTAATACCTCTTTATTAACGACACTCTCTGAAGCTGAATTAGTTATGTCTTTAATGTAGAAGAAACCATCCTCATACACTATTCTACCCTCAATATCACTAGATGTTGTAGACTTTATAATATTCTGTTGATTCATAGACTATCCCTCTCTAGTAATAACTATCCATCCCGACAATGGGATGGATAGCATGATTTGATTTAATAGACTATTCTATCTAATAAATATATTACTACCATCCAAATAATTTAGAGTATTGTTTATTTTCATACTTTCTCATTATACGTAATGATTCACGTATATTCTCTTCAGAGTGCTCTAGGGAGAAATGACTAGTAGGTACTAGTATCTTCTCTAACTCATCTATAGATACTGCAGTACTCTCAAGATCTTCTAACATTAGAGATGCTGTGTGCTCTAGTGAAGGTGACTTGTATTTCTCAGCAATAGCAATACCAGGCTCTGTTACCCAATCCCAACAGATGATTTGAGTCAGTGTTTTATTATACCTCCCACCTGCAAAAAAGTCATTAGTAAGGCCGCGTAAGCTAAAGCAAACATTTTCCTTAGGATTCAGTAAAGCCTTTTCTAGTGCTGGACCAAAAGGTCCACTAGGAATATACTTACCGATGATAGCGACTACTCCAGGTTGTCCATTACTATTGCCATATCCAATATCTAAAGTAATATCTGCAAATTGTACACACGTATTTGTTTCACGTATTTCAAAGAGTCTATTAATGTAGTCGGAATCAGCCATACCAGTTTCACGTCTAGGATGACCTACTTCTCCTTTGACAGCACCTCTTTGGATTCTACGCATAAATACATTAGATGCCTCAAAGAGTTCTTTAGCACCTTCTAATGTATAGAATTGATTGTTAGAATTAAATACATTCAACCCACCAATGACTGATTGATAATAGCCGTCAGAATCAGGCTTTAATAGGCCTTGTTTATTATTAGGTAACTTTGCTGCTGTGAACTTAAACATAGTATTCATTTATAAATCCTTTCTAAGCTTTCAAGAGTGACTCTAAGCGCTCTACGCGCTCTGTGGGGTTAGCTAGAGCAGATACTACACCATCCTTGAAATAACTGCCTGCAAGTTTATTAAGGGTCGTACTAGCACTAAATACAACACTCTTTAACGGTATGAAAACAGGTGGATCTTTCTTAAGTTGATTATAAGACTGAATCGTAGTATGGTAATATACAGTTCGGTTACTTCTGCTACGTGATTGCATAGATACTAATAGCTGCATTAATTCAGGACTAGATGCGATATTACTAGCTGCATACTCTTTAGCGGTATCAAACAGTCTACCGTAATCCTCATACTCTATATACCAAGGAACATTTCCCTTAGCGATGAATTCGTTAAATATTGAAAATATTACAGCATCGGACTTCACTAACTCTGTTTGGGATAGTATTGGACTATTTTTAACAAAGTGAAATTGATAGTACTTAGCATCATCAATATCTACTTTCCTAAAGAATGTAGGCTCTATAGTAATCATAGCATTTACATTACACAATGTATAGGACTTTCCAATAACAATCGGGAATATTCCAATAACACTAATTGTAGTAGAGATAGTCAGTAGATCAGCAATCTCGAATCTAACAGGTACGTATATGTCAGCATCTTCTAACACTACTAGTTTATCACCAACTAATGTTAATAGTTTCTTTACAGAGTCTGGATCTCTCTTTAAAGTACGTACATCTAACTTACTTACATTATCCATACCAATTACTCCTAGCTAACCTATAAGATCATAATAAAAAAAAATATATAAAGATCTCAGTCTCCTACATGGGAGACTGAGATCAATTATTCTTTAGAGAAAGCTAAACGACCAGCATCTATAATAGACTGCCTTGAACATACCGCACACATCGAAGAATGTTCATTTTTATAGGCTACTTCTAGCTGCTTAATAGCAACAAGTACATCTTCCAAAAGAGGAAATTCAAATACATTATGACAAACCTCAACACCTTTTGGTTTTACTATAAGTTCTGAGTGAGGTTCTTTAGTTGTTGTTTCTACGAGTAGTATATAAAAGGGACCAGCATCTGATGTTCTTGCAGATAGTGTCCAGATTAGACCAGCATCAGTGTCTTTAAATGTCTCCTCATATAAACCATAAGTTTTTTCTAATTCTTTTAAACCTCGATTCCATGCATCTTCTTCGGTAATTACTAATTTCTCCATGGTGTTTCTCCTAGCTAGGTTGATTTGGGAACTGAGATCAACTAACAGTTATAATGTTTCTCTAGAGCTCTGTGGCCTTCAGCGATAATGGATTGCTGTGAATATATAACGTAACTTTTACCACGTTTAGAATCTTCAGGCATTTCATCAATAGTGATGCGTGCGTACTCCCGATACTTAAACGCTAATAAAAGATCTCCATCCTCATCATTCGGATCCATTAGAAATTTTGATACCATTTCTCCATTTATGGATCCTATCATTAATATGTAAAATGGTCCAGCGTCTGTAGTATTGTTATAAATAGTTTCATCTAGACCACAGGCTGCTTCTATTTCATCCATACCGCGATCCCACGCATCCTCGTCGGTGATTACTATTGTATCCATAGTTATTCTCCTTTATTGAACAGTAACGGATTCATCATACCCACGAAGGGCTGCTAGTTCTCCTACACTCATCCCGACACAATCTTTCATTTTCCATACGTCAGGATGAGTAAGATGAAAACCTTGAGGTAAGCATTTGACATTAGCAGCCTGATGAGCTACTGTCCAACCGATATCATCTACTAAAGCCCATTGGTCAAAATCAAATGGTAGTGTATTATAGACAGCTGCAGTATGAGCCACAGTAATATTGTTGCTAGTAGCCACTAAATCCCACCGACTGAAATTAGATGGTAATTTACCGAACCTAGCAGCTATATGCGCTACAGTCCAACCTTTATTATCTGTTAACTCCCATCTGTCAAAATCGTTAGGCAATGTACCTTTAATAATAGCTACATGAGCTACTGTGATGTCGTCTATGGTAGTCGTCAAATCCCACTGGTTGAAACCTTCTGGCAATTGACCATAAGTTGCAGCATATATGTGAGCTACGCTCCAACCATTTTCATCACAAATATCCCACTGATCGAAATCCTCTGGAAGAGTATTATGCTCAATCATTTCAATTAATTCTGCATCCAATACACGGTCTATTAGTCTACTCACAGGTATTCTCCTAAATAATATCCAGATCACCTTGTGATCTGGATACAGAACTCTATTCAGACATCACATATCCGTTTTCTAAAGCCAAGTATTCTACTGACTCGTCATATTTATCTTTCATTTTCCATACGTCTGGGTGAGACTTATGAAAGCCTTTTGGGAGTTTACCATTTAGTGCAGCTGCATGGGCAACCGACCAGCCTACTCTAGTACGAGTCGTGCAAATATTCCATAGACTAAAGTCTTTAGATAAATTCCCCCACCATGCAGCTTCGTGGGCGACTGTCCAGCCATTTTCGTTAGTTAGACTCCAGTCTTTAAAGTCTTTTGATAAATGACCATATCTCGCAGCTATATGGGCTACTGTGTCACTAACATCACCGCCAGCTAAATTCCATTGATTAAAATCTTTAGGCAGAGTACCATTCTGAGCCATTATAAATAAGTTTTCAATATCCATATAAGCCTCCATACATAGCCTCCTACAGTAGGAGGCTATGTGATCTATTATTAACCCTTACTATACTACAGAATTATTGTCGTTATCACCAGATGGTTGGGATTCATCCGGTGATTGAACTACATCAACTACAACTGTAGAATCATCACCAGAACAGATTTTCTGAAACATCCGCTCCCATTCTTCAGCTAAAGCAGTTACCTTAGGTGGAATTGTAGAGATATCTTCATCATCACCTAACTCCTTGTTGATTTCACCCATAAATTCGTCATGTAATCTATTTAGCATACCAGCTAAGCGATTCTTTTTATCAGTACTACACTGGAGTAATAGATTATCCATGCGAGTATTGATAATGTTTATAACATCGATCCGTTTCATAATAAGCTCCTAATCTGTAACTACAGATTATAGTTAACTAGCAACCAAGACTGTTTGGTAAAACTATCACTCACAACCTGAAATACCTTCTGATCTTTAGTTACAATCAGCACGTTCTCAGGAATCTCTTTTGCATACATATCCACCAAGCGAGCTAAAACGACTTTGTCGAATATATCGCGTAACCAATTGGAGTTAAAGCCTATCAACTTAGCTTTATTTTGGATATTGATTTCACGCGCAAAGAGATCAACATGAATGATATCATAGTTCATCGGAAATATAGTCGTTACCTTTATTTCCTCAGGAGTGAGGATCTCTGCTACAAGCTGCTTATAGAGATCATTATATCCGCCATGAGAAGGATCTGTATAAAACGTACCATACCTACTAAATCCATAACTTAACTGACGAGCCAGCAATTCAAGAGAGTTATTCAGAGCTTCTAGATAAACATCACCATGATCAGCCAGAACAACTTCTTTTAAATATACCAGATCTTCCAAAAAGCTATCGATAGAAATATCCTTAAGTCCTAGGATATCGTGGAGTATGTGATTTACCTCCTTAGCTAAGATCAAGTCAATTTGTGTGATCAGACTCAGTTCAGCAGGATTCTTACTATCATTCCTGATGAGATCACGAATAGCTCCAAAGAACTTCTCCATGGTCATTGCTATTGGTTCATACTTACTGTTAACAATAGCTAAAAGCTTAGCAGTAAAGTCTCCTCCGCAGACAATAGGACGAAGTACTCTAGCCTTAGTTATATAGATATAAGGCTTCTTTTCTGTAGCCGCAATTAGATGATATTCACCAATACGAATTGCATCAATGACACTCGTCGTTACAATGTCATTTGTCATTTGGTACTCTTTCAATTCCAACTGACGTAATTCAGTTACGAGACTATCTGGCCCACGAGGATCTTCAGCAATAGCTTTAGTAAGATAACCATAAGCAATAGCTGTTCCCGATATATGACCCTTAGTGTTTTCCGTATCTAGCGGAATACCAAACAGCCTATGCTGTTCACGATCCATAGCAGAATCCTCGTATTCTTCAAACTGTATTTGTTTCTGTTTCACGTTTATCTCCTTGTTAATCTCTGGCTTACTGATCTCCGGAATTGATGGAGATGAGAATATATGACTAGCTTTCTCTGCGAATCTCTTAATAACAGGCATGTTAGCCTGTGTATTCTCAGCTGCTGTCGTCTTAGGAACAAATGGGCCGGGCTGGGTTGGTGCCTGCTGAGTCCATTTATTTACAGCACCTCTAGGCTGATTAGAAAACTGTGGTCCTCCTCTATTATTCATATTACTCATACCTGGATATCCTCCAACTGGAGCAGTAGGCATTGCACGCTGTCCAACACCACCATAATTACCCATAGGCATATTAGGTAATCCCTGCTGGGGTCCATACATCGGTACCTGAGGCGCTGGAGCTGTACCTCCTATCATCATAAGAAATTGATCAAACTCATAGGCTAGATTTTGAGCTGCTGCAATAGTCTGCTGATCTAGAACGTTATACTGAACGAGATACACCAGAGCATTCTTAGAAGTTATCCAATTAGCGATTTGAGCTGTTAGTGTGTTGATAGCTACAGGTACAGTAGGTACTATACCACGCTGTATATATGCAATACTACCTGCTGCTAGTATTTCTACGGCACTAGCGAATTCTGCATTATTCCAGCCACAATTACTCATCTGGTTGAAAGTGAACATCCTGGCTGGATTAGTTTCAGCTTTCGTTATAAACTCATTAGCTAGTACCGTAGCCATGTACGGTACTAGCTCCTGAACTTGTGGTGGTAGTCCTCCTATAAAAGGTACAAATAATGGCTGATTTTGATTCCACAGTAATAGTGGAGCATTTGGCTGTTGAAAGCTATGCATGAAAAACTACTCCTTACCAGTAATCATGTTTTGGATATGCTCTATGAATGCTTTAGTTTGTTCATTTGGCACAATAGTATTAGAAACATCCAAAACTACATATGGATTTATGCGACCAGTTCCTACTGGATTTGGTTTTGTTATATTCAAATAACCTCCTCCTTCAGCAATACTGGCATGTAACTTATTAGTGGGATCACTCTCAGATACCCGTTTCTTTTTCTTCTGACCATCTCCTCCAGCTACATTGTTTTCTTGTGGTATGATAATACTCGTAATTCTAAAGAACTTATTATCACCACAGTAGCTGATATTCGTCTTAGGTGCTTCTGCTCTTCTGAGCTTAAAGATTAAGCCAGGCTTTAGAGATCTATTCATGATCTCGATTATCTCTTTTAACGATAGAGGTTTCTTCAGAAAGGCTTTATTTAGTTTAAATGCTAGACTAAACAATTCCTTTGTAATAGGATAGAATACTGGATACAATACACTCAGCTCTTTACCATACATCGTATTGACGTTTTGATTAGAAGCTATCAGCCAATAACTAAACTCTCTGATAGTGAGTGCTAGTAGATCATAGAAGTCAGAGCATGGATATCCTGACTCAATGAGCTTTTTGACAATGATGGAATCGACATATTGATCCAAAGAGTTATAGTGCTCTTTTACATTGTCTAAAATCTTTCCAGTACTATAGCTGTTACTGAAGATTATACTACCTAACATAGCTCTCCATATTCTAGGATCATCGAAATACTCTACTCTCGCTGATTCCGGAAAGTGATCTATTACATAGAAGATACCAGCAATTACATCACGTACATACTGGCCATGCATAGCTACAGGTATCTTAATGAATATATCGGTAGGTATATAGTTTCTATCGATGTTGGTCTTAGGCTTTAGACCCGTACTTCTGAATACTACGAAATCTGGATCAGGATGAACGATATTACCTTTCAGATATCCAATCTCTGGAACAAATCCAAAGTACTTCTGAAAGAATACACTAAAGCCATATTTACCGAGTAAATAATGAGCTGCAGTACTAACAGCTTTTGTTACCTTATCTATTACACGACCATTACTCGCATTCCTATAAAGAGATGCCCAAACTACATTCATCGTAGTTTTTGTATTATCTACAAAGATAGTATAATACAATCTCTTGAAGATAATCTTATCTCTCATCAGTCTGACAAAGATAGTCTCATTACTTGGAGATATTACCTTATCGGTAAGAACAGGATGTATAAAGAACTTATTACCACCGATAGTAGCACCACCAGCTTCTCCAACAAACGGAAGATATAGATACCTTGTGATTGTCTCACTTTTACTAACAAGACGACCACCTTCCATTTCCTGATAATCGTACTGGAAGAAATACTTCATGCTGTAGATATCTGATCTTACAATATCAACAACACGTCGTTTACCACTAGCTCTACCGTCATCAGACCCATAGGCTCTCGTACTGTTTCTGAATTCCTCAGTTGGAGTACATCTTTCACATCCAAGATATGTGAGACCTGTAGGAAAGCTACTAGATACAGTTCGCATGACTTCATCGATATATTGCTCTGCAAACGGCATCATCTTAATAGCTAACCCATTTACGATATCACTATTAACCTTAGGTGTATTTTCTTCAACCAACCGAGCAAAGAGATCTTCCATGGCATTCTCCTCATGATCCAATTAATAGCCGGAGTCTCTAATATTTTAATTATTTAAACTGCTGCAACGTGTGATTTTACCTCTATATAGAGCTTATAAGCACCAAAGATAACAGCCGCCACAGTCGCAACTTCCTTAGCTACTTGACCAAAAGTTTTAAGCCATGCAATTCTAGCCTCTTTTCTAATAGACGTATCTTTAAACTCATATTCACGATCTTTGAACCTCCTCTCTTGTTCTCTAACATTTTCATTCCATAATCTCTCCTTCTCTTTAAACACATACTCCTGTTCTTTAAATTCTCTATCCACACGTTTAGTTTCAGCTTCCCAGGCCCTCTCTTTCTCTTTGAACTCTCTATCAATACGCTTCATTTCAGCTTCCCATAATCTTTCCTTCTCTTTAAACTCATGCTCACGTTGTTTAGACTCGAACTCCATCTGCTTTAATATAGATTGTCGTATAGCCTCCTCATTCTGAACTAATTTAAATTCAGATGCAGCCTCACGATTACTATAAATACCACTATTCGATAATTCTTCTATTGGAATAAAGATAGGATCTCGAGTATATGTTTTCCCATTCATAACAATTAATCCGTCGGTGTCAGCTAAGGAATAATACAATCCATTCTTTAGTAATGGATCCTTAATCCCTCGGATATTCCACAGCTTTCCAAAGATGGTGAAGAACACACTCCCTTTCTCATCATTGTTATCTATGAATCTAACATCTAGATTTAATTCCTTATGATTTACTATTGTCCTATCAATCTCATCATTGCTAGGCTGATAGTCGAATGGGGTATTCACTGATATGTTAGTGGCTTTACTACTAAAAGAGAAACCAACACATAAGTCAGGAACATAAAGATAGTTACCTTCAAACAAAACATCAAGTCGTATTGAAAAGTTTATCACAATACGTACTTCAGGTACAGCGGAAATACGCCCTCCGAGTCTCTTCGACATACTTTCATATGCTGCCTTCAAAGCGCCTAGCTCAGAATTTACAGCAGGATTTACAGACTGAAAGTACTCAGTTAATTCAGAAGTAATTGCTGATGGAAATGTATACGATCTACGAATATGAAGATCACCATTATTACCGTTACATTCAGATATAATAGGGAGTATTACACCTGTATTAGTATACATATAAAGAGTACGACCAGACTTATTAGTATACTCTGATTCAATCTTAAAACTGTTTTTTGAATGGCTTAGACTAGCTGTAGTTTCAGCAGTATATGCTCCGTTACCGACGCGACATTCCATGACATTAATCCTCAAATTTGTTAGGCGGTTGCCTTATCAATCTAGTAATATATGATCTTAAAAAAGTAGATTTCATCTAAATATAGTACTATAGTAGGCTAAACTATCTATTATAGGTATATGTGATTAAAGTAGACTAAAACATACACTATATTCCTCTAGGCCTAAGTAGCCTAGAGGAATATATTAAACTTATGTATTTGAATGGTTTGTGCGGAGACTTTCTAAATAATTTTTATGATGAAATCTATATACCTCAGAGGCTTCTTCTGGTGTACTAAATATCCCTAGATGCGTTTCTTGATCTTTTGTAACTAATCGTGCTCTATAATGTACTGTGCCGTCTTTTAATACGGGACCAGTATATACACCTCTAGGTAACTTCTCTTTTCTTACACGCTTATCCTGACTCGTTAATCGTCTTTCACCTGAAGTAATAGTAGATAAATTACTCCGTCTAAAATCAAATCTATCACCGTTAATATGAATAGCAAATAGTGATCTATCCTTCTTCTTCAGATCTAACATATATCTACTCAACGTCATTCTAGATGTA
>JAEHJW020001702.1_pt1 | contig 16577 bp, 11 predicted proteins | sample 9271431 | NCBI WGS metagenome assembly JAEHJW02 | reverse complement strand
CTAGAAGGTCTCGGAGGGAGTCTCTTGACTGGCCGGCCGGACGACCGCGTCCAGCTGTCGACGCTGCTCGTTCGCCTTCTCGAAGCCGTGAAGAACCTTGCCAGTGGCCGGGTCGCGGGTCGGCTCGGGTCGGAGTCTGCCGCTCGGGCTGCGGTCGCCAGAGTGGCCGGGATCCTCGGGACGACCGCCGCCGGCCCCCGATCGAGCGTCGTCGTCGTCGATCGACGGAGTGTGGCGGGCAATCTCGGCCGGCGTGGGATGCGGCTGGTCGGTCGTCGGCACGCCGAGGGCCTGGAGGTAGGTCCCGTAGTTCGCCGGATCGGCGAAGTACGCCTTCGCCACGCCCGGCTCCGTCCCCTCGATCTCGAACACGCCGACGCCGCGGGCGGCGCCTCCTGGGTCGTTCACGATGTGGAGCGGCACCCGGGGTACGGCGTCAGGGTCGTTGAGTGCGAGCCGGCGGTTGTTGTCGGTGGGCTTCCCGCCAAGCAGGATCTTCGCCCCGAGGTTCGCCCGGAGCTCGGTCGGTATCCCGGTCGAGGTCGAGGCGACCTGGGTGCCGATGGCGAGCGACACGCCGGCGAAGCGCAGCTCGCGGGCGATCTTGCCGATGGTGTTGAGGATGGAGGCCTTGAGCAGGTTGCGCTCGGCCACCTCGAGCACGAGGGGGTTGTCCTTGCTCACGCCCTTCGGCGTCGGCTCGGGAGCGAGCAGCGAGGTGAGCTCGTCGACGACGACCAGCATCGGATGGAGGCTCGCCGAGGCGGGGAGCTGGGTCCACCGCTGCACCCCCGCCCTCTGGATCAGCCCCTTACGTCTCTGCCCCTCCTCGTAGGCCATCTGGAGCACGCAGCAGGCGGCGGGCAGGTTGTCCGCCCAACCGCCAGGTCGGACGAAGGGCTGGAAGTCGATGAAGTCCACCCCTCCCTTGATCGCGTCGACGATGCAGAGCTGCCAGCCACGCGCCAGGGCGCCCGTCATCAGCGCCATCAGGAGGACGCTGTTGTGGGTCGGCACGAAGTCCTCGACGAGGACGAGATGGGACGGATGGGCGACACGCAGACACCGCATCGTCTGCGGCGGGGCCTTCTCGATCTTGGTGATGTACAGCCATCGTGTCGTCTCGCGCGTCTCCGACTTCAGACGGGCGCGCTTGCGTGGGAGACGAAACACCGGAAGGGACGTCGTGAAGTGGATCCTCCACCGGATTCCGGTCATTCGACGTCGCTTGCGTCCGACATGATCTGGGTCGTCTTCGGTTATCGACGAGGGCGCCGACGAGATCGATGCCTTGATACCAAGCGAGCGAATGAGCTCGAGTGCGTCACATGCCAGACGTTCGTTCGAAAGCGTGAGTTCACAACCACCCGAAGACTCCACCGTTCCATCCGTGTCCATCAGTCCTTGGAGGAGCGCAAGACGTTGGTCGATGCCGGCCCGCAGGTAGATCGGAGGAATGTGCTTGTTCCAGAGCACTTCAGCATCACGAAGGAGGGGCTTGAGACCTCGAACGTTGATCGTCTTCCCGTTTGGGCCGACGGATGTGTCGAACACCGACAACTGCCCCAACATCCGCTCACGATCAGTGATGCCGTCCTTGTCGGTGCACGCAGCGCTCGACCCGGCCGTGATCTGGGCCCCGTAGGAGTGTCCATCTCCGAGCCAGGCCCCAAGCACGTAGGGAGGCACGGGGAGTTCAACCTCTTGCCCGAACACTCCAGAGGGGAGCCTCACTGCCCAGTTCGAGCGTTGTCCTTGGTAGACCTGCGTCTCGAACATCTCAGCGGCCGAGACCACTCGTTCGAGCGGCATCCCCGATGGAAGTCTCCTCTCGCTCTCCTCGGCGAGAGCCAGAATCGCCTCTCCTAGGGGGAAGGCCACAACGCTCCCTGCCCCCGAGACGTGCTCGACCACCGTCTTGGTCGTCACCAGGAAGCGCTTCATCACACCACGGAGCTCTCTCAGCTGGTTGCGGCTTGGGGTCTCCATTCCGATCCCAGAGAAGAGTTCGCGTGCGGTAAGCCAGCGGCCTGGTGGTTGCTGCACCGCAGCGCTCTCAACTGCCCCCCAGGAGGGGCGGGCATGATCCTGCAGCGCCGCAAACGCCTCGCTCGCAAGATAGCGGTTGACAGGGCGCTCGAATCCGACGTCGACCGAGATCACCTCGGTCGGGAGACCGCGGGCTGTCAGCGTCCTCAGGACGTAGCTGTAGGACATCCCCGTCATCTCTGCGATGGTCATGGCGCTGGCGAACGCCCCCGGGTGCGCATCATGTGCAAGTCTGCGAAGCCGCTCGACCTTTGCGGTGACACGATCAGTACCACGCTTCGTCGTCCGTGTGGCGCTCGGCGCGTGCATGACCCGAGCCACGTGATGAGAAGCCAGCCAGAGATGGCTCGGACCGCACTCGACAACCTGGCCAGTGTCGAACTGCACTCGGTAGGTGTCCTCGACCACATCGTCGGAGAACCCGACGATCTTCGTCTCCGTGCCGTCGGCAGCGTAGACGGTGTCCCCAACCGCGAGCGTGCCGACCGTTGCCCAGCCGTCGGGGAACTGTTCGCTGACCGGAACCGGGACGCGGGTATCGAGCCGGAGTAGCTTCCCCGACCCTGTCAGGCCTTGGACCTGGAGATGCGGGCTCGTCACGAAGTCGATCGCAAGCTCTGGTCCTTCTTCGCCGCCGGTACGACCGAGCACTCGCCCGAGCGGGACGCGTGCCCAGTCGCCATCCTTCGGGTCGACGCGCTCCACGGTCTTCTTGAATGGATACGACAGCACCGGCGGGAACGAAGGAGGTTCGCCCGGCACGAGGGAGGCCTTCAGCGCCCCTGGGTCGGTCTCGACGTACCAGCCCTCCTTCCCGACGACGACGGTGGCGATCTCCTCGAGCTTCTGGTCATGCTTGGAGGGCACGTAAGTGTGCGGCAGGGTGACGTCGTAGCCGGCATCCGGCCGCGCGGTGACCTGGACATCCCACGGCTTCACCCCGAGCGCCACGGCGATCGCTCCACGGCAACGCTGCTCGGGCGCGGTGAGACGGGCGAGCGTGGCCTTGCCGAGGAAGGGCTCGAATTCCACCATGACGTAGCCCTCGTACTGGTCCTCGAGCTTGGTCGCGACCCTTGCGCCGTCGGATGGCTTCGTCCCACGAGGAAGACGGACCTCGAAGCGGGCTTCAGTCTTCTCGCCCGCGGCCACCTCGGTGACCGCCACCTGGCGGGTCGCAAATGCGGTGCCCGCCACTGGGTCGATCGAGTCGATCTCCCAGCCGTCGCCGTGCTTGTCGGCGACGAGTTTCTCGAGCGCCTTCAGGTGCTTGGCAGGGTCGAAGCCGGCCGGGAGCTTTATGGTGATGCGCTCAGTCGGCACCTCCCTTCTGTGCGGGGGCCTCGGGATCGGGTGAGTGTCCGTCAGCGGGAGCGACCGCCGTCGGACCGATTGACGTTCGTCGGCCAGGCGTTGGCCGCCGCGGCGCGAATAGCCTGGTGACGTGCCGCTGCCAGCGCAGAACCTCTACCGAAGCGAGCCGGTAGGAGACAACCCAGCAGCGAGGCTGCTCGCCTTCGTTCAGGCCTTTCGCGCCATACCCGGACCCCGAGACGCCAACAGGACTACCGTTGGCGAAGCCATCGGGTACATCCTCGAGGCCGATTTGTCCCTCAGGGCAGACCTGCATCGAGAGGTTGCACTCATCGTCGACCTACCTCGTCAGGCTCGCTCGGCGATCGAACAACGACCGGAAGCCATACCGCCCCGCTTCGCTCATGAGCTCCAGGCCGTCGAGAACTGGCTCCGCTTCCTCAACAATCTCGATCAGCCGTGCGTCGGCCCCGCGCGCTCACTGGCTGACGATGCGGTCAAGGCGCTCGAGATGTGCGCGGAGCTGCTCTCTCTCAACGCGCCTGAGCAAGTGGCGACCCCGGACGTGCTGCAGGTGCTTCGTGACGATGCGAACGACCTGATCGAGCAGGTGCTCGCAACTGGCCTACATCCCGACCTCGCGACACTTCTCGTCGACCACCTCCACCTGATCATCAAGGCTCTCGACGACTACCGGCTCAGCGGGGCGCAAGCAACCCGCGCTGCCAGCGACCAGGCCTTCGGTGCCATCGGTCGAGCGCGCGCGATGGGCCAGGTTGACGAGAAGGGTGCCAAGTGGTCGGACATGGTTTGGCAGTACGTGGGTCGCGTCGCGAACCTCGCGGTGATCGGACAAGCGGCCATCGATGCAGGACATGTCCTGGGACAGCTTGGGGCGCCTCCGCACGCTCAGTAGAGACCGGGAGGGATCCATGGCGTTCAAGCAGGCCTACTGCGACTCGACGATCGCCCAGAGCCGTGGCCTAGGAGTAGGCAGCGTCCCTCGAGGAAGGCGCGTGCCGCTTCACGTCCATGCCGTTCCCGCTGTCGGCGAGCAGACCTTGTCGTTGTGCGGCCTTGTTCCCTACGAAGTTCTCGACGCGGACTTCACCAACCCGGTGGCAATGATCCCGAAGTGCCAGCGCTGCAGGGAACTGGCGCAGGACTGAGTGCCTACTACGCGGATCCTGCAGCCGCGGACCGCCTTCTCTCCCGTCTCAAGAGCTCGCTGCCTCGCAGTCCGGCTTTGCGGACCTGTCATCGCCCGAGGTGAGGGCGCGGTTCGAGGCGAGCCCATCAGGGACGACCCCCCCATTCGACCTCGGCTCCGAGAGGCCTGGAACAAGCCACCGCTGCCTCACCGGTGCCACTATGGCGACGTGGGCCTGATCGTCCCTCGCCGCCCGTCGTCGCTTCCCCGCCACTTCCGGCAACTCCTTCCATGGCTGCGGACCTGGAGCACCGCCGACGAGCCTCGTCTCGTGCTGATCGTCGCGCACGACGTAGAGCTCTTCGAACGGCACATCCCCGAGCTCCTCATCGAGCTCGATGGCGCTGGGCCACCCTTCGCTGAGCTGGTCCGGATCGTCGAGCGAGCGCGCTACCTCCTCGCCGACGAAACGCCCCGTGTGGCCGAGCAGCACGTCGTCTCCCAGGTCCTGTCAACCCGCTTCTGCCTGCCGGCCCGACCGGGAGCCGGACGGCAGCTCGCGTCGCTCGACGTTCGCTTCCCGAGGTCGAGCGTGCGGCTGCGCACGCCGCGGCAGGTCGGGAAGGTCACCGACTTCGTCCCCATCGACAGCGAGGTCACCGAGCGACTCTGGAAGGGCGAGGTCGAGGACCACCTGCACGACGCCCTCGAGAGCGTCGAGCACGGCACGGTCTTCGACCACCCTGAGCACGTCGCCACCATCAAAACGACGATTGCCCTGCACTACGCCCGCAGCCTCGAGATCGAGGAGGTGCACGGCCGGTCATGGTCGGACGGGCTCGAGGCGGTCGTGCGTCAGATGCTCGAGGCCGACCCCTCCGCCCTCGCGAGGGTCGTCGCCCGTCGCACCCGCCTCGAGCTCCCGCCGTCTGCGGCGATCGGCCTCGCGCTCGAGCAGCTGGCCGCTGACAAGACGAGGGCCGCGAGCGCCGGACTGGCGTTTCGCCTGCTTGTCGAGGACCTCTTCCGGCGCGCTCGGGCGTTCGTCGAGAGGTCTCCGCTCCAGATCTGGACACCGGCCGCCGGCTCCTTCGTCCTCGGCGACACGCCGGCACTGACGTGGGGCAACGGGGCGGTCGGCATCCAAGGCGGCGTGCCCTTCGGGGAGGCGAGGTCAGTCAGCCTCCCGCTCGGGCCAGGACACCTCGCGGCCTTCGGCCAGGTGGGGGGCTATGGGGAGCTGACGCCCGAGGCCGTCAACGAAGTCAACCGATGGCAGATTCGCCAGGCGCAACGATACGTGTACTTCCACCCCGATCCGGCAACCGAGGAGTGGGTGCGGCGCACGATCGAGCGGGAGCGCCCGAACGGTGGCGCCCGGGCGACGCCATCCCCGACCGGGTAGTCGATCAGCGGCTGCCGCTCCGGCGAACCGCCTCGGCAGCCTCGACGGCGTCCCGGACGAGCACCACGAGCACGTCGTCGGCGGTCGCCGGGTCGATGCTCTCCCAAACCGCGAGCCCTGTGGCCTGGTCCTCGTTTACGACTGCCGTGACGAGCTCACTCGCTCAACGGCTACCCGAGTGCGGCAGGACTCAGGTCGGGCGAGCCGGGCGTAGACCCGCACCCCCGGCACCGGGCCTTGGCATGCCACGCTGGCCGATGGTGGAGCACCTCGAGCGGGTCGAGGTCGTCAACGAGATGCTCGCCACCGGCGTGGACCTGTGGGACGGCCTTCGGGCGGGGTCACGGGTAGGAAGTCTGGCGAACGTCTGCTCGCTCGGACGCCATGCCCTCCTGGGTCAGCCGGAAGGCGACTCGGGATCCACCAATCCGAGCATCGGCCATTCGATCGACCGGGCCCGACGCCATCCGAGCGGGCGGAGCTTCCGAGTGAGGGCTGCGTCGAGTGCTTTGTGCGCCCGATCGATCGCTGCCCGGGCGTCGGCGCCGACGATTGGGTCGGGTCGATAGGTTGGTGGCGCGATTCCCGGTACCGCCGCCCTCCACGTTCGGGCGAGGGCGGCGCCGAGGCGCTCCTCGCGGACTGACAGGATCACCGTGCGCGCCCGGAGACGTTCCAGCTCGGTTAGCAGGACCGCGTGATACGAGCCGGACGAGTAGGAATCGGCCTTCGCACTCAGCAGGCTCGGCAGCGTGATCGTGATGATGTCCCTCCTCGCCTGCCGACGCGCCTCGGCAGCCTCGAGGTGGCGCCCCATCGTGGCGGTGCCGATAGCGCCACCGGTGGCCCCTACGAGCGCCCCGGCCAGAGCAACCAGAAACGTCACCATGTCGGATCGATGGCTGTCTGCCTACTTCCCGAGCCCCAGCGCTCGCAGGAAGCGCCCCGTGGCCCCCATGCTTTTCCCGTAGACCTTCCGCCGAGCGACACGCTTGGCGTAGGCGCCCGGGCCCCTGGAGGCGGCACTCAGGTTGTTGACCGTTCGGGCGGCTCGGTAGAGCTGCGAGGTCAAGCTACGACGACGGGCCATCGGGTCCTCCTTCGAAGAAGCGTGGCTCGATCTCAGGCTTAGCGCCAGCATCGATCTCAGCAGCGCACGGCTGACAGAGACGTACCTCGACGCTACCCATCACCGGGCGTACCGCGCTCCTGATAGTTGTTGCCTCGTTCTCGCAATCCCTCACGAAGCATCGCATCTAGGTCAGGCTCCCGTCTCCAGGCCAAGCCTCGCCGCTTCCCACCTCACAGAGTACGCGGACGTCCGGGAACGGTAGATGTCATCACACCTGATCACGCACGAGCACCTGCTCGTACCGGCGCCGCCAATACGGGCAGCGGAGCGTCAATGGTCCGCCCGGCCGCGGCTTCTCCAAAAGGACGAAGACGGTGTGCCAGCATGGCCCGGGGTCCTCTACGAGGCAAGCGGAGGTCGGCTCGTGCTCGTCGGTGTACGGCATCGGCTCAGAACTCGTCGCCCGGCCTCGGCGCGGGAGTCGCCCGCGAGTCAGGTGGACCAGCGGGGCGCCGGCGGACCTCGGGAACGAGCCCCCACTCGTCGTCTGCCTCCGACCTGGCCACACCGCCGCCTGCGTCGGCGGCGTCCTTGTGCCCTTTGGCAATCTCACTCACCGGCTCGACGGCCCAGTCGATCTGCCAGCAGGCGCCGTCGTGGGCGCTCACGGCCGCGTCGGCGACTGTCTGCCCGCCCGCTGGCGTCGGGCCTGCCGCCTGATCGGCGAGCCGTGACGGCATGACAACTGGGGTCTCCCGCTCGTGGTCACGCCCTTCCGCCGCGGTGTCATCACCAAGCTCTGGGCTGGCCGGCACAACGACCTCGAGCGCTCCCCAGTCGAGCTCGGCAGACGCGGGCGGCGTGTCGTCGACCCGCTCCTCGGCGCTCGCCCTGGGCGCGTCGTGGGGTTCGAGGTCGTCGAGGCTGAGCTCCAGCTCGCCGAGATCGACGACACTGTCCGCATCGGCAGCACCGGGGGCCGGCATCCCGGACGCCGCAGTGAACGGGTCATCGAGCTTCGGCAGGAACGGCACGAGGTCCAGAAGCTCACTCGGGTCCAGCTTCGGCACCCGCTTCTCGAGCTCGGCGAGGTACTGCTCCTGGCCGGCATACCAGGCCTGGATGACGACAGCCGTCGAGGTGAGCGGCTCCCACAGGCCGCGGCCCTTCGGGATGTCCCCCTCGAGCACGGGGGCATCGTCGAAGGCCCGAAGCGCTGACATCCGCTCGCCGCTGCTTGCTTTCCCGAGCAATACGCGTGCAAGGTTCGTCTTCAGGTCGGACCCACCCGGCAAGGTATCCAGCAGCCGTGCCATGAGCTTCTGCGTGCCGAGCAGGAGAGTCACCCCGGCCGACCTCGCCTCTCTGGCGAAGCGCCCGGCGTAGACGCCGACCTGCTGCTTGGCGAGGTTGATGGCGAGCTGGACCTGGCGCTCTGCTTCCTCGTCGGGGTCGTCGAAGGGATGCTTCGGGACCGGGTCCTGGCCGACCAGGCTCGTGAACTCGTCGATCACGACGACGATGCGACAGGGCCGGACCGCCTCGGGCAGCTCGAGGAACGACCCCACGCCGTGGGTGGCATTCAGTTGCTTGCGCCGGGAGACCTCGGCATAGATCGCCTTCATCACCGCGGCAGCCTCGATAGCGTCGCTCGCGAAGGCCCTGGCGTGGCCTCGCAGGAAGGCGAAGTCCGCGCCGCCCTTCACCGGATCCACGACGTAGAGCTCCGCGCCGTGAGTTGCCGCGCCGTAGAGGATCGCCTGGAGGGCCGAGCTCTTGCCGGCCCCAGTCACACCCGCGAGCAGGAGATGGGGGCTCTCGATCGGGTCGAAGACGACCGGCTCGCCCTCGATGCCAGTCGCGAAGGCGATGCCTTCTGTCCGGTCGGCGGCCTTGAAGTCGAAGGGCACCATCGACGGCAGTGGCATCTGGGCGGCGACCAGCAGGCGGACCGACGACGCCCCATCCGGCGACTCGCGCACCTCGATGAATGAGTTGGCGGTGGCGGCCTTCAGCTTGCCGAGATTGGCCTTCACCCTGGTCCGGTCGATCCCAGGCGGGAGGAGGAAGTCGCGCACTTCGACCTTCGGGTTGCGCGGCAGGTGGTCGAGGGCGGTCAGATGCGGCACGTCACCGTTCGTCCCCACCACGCCGGCGTCCTGCCATGCCTGGTCCCAGTCAAGGGCGCTGAGCCGGAGTGCGTCGCGCTTCGGGTCGTTGAGCTCGACCTGGCCGGGCTCGGCGCCGACGTAGAGGACGACGCCACGCGGTGTGTCCTCGACCCGGAGCCACGGAGCCCGCATCGCCCGTCGGAGCCTCTCCGATCGAGACCGGACGTCGGCCGCGGTGACCCCCTCGTAGAGCTGGACGGTGATCTGCCACAGATGTCGCTTCGAGCGCGGGGCCGTCAGCGGGCGCGCCTCGACGAGCTCCGGGCGGGCAAGGCGGGTGTCGTCGAACGCGGCGTTGACCTGGCCCGCCAGCACCCACGGCGCCGCGTCGGCCGGAGCAACGAGGTCCGGGGACTGAGGCACCGCCTTGTCCGACCAGTGGACGGCGAAGGCCTGGGGGTGGCGGTCGCCAGAACCCTTCTGGGTCCAGCCGGTGACCGACACGAACGGCGCAGCGGTCAGAGCGGTGGCGAGCTTCGCCTCGAGCCCCAGGAACTCGGTCGGGTCGATCCCCCACGGGGTGAGGAATGCCATGCGCCGCACGGCAAGCTGCTCGGTGAGCTTGCGCTCGGCGGTGACACCGTGCTGGATCGTCGGGTGGACCGAGCCCCGCTTGAGCACGCTCTCCCAGATCGTCGCCCAGCGGTCCTCCTCGGCGAGCTCGACGAAGTGCTGGGCCAGCACCTCGTACTCCTCCGTCAGCACGACCTCTGGGTCACCGATGGCACCGAGGTACACCCGGTCGGCGTGGTGGTCGATCAGCACCGGGCAGGAGAACGTGGGCGGGAACCGGGGGACGAGCGGCCCGCCGCCCGGTGCGCTCGCCTGGCGGATGGTCCGCAGGTCCGGCCCGCCGGGCCAGGCCCAGGCGGAAGCCCAGACGCGCTTTGGCGATTCCGGGGCCGTCACGAGCTCGAGGCCAAGCGGGACGGGTCGGCCGTACCCGAGCGGCTCGAGGGTCCAGACCATCGCCGCGTGGGCGAACAGCTGAACGACGGCCGGGTCGGCCTCGGTCGTAGGGTCCGGCAGGCTCGCTGCCGGCCAGGTCACGACGTCGAAGCGCCGAGGGTGCCTCGTGCCCGGGGCCGGCACGCCGCCGACCTCGTCGGGGCGCTCCAGCACGGCGACGACTGTCCCGGCCCCGAGCGCAGGTGCGATCTTCGGCCCGAGGGGAAGGAAGGCGACAGCGCCGAGGTGCGCCGGCGCCTCGAAGGTGTCGATCGTCGCTGCGCCAAGGACCCGGTGCTCGACGAGAGTGGGCGCGTCGAGCTTGAGCCCAGCCCAGCGCGGCGCCCAGCCTGCCCGGGTGTCGACGAGCTCTGACCATGCCTCGAGCGCGACCTTCTGCCACGGCCGGGCGACGGCGAGCAGCGCCCCGCCGACGGCGAGCAGGCCGTCCAGCACCGAGGGCAACGCGAGCACGATGCCGGGGTGGCGCAGGTGCGGGTCGAGGTGGAGCTGGGCGACGAGGCCTCTCCATCCGAAGCTCGGACCGTAGAGGTGGGTGACGGTGGCGAGCATGACCCCGAGGACGAGGCCGCAGAGGGCACCGGCCAGCGTGCGGGCGAGCATCGGCCCCGGCGCCCGGCGGATGGCGGGCACGAGGGTGTCGATCCTCGTCCCTGGGTGGTCCGCTGGAGCGACCGCTCGACGGGCCGAGGCGAGCTCGACGACGAGCACGAAGGCTGCCGCCGCGTCGAGCACGTGGCCGGCGGGAGCACGCAGGTAGCGGTTCCCGACGACGGGCACCAGCCACGCGAGCGCCCCTGCCCACACTCCCGCCAGCCAGGAGGCGAGCAGTGGCCAGCCGGGCGTGAGCCCGGTCGCAAGGCCAGGCAGGGGGACGAGCGAGAAGCGAAGCTGGCGCCACTGGCGGGAGCGGCGCAGGCGGGCTTCCTCGCTCGGGTTCGCCGGCGTCGGGTAGCCCCAGTCGTCCTTCTTGCCGGTGAGGGTGACCGGTGGCTCGACCCAGGCGACGACGAGCAAGAGCGCCCACAACACGGCGACTGGTGGGAGCCCGAGCCACGACGAGACGACGGCGAGGCCGACGGCAGCGACGACGAGGACCGGCGCGATCGACTGCGCCGGCTGGCTGGTCCGACGACGGCGTGCCATCAGAACTCGTCGACGATGCCGCCCGAGCGGCCGTTCGACGCGAGCTGCGGGCCGACGTCGTGGTCGTGGAGCCGGTCCTCGGGAAGGCGCATCGCGGCGAGGCGGGCCGTGGACAGCAACGGGTAGAGCACCCGGACGACGTCCTGGTCCGCTGGTCCGCCCGCAGCGATGCGGTCGAGCTTGGTGTCGAGCACCTCGCCGTGGACGACGCGGGCGCCTCGTGGTCGGTACAGGCCAAGACGCATCGACCTCGACCGGTTGGACGGCCAGACGACGAGGTAGGGCCGGTGGACGACGACCGAGACCCCGCGGGTCTCGAGCAGGCGGCCGATCGCCGTCACGGCCATCTCGCTCGTGTGCTTGTCGGCGAAGGGGATTCGCCGCAGCCCTCGCCTCGTCTTGCCGCCGATCGTCCAGTAGACCGCCGGCTTCCAGACCTTCGAGTCGAGGATCCAGACGTTCCGGCCGGCGACCACGACGTGGTCGACGTCGGCGTCGATGCCGGACATGGGGAGCCTGAGGCTGTGCAGGACGGTCGGGCCGTTCGGGACGAGGAGCTCGCCGAGCACCCGGGCGGTCCGTTCCTCACCCTTGCGTCCCTGCTCACGAGCCTCGTCGCTCGCTGCCCAGGCTTGCGCGCCCGAGAGCGAGAGGCCGGGGACGCCGAGGATCTGTGGATAGGGATGCCGGGGGGTCGTCGCCATGCCGGCTCTGTGCGCGAGCACTCGGATCGGCTCGTCGGGCGAAGCGCTCGACCAGCTCGGCCCTGCGCTCGGGCGGCATGACCTCCGGCGGCGGGAATCCCGCCAGCCGCCGGACGACCGCATCGAGATCGAGGCCCGGACCGCGCAGCCAGTGGGGCACGCCGTAGAGGTTCCCGGCGTGGACGATCGGGGCCCGGGCGGCCTCGGGGTCGGCGGGAGCGAAGGGGACGGCGTAGGGGTCGAGAAGATCGACCGGCTCGAAGCGTGCGCCCGGTCGCCCGGTCGGGCGCTCGACCTGCAGCCCGAAGAAGCTCGGGTGCACGAGCCCGAGGTCGGGAAACCAGTCCCGGTAGCGAGCAAAGGCGACACGAGATGGGATGCCAGCCTCGACGCGCTCGGGCGAGGCGGTCACCGCGTCGACGATGCCCCGGCGCATCATCAGGTCCGGCCGGCTCCGGTCGTTGTCGGGGTCGCTCACGTCGACGAAGAGCACGACCGTGGACCGCTCGGTGTCCTGAAGAAGCGCCTTGATCCAGTGCTCGAGGCGGGCCCGGAAGGTGGTCGTCGCCGTCGCGGTCGCCTCGACGACGATGCGCAACCCGTCGTCGCGCACCCACACGGCGTCTGCCGACCGCCGCGACCGTGCGAGCTGCTCCTGGGTCGGGAAGAGCAGGCGCGCCCCGGCGAGCAGCTCGCCGAGGACGGCGCCGATCGGTGTGTACTCGGCGACCCGGAGCGACAGCTCGGTCGTGATGAGGTTGTGCCGGCCGGCCTGCGCGCCCCAGGACCACTCCTGGCCCGCGTAGACGCCCAGCCACTCGGCGTACGAGAGGCGGTCTTCGAAGCGCATCGCACGAGCGGCGATGTCCGGGCGCCACAGCATCGGCGCGATGGCTCGGCGCTCGGCTGCGAAGACCATCCCCCGCTGCGCGAGACCGGCAGCGAACAGCAGCGCCAGGTCAACCGACCGGGGTGAGCTCGTGAGCGGCGAGCCGACGACGGCGGCGACCTGCTCGGAGGTCATCGTCCGCCATAGGTGGAGCGCTCCGAGAGCTTGGAGCCGGGTCGGATCGTCGCGGACCTTGGCCAGGGCCGCCTCCTGCGACCAGCGGGTGCGCGAGCCCGGATGCGCGATGCCAGTCGAGCGGTACCGGTCGAGCGAGGTGCGCGAGGTCCAGCTCATGGCCACCTGGCCGGTGCCGGCCGAGCGCACGCCGGACCAGAACAGGTCGACCCGCTCCGCCGCGCTGTGCCCGGGGGTCGTACACGCGCTCGGGAGCTCGGCGAGGGGGATGGCCTCGTCGGTCGGCGTGCGAAGGGCGCTCACCACTCGTCCGCGTCGAAGGCATCGACCGAGGTGCTACCTGCCTCGCTGCCGGCGATCGGGCTACCGTCCACCGAGTCGCTGGCGACGTCGACCGGGGTGGAAACGTAGGGTCCGGGCGGCGGCGGATCGGCTGCCGATGTCGGGGCGAACAGCGCGTCGACGTCGAGCGGACCAGGGTCAAGCGGCGCTGCGGCGCCCGGTCCGGAGCCCCGCTCGATGACGCTGGCCGGTGGTCCGATCGACCAGTCGTCTGGCTCGCCGGGACGGGCGCCGGTGCTGCCGGCCCCCAAGGCACCGGTGATCGCTACGACTCCCCCGCCAAGGCCGAGCGCGTAGCCCTGGTCCGCGGCGAAGCGGGCCGCGTCGTCGTCCCACCACGCGGTGCGGATGGTGACCGGCGGCTGCAGCCGGCCGTCGGCCCGGGCACGCAACACCGCGTGGAAGGCCTCGAGGTTGCCGAGGTCGGCCGCGGTCCACTCTTCGCCGGTCATCGAGAGCTGCTGGACCGCCTGCGCGACCACCGCGGCGTTGCCCTGCTGGAACCAGAAGACGGTGCCGAAGCCGAGCAGGACCGAGCGCAGCCGCTCGTCCAGCTGCTCGGGCTGCTGGGTGGCGAGGTAGAGCCGCACGCCGTAGCTGCGACCCTGGTTACGCAGCCACTCGACGACCTCGGAAGAGCTGCGCGCCAGCTGGCTGAGCTCGTCCGCGAAGATCGAGACCGAGCGGTCGATCTGCTGCCACCCGGCGCACGTGCGCTTGATCGCGTCCTCGAGCGACCAGGCGAGCATCGCCGAGACGATCCGGCCCGCCGTCTCGTCGACGAGCCGGCCGTCTGCAGTCGACCCGGCGTTCACGACGACGGCCGCGTGCGACTCGAGGATCTGGCGCCAGGAGAGCACCGGGCGCGAGTGCGACCACCAGCTCGGGAGCTTCATCAGGTCGTCGACCTTGTTGCGCGCCGCCTCCGTCAGGCTGCGACGCTGGGAGGGGGTGACGCTCTCGCCGTAGACGATCTTGAGGCGGCTGAGCGCGTCTGCCAGCTCGGCGCCGGCCGGGGTGCCGATGTGCTCTGCCGCCCAGCGCTCCATCTGGCGTGCGAGCGCCACGCCCCGCTGGTCGTCTCGTGAGCCGAGAAGGATGTGCGCGAGCGAGACAAACGACGGCGGGTCGACCACGTCTCGGGTGGTCAACGCGACCTCCTCGGGGCATGCGAGCGCCGCAGTGAAGACGACGTTCAGCACCTCGGTCGAGCGCCCACGGATCTCGGTGTCGTCGTAGGCGTAGCGCATCGCCGACACGAGGAACTCCGCACGCTCGGCCGCCGACATCTGGGCGTCGTTGAACAGGTCGATGGCGGGCGTGGCTGGGCTCGCGAGCTCGACGACGAGCAGGTCGTCGCCGATCGCCGAGGCCCAGCGGCGGTAGGCGGAGACACCCTCTTCGCCCTTGTGCTCGAAGCACACGAGCGTGCTCATCCGACCTGGACGGCCGAGCTTGCCAGAGGGGCACGTGCGCTCGAGGCAGTGCCAGGCGAAGAGGTGCTGGACGAGAGCCGTCTTGCCCGAGCCCGGGGCCCCGACGATGGCCGTGGACTGCCATGCTTCCGCGGCCGAAAGGTGCACCGGTTCGTCGGCGAGCGTCCATCCGACGAGCGGCCCGACGTCGCCAACCAGCGCATCTGGGGCTCGGCGTACTTGGACCTGCGCGAGACCGGAGGCGAGCCCAGCGTGCGGCGAGACGAGGCCGACGACCATCGCCGGGCCGAAGAGGAAGCTGGAGCGGGCGAGGGGGTAGTCGCCGTCGCGGGCGTGCAGGGTCCGCGTCGTCAAGTTGCCCGCCTGGTCGCGTTGGCGCACGGTCCGCTCACTGCGGGGAGGACGCGGTGGGAAGGAGCGTCTCGGCGGCGGTGGGACAACGCCAGAGCGCAACGACCGCTCGGTCTCCCGTGACCTCGAAGGCACGACGCCGAGGGTGGCAGCGAGCCCGCCGAGGGCGACCAGCCCACCGATCGCGTCACCCGCGAGCAGGTGGTGGAGGCGCAGCGCAGATGCCGCCTCGATGACGACGCCCGCGCCGACGAGGCCGGGCCCGATGGCCGGGCTGGTCGATCGCTCGACGGCCGTCTCGAGGTCGAATCCCGGCAGCGCGGAGGCAAGCTGGCCAAGCAGGAGCGAGACCGCGTCCGGTGTCGGCCCACCGGCGAAGAGCGACGCCACGACGGCCTCGGTCTCGCGCGCGTAGTGCGTCTGCGCGCCCGCCAGGCGATGCTCGAACCAACGGCGGACCCGGCGCTGTTCTGCCGAGCTCGGGGTACGGAGCGACATGGCGACGAAGCTGCCCGGCTCCATCACCTGGGCGAGCAGGACCGCGACCTCGGACGGGTTCGCCCCGGCCTGCGTATCGCGCCCGACGAAGCGCCTGGAGGGGCGTGCGACGAGCCAGCCGACCGACCCAGCTCGCGAGAGGTCCGGGGCTTGCTCGACGGGCTCGGGGCGTGCACCGACGGCAGAGCTGAGCGCGGCGACGAGGGCCTTGGACTCGCGGCGGTCGGGCACGAGCACGTAGGAGGAGAGCCCCTGCTCCGAGCGGACGGCGAGCAGGGTCGCGCTGGCGGCGCTGCGCACCGCCCCGCCGAACGGCTTCGCCCTCGCGACGACGACCTCAGGGGCCGGAGGGGCACCGCTCGAGCGCACGAGGCGGAAGGCGGAGCTGGCCTGGGGTGCTCGAGGACCTGCCATGACCCCCCACCATGCGGCGAGCTGGCCTGATGACCGGGATTGTGGGGTTCACACACGCTTGCGCATGCACATGCAGCGCCCAGGATCTCGGTCATCGGCCCAGCAGCGCCCCTGGAGCGCTTTCTCGCCCTCCCCCAAGCCTCGCTGCGCTCGGCGGGTCGGGCTCGAAACGGGGAGCGTCTCGCAAGCTGGGTCAGTGGGCCCGAGGCAGTCGATGCTGGGTTGCAGCCGCCCGCCGCATGCGGGATCGGACCCCTGGATGGAGAAGGTCGATGCTGGCTCGAGGTTGCCGGCACGGCAGGGACTCAGACGATGGCAGGGGAAGGACTCAGACGGTGCAGGTGTCCGGCGGTGCCGAGGCGGTCACGGGACGCAGCGCGACGCCGGCGTGCCGCCGGCAGGTCCATGACGATTCAGGACGAGCTCAGCGTGGCACCACGACGACAACGACACGAGGACGGGGCGCTCCAGGACGACAACGAGACGACGGCACGGGACACACGACGCCACCGGGACGGGCCCGTTGCGGAGC
>JAEHJW020006859.1_pt1 | contig 16582 bp, 19 predicted proteins | sample 9271431 | NCBI WGS metagenome assembly JAEHJW02 | reverse complement strand
CGACGCCCACACCGATGGCGGCAACTGCCGCGCCCCCGATGATGAGAGACCGGCCGCCGCCGGGCACGGGCGCTCCCGGCCCACCGCCGTTGACGACGCCGGCGTTGATGTTGACCACACCCGCATTCATCCCGAGGACGCCCTTGATGAGCCCCTTGCCGAGCTCGCCGACGATGCCCGAGATCGCGCCACCGGAGAGCTTGTTGAGTCCAGCCAGGGCGATGAGCGTGGTCTGCACCTCGGGTGGCAAGTTCGCGAACACGCCCATAAGCTTGCCGGCCCAATCCGCCGCGATCTGGAGCCCCGCGCCGATCTGCCCCCAGGGGATCCGCTCGGCGAACGTCCCGGCCTTGTCGAATGCGCCGGCGAGCGCGTCGGCGAACCGATCGAGATCGGGCTGGTGCTCATTAAGGAATTTGACTGCGCGCTCGACGAGCGGAGTGAGTTTCGGCAGGAGCTTCGATCCAACCGTGATCCCGGCATCGAGCGCCAACGCCTTCAGGCGCGAGAGCTGGAAATTGAGGCCCTTCTGCCGCTCGGCCATCTGGCCCGCCGCCGTCCCGGCCGCGTCGCCCATCGCCGCGAGATCCGCGTTGTAGGCCTTGAGGTTGGGGCCTGTTGTCTGCAAGATGTAGAGGAGGGCTTCCTTGCGACCCACCAGTTTTACGAGGTCGATCCCGGCCTTGTTCGCGTCGACCTGCATCTGCTCCAGTGCGGCGTTGAATCCCTGCGCCCCGGCGATGGCGGCATAGTTCTTGCGGGTCGACCTCTCGAGCTTCGCAAGGTCGGGTGTCTTCTTCAGCAGCGCAGTCATGGCCGACGCCATCTGAGTCGCCGCCTCCGCGGCGGGGGTCCCGGCAGCGGTCAGGCGCGCATATCCGGCCGCCAGCTCCTTGTTCTCGATGCCGAGGCTCTTGGCGAGCGGGGCGACCATCGCGTAGGAGCCAGCCAATTCGGCGGCCGTCACCTTGCCGCGCTCGATCGCCTTCGCAAACTCGTCCGTGAATCGCGCGGCCTTCGAGGCATCGCCGCCGTAGACGTTGATGGCCGTGGTCAGGAGGTCGACCGTCTCGGCCGCTGATGCGAGGCCGCCGATGGCGAGCTTGTTCGCCTCGGCCAGGACCTTCGGCGCGTCGGCGGCCTTGATGCCCGCCGACAGAAGATCGTAGTAACCCTGCGTGAGCTGCTCGAGGGGTGTGCCCGTCTCGCGCGCGATGGATCGGATCTGGTCCCCGATCGCCTTGAGCCCCTCTGGCGTGGCGCGCGCAATCGTATTGATCGTGTTGAGTTGACTCTCGAAATCCGCCGCGACCTTCACGGCCGCGACGAGCCCCGCCGCAGCAACACCGGCGGCCACCACGCCAAACCGCTGCAGGTTGTCGGCGGCGGTGCGGAACCCCCTACCGGCCCGCGCCCCGATGCTGCTGATCGCCCGGTCGACGCCCTTGAGGTCCTTGGCCGTCTTCGCAGCGCCGATCGCCTGGACGAGGATCGAAAGCTTCCGCTCAGCCATCGTCGCCCCCGGAGTCTTCGGGATAGAGGAGCCGGCGAAGCTGTGCGATCTCGACCGTCGCCCTCAGTGCTGCCGCCCGCTCGTCGAGCGAGGCGTCCCGTGGGACGGTAATCGACGGCAAGCCGTCAGACCCGACGATGGCCTGCGCGTGGAGCACCCAGTGACATGCCCGACGAAACCGATCCGGCAGTTCGGCCAAGACGTCTGGAGTCCATCCGGTCGTCAATGCCGTCATCACGTCCCATGCTTCGGGGTCCGAGTCCGGCGATGGGATGCGCTCCCTGGTGACGATTCCGCTGAGGGAGCGCCGGAGGCGTTTGGGAGTTGGCCCTCCGCTGCGACCAGGGCATCGATCGCTGTTGCCAGCGTCGTGAGCGTATCGCTGTCGAGTTCAGCAACCGTCGCCGGTGTGATCGGCACGGCAACGATCGGCCGTTCCTTCCCCGCCGGGCCGAGAGCTAGGAGATTCCATGAGACGACCGACTCGAGGATCACCTGGCGATAGGCGGCCATCGGGTCGAGCCTGACTGCCCCCTCCAATTCCGCCCTGCCGATCCGGGCGAGGGCAGAGCCACTGAGCTGCCGGCGCACGGTCGCTTCATCCCGCTCATGAGGCGTGCCCGGGCACTGACACACCCCGATGACGACGACCTCCGTCGCGGACTGATCCGCAAAGCGGCTCACGGGAGCGTCGCGATGCTGTTGGCGAGCGTGAACTTGCCGCGCGCCGCGAGCGTCGAGTCATAGACCCACACACCCGACACCGCGTAGAGCCGCTCGCCCTCGTGTTCGCCGACGTCCGCGCTGCGGAAGCGCACCCGGGCATCGATCGTCATGGAATTCGTCCCGGTACCGCCGATCGTGAGTCGCCAGCGGCGCTCCGAGGCGACCGAGCCCGCCACGTTGTAGATGTCATGGATGTCCGTCTTGGCCGTCGCTGAGATGCCGACCAGGGCAACGAATGTCGCGCCCGCCTTCTCGCCGCGGCCGATCGTCGTGGCGAGGTCCGAAGCCCCGCCGTAGGCCCGGCCCTTCAACCCGAGCGTCGAGGTGAGCCTGAACTGCTTGAGGCTGCCGGTGAGGGCCGCGAGCGACGCAAAGGCCGTCGAGGTGGCGCCTTCGGCCAGCGTCGTGAGGTGCCCCTCCATCGTCTCCAGCGTGGCGGGCGGCGTGGCAGTGCCGGTGAGTGCGTTCGCCTCACGCGCGATGGCGACGAGCCCGAGCGAGCCCCTCCACATGGAGTTGCCGGGCGCCGAGAGGGCATCGAACCCGAGATCAAGCGTGTCGGCCAAGACGCCGTAGGCCCGCCACTCGTCCTGTGTCGAGGTGTCGACGCCGTATTCGACCGTGTACGGCTTGAGGGCCGTCTCCATGGCCGCGCCCGACTCGTCGAAGGCGTAGGCCCACGAGTAGGGGGAGGCGGTGCCGCTTGGGGTGCCGATCGTGTCGACGTGCATCTCGAGGGGGTGCATGATGTCCTGGAAGCGGGCCACGAAGGGAAGGCTGGCCGTGGCCCAGCGGACGCCGTGCGACTCGCGCCCGGGGTACTCGCGACTGGCGATGCCGAAATCCTCGTCCGGACTCTCCGTCGCGCGGTCGAGCTCGAACCCGAGGAACCCGGCATCCACCGGGAACACGGTCGACGCGGCGACCGCTGTCGCGAGGCTGGCTTGTCGCCCGAGGGCGACGATGTTGTAGGCGCTGTCGCTCATGTTCGCTACTCCCGCGCTAGACGATCCAGGTAGCGGCCGATCACCGCATCGATCTTCGCGAGCGCCGGCGCCTCACTCTTCGCGAACGCTCGCGACAGGAAATCGTTCGCGCCGTGGCCGGGATGCTGGATGCTCCCGCCGCCGACGGCGCCACTCTTGAGGTTGCTGCGAGACACGCCCGCAGCGACCTGATTGGGGAAGCGGATGCGGTGAGGGCGCGAGCCGCCGATGACCATCGGCCACCAGAAGGCGATGCGACGCTTGTTCGTGACCAGCGTCCCGACGGAGCCGCGCTTGCGTCTGGCCCGGTGGACCCACACCGAACGGCGAAGATCCCCGCGGGTGGCGGCTCTCGAGCCGGGTCGGCGGGCAGGGGGCATCTCGGCGAAGACGGCGGACCTGATGACGGTACGCGCCGCGGAATCGGTCGCCTTGAGCAGCACCTTTTCGAACTCGGCCGTGTCGCCCAACTTCGCGAACAGGCGCTGGACCTCGGGAAGGCCCTCGACGGAAAGCCTGATGATCCCGCCAGCCGGAACGACAAGGGCTCGCGGTCTCATGGCGTCAGGCTCACGTTCTCGGTCACGTAGACCGTCCAGTGCACGGTGATCGCGTCGTACCCGTCGCCCGCGACGGCGTACTCGGTCCACTCCCACCCGGTCGGGATGGCTTTGTCCACGCTATAGCCGGTCGCGCTGCCGAGCCCGAGCTTCATCTGATCGACACAGGCATGGAGGAGATAGGGCAGCCAGAGATGGCGCTGCGCCTCGACGCGCTCGGGATCGGCGGGCCGCTTTGCGAGCAGGAACACGCCGTCGATTCGCATCTCGTGCTTCCACTGCCCCGGGCTGGCGATGACCGTTCCGTCCTGCATCTCGAGCAGGTGGGCGGGGGTCGCGGGCACGGCCTTCGGCGGCTTGGCATAACTCGCTCGCATCGCCGAGGCGCCCGAGGGTGTGCCGATAGCGGCGGCGAGGAACCGGGCTGCGAGCGCGGTGCAGATCGCCGAGAAGTCGATGACCGGGCTCGTCATCCGGGCAGCCCCGTCCCGTAGCGGCGCAGCGTCTCCATGTCGCGTGCCGAAAAGAACCGGCTCACGAGCGGGCGCCCCATCTCGTCGGTCCCGACGATGTCTGTCTGGCCTGACTCCACCGCGTGCCAGGCTTTCGTCGCGGCGGTGAGGGCGAGTTCCGCGATGTCGTCTGGGATCGCGTCCCACCCGGCGGTGCCGGTTAGGCGGACGGTCGCATAGCCGCGGGGCCAGCGGGTGTAGGTACCCGTCGGGCGATCCGTGAAGTGGAGCCATTCGAACGGTCCCGTGATCGAGGCGCGGCTGCGCAAGAAGTATTGCGTGGAGGCCAGCGTCTCGAACGCGGCCGCGGTATACGCCGCCACCTCGACGAGCGTCAGGGCCCGGATGCCGCCGATCGGCGTCTTGTCCACGGGGAACGGCAGGTAGAGGGTGTCTCCCCCGTTGCCGTCGTACAGGTAGGTCGTCGAGGCGATCGGCGCGAGGACGCGGTGCGTCTTGGACTCGACGTACTGGTTGATCTCGTCGCAGATCGACGTGAGGACCGTGTCGTCGGTCGTGTCGCTGATGGCGATCCGGGCCTTGAGGAGGGCCGCAGTCGCGTAGGCGCCGATGGCGGTGGCGGTCATGGCAGCATCCTCGGGCGGGCGGGGGCGGCGGAAACAGCGCGGAAAGCGGCCATCATCCGGCCATCTCGCGCCAGCGGCGGACGGTGCGCGGGGACACCTCGAGCACTTCGGCGAGGGCCTCCACGGTCACACGGCGGCCGGCCCCGCGGAGCGTCGTCCGGGCGGCGGTGAGCCGCCGCGCCACGTCCTGCCGCGAGAGGGCCGGACGCCCATCGTGGGGCACCTCCACGTGCGGGACCTCGGCTCGCCGCTGGACGTAGGGACGGGTCGGGTCGTCGTGATGACACATGGCGCATCGCTCGCCATCCGGCGTCGCCCGGCCGCACCAGCCGCAGAGGATCATCGGGCCTCGCCCTCGTCGAGCGGCAGCATCGTCGTCTCGCCCTCACCACGCCTGCAGCCGCAGACGGGACAGGTCCAAAGTCCAGTCGCGGATGCCACGTCCGGGATCGTCGAATGGTCGATCGAAGCGTTCTCCGCCCCGGAGCGGCCCGCCCCACTTGGCTTCGAAGTACGCGACGTTCGCCGGATAGGTCCGACCGTTGGCCTCGCCATAGCGCGCCTCGCTCCTGATGACCGCCGAGCCCGTGTGCTTCGCCGCGCCCTCGATCGAGTAGGCGGGAACGCCGGCGAGGCGGCAGCGGTACTCGTAATCCGCGTCCTCGCAATAGATCGGGTGGAAGTTCTCATCGAACAGGCCGACCGCCTCGACTGCCTCCGTGGAGAGGCCCATCAGCCGCCAGTCGCCGTTCATTCCGACCCACCGGGGGCCGCCCTTCGCCATCTCGTCGGCGAGGCGCCGGAGATCTCCGCGCCCGAGCTCCGTGTCGGCGTTGGCAAACGCCCACCACGGCTCGCTCGGGCGGGTGCAAATGACGTGGTTCCACGACGCGGCGACGCCGAGATTCGCGCCGGGGACGACGAGCGTGGCGTCAGATCTCGCGCACGCCTCGGCAATCTCCTGGCCGTCGCTGTTGTCGATGATCATGACCTCCCACGTTGGCTCGTCGATCGAATCGAGGAGGCGGACCAAGAGGTCCGGGCGGGCGATCACGGGAACGCCGATCACGGGCATCGCAGCACCGCCAGGCCCCATTCCGAAGGTTCGACCTCCAGCGACCACCCGCAGCGCCGCACAAAGACGCACACGGCGTCCTCCACGGCCGGCAGCATGTAGTCGTGAAGTGCGATCGTGCGCGCCCCGGCCCGCCACGCCGCCAGCAGTTCGTCCGCCGTGTGCTGGTGCTCGTGGCTCGTGTCGATGAACACGAGGTCGGCCACGGGCCACTCCACCTTGCGGTCGTCCGCCGTCAGGAGCGTCCAGCGCGGATCATCGCGGACGCGAGGCGGGACCATCTCGGGCACGTCAGGATCGATATCGATCGAGAGGAGGCGGCCATCAGGCGGTAGGCCGTCGAGGATCGCCCAGGTGGAGACGCCCCCACGGACCCCACACTCCACGACGGATCGTGCATCACCGGCCAGCCGGGTGAGCGTGGAGACGTGGGGAACCATGTCGACGTAGCGCCGCGCCCATTCCGCGAGATCGTTCACGCCGCGGCGCTCCGCTGCCAATAGCCGACGACGTCGACCACGATGGCCGCCCGGTCCCAGCGCGGCGCCCAGCCCAGCTCGCGCCGGGCCTTCGTGGCGTCGGGGACCTTGTCGGCCGCCTCGCGAAAGCCGGCCCCGTGGAGGTCGCAGGGATCGACGATGGACACGCGGGAACGCGAGCCGGTCGCGGCGAGGACCTCGTCGGCGAGCTCGCGGATGGTGCAGGCGTTCTCAGCACGTCCGAGGTTGTAGGCCTCGCCGGACCTGCCGCGCTGGTAGACGGCGAGGATGCCGTCGACGATGTCCGCGACGTGCGTGAAGGCGCGTCGCTGCGAGCCCGGCTGGTAGACCGTCAGGGGCACGCCGGCGAGCGCTTGCCGGACGAACCGCGGGAGGACAAATCCACCGTCCACGAGCTGACGTGGGCCCGTGACGTTGAAAGGGCGGACGACCCGCACATCCAGCCCATCTGTGTTGAAGAGCATCGTCTCGGCGGCGAGCTTCCCGACCGCGTACTCCATGCGCGCGGACGTGCCCGGCTGGAACACCCGCGGGGACGCCTCGCTGTTCGGCCCCGTGGGGTCGCCGTAGACCTCCGACGTACTCACGTCGATCAGCGGGCAGCCGGCCCGCAGCGCCCACTCGCCGGCGGCCGCCGCCGCGTCGACGGTGTCCTTCACGATCTGCCCGGCCCAGCGCAGCACGCCCACGGGACCGACCTTGCCCGCCAAGTGGAAGACGGCGTCGAGGGGCACACCGGGCGGCACCGCTGCCTGCACCGTGGAGTGGTGCAGCTCGACGCCGGGCGGCACGGGATTGCGTCCGCCGGAGAGGTCGTCCACGGCGAGGACCTCCCAGCCGGTTCGCACGAGCCGGTCAACGAGGTGGGATCCGATGAAGCCTGCGCCGCCGGTCACGACCGCTCTCACCCGACGGCCCTCAACTGGCGCCGCTGGCGATTGGCCTGGGCCGCGGCCCGTTTCGCCGCCCGCCGATCCTCGCGGTTCGGGGTGCGCAACTCGGCCTCCATCCCGGCGAGGATCGGACGCCAGTAGCGGTCGAACACGGCATCGGCGCGGTAGCCCGCGGCCTTGGCGATCGCGGCCTCGGAGATGGCGACGTCGCCGCGGCGCTCATATGCCTCGTTGAGGGCCCTCGTGATGCTGCCGATCAGAGGTTTCGCGAAGTCGGCGCCCTGCCGCGGGTCCCAGTCAGGATCCACCGCCACGAGCCAGCCCGAGGGATGCCGCTGGAAGCCGGCGCGGCCCTCGCTCCACACCTCACCCACAAGCTCCGCCTGGGCCGTCCAGTTCGACGCGATGACCGGCGTGCCGCACGCTTGAGCCTCGATGACCGGCAAGCCGAATCCCTCGCCGCGCGAGGTCGCCAGGAGCACGTCGAGCGACGAGTAGATGTGGGCCATCTGCTCGTCGGATACGGTGAGCTTCTTGACCGCGTACTGATCAGCCCACCGGAGGCGGTGCGCGTCCACGCCCTTGAAGGCGAACAGCATCGGGAGATCGATGCCGTCGAACGTCTGCTGCAGCGTGTGGACGTAGAGGTAGGCGTCGCGGTGCGTTTCCATGAAGAGGGCCATCGCGTGGGCCATGTCCGCGAAACCCTTGCGGTCATAGATCCGGGTGCCGTAATTCGCGGCGACGATCCCCACGAGGTAGGCATCCTCGGGGACATCGATCTGCTCGCGGAACCGCGACTCGACGGGGGCGAACACATCGTCCACGGCGTGCGGCGCGTAGGACACAGGGAACGCCCGGCGGCCCGACTTGGCGAAGCCCTCCGACGTGTCACGCAGGCAGCGGTGGCCGAACTCGCTCATGGCGATTGCGCCGTGCTCCTCGAGCCAGCCGTGGAGCGCGAGCGGCGTGGGGAAGTGGTCGACCGGCACCCAGCCGGTGACCCGTGGCAGGCCGGCGAAGGGGTCCCGCCCCTGCTCTGTGTAGACCCACGCGTCGTAGAGGCTGATGACCCAGTCGGCACCGGAGCGGTCGAGATCCTCGCGGACCGAGTCCCGCGAGAAGCGGTCCGATCCTGAGCCCCGCACGAGCAGGCCGTTCCAGTCGCGATCTCCGCGGGAGCCGTCGTTGGCCGAAAACTCGATCTCGTGTCCGGCCGCGGCGATGCGCAGGCCGACCTGCCGCGTCTGACTGCCATAGCCGGACGGTGCCCACGGTGCGTTTGAGATCCACAGGATCTTCACGTGACCTCCCGACAGAGGTGGCGGCCGGGGCGGAAGGTGTCGGCCAGTCCGCCCCGGCTCATCTGATGGCTTACGTGTTCGCCGACACGAGGAAGGCGAGCGCCGCCGCGTCGGCGAGCGCACCGCCCGCCCGGAGGACGGACTTGATCGCGACCTCATCGGTGTTGAACCGATAGTCGGTGGAGACAGCCACCCGCAGCGGGCGCTGCTTGATCGTCCACGCCGAGGCATCCCCGTAGAGGACGCTCTTCGTGGCGGAGGCCGGCGCGGCGAGGTACGGGTCCTCGTACACCGGCTGGCCGTCGAAGCGGTCCGGCTCGCCCGCGGAGATCGCGGGCTGCCAGAGGTACTGGCCGTTCTTGTCGGTGAACTTCCTGGCCTTCTTGATCATGCCGTTCGACATGACCCAGACGCCCGTGAGGCGGTACGGCGCGGCGCGGCCGTACTTGAGGTCGAGGAGGTCCTCGTACCCCACGAACGTCGCCGTGCCGCCGCCCGACAGGCCGGTCGCCGTGCCGCCGTTCGTTGCGGCGGCGAGGATCGCGGTCGTCGATGCGGAGCCGAACTGAAGGCCGAGCGAGCGGCCCTGCGACTTGGAGATCAGGCCCATGAGCCCGACGACCTCGTCCTCCTCCGCCTCCATCGAGACGTAGGCCAGCGCCTTGTAGCTCACCGGCGTGGCGGTCGCCGTGCCCATCGTCGGGGTGGACTCGGTGATCGCCGTGCCCTCGCCGGGCGAGTAGCCGGTGACGTCCGCCGAGAGGTTCGGCAGGACGAGCGGGCGGCCGTTGTCGGCCGTGATGACCTCGGCGAGGTTCAACCAGGGACTCATCGTCCGCTCGTAGACCGCGACGCGGGTGGTGAAGTCGCTCATGTAGAGCGACGTCCCGGTCGAGAAGTCCGCGATCGCGCGGACCTCCTCGCGAACCTTGCTGATCCGCTCCTCGTCGAACGGGAGATCGAGGTTGATCTCGCGCTTGTCGCCGCCGTGCTGGTGGACGCGGATCTGCTCCATGACCGCAGCGACGATCCGCTGGTCGTCACCCCGGGCCTCGCCGCCAGCGGCGCCCGAGTCCTTGTCGTCGACGTCGCCGATCCGGTCGCGGAGGGCGTCGGCGAGCCCCGTGGAGTCCGCGTCCATCTTCTGGAGCTTCTCGATCCGCGCCTTGCGGATCTCGGACGAGGCGATGAAGCGGTCGAACCGCTCCTCTTCCTCGGCCGTCATGTCACGGGTCTCCGCGGCTGCGGCGTCGAGGATCGCGCGGGCGTCGGCCTCGTCCTTCGCGCGGGCGTCCACTTCGCGCTGGATGTAGACGGTGTTGTCCATCTGAGTCGTGCTCCTATCTGCGGAGCCCGGCCCTTGACGTGCCGTCGGTGATCCCGCGTGCTCCCACGCCTGGGGGAGCGAAGGTTGACGGCGAGGTGTGGCGGTGGGCTGTACTTGGTTGTGCTACGAAACGAGGGCGGCGAGCCGCTCCCGTGCCTTAGCCAGTCTCGGCCCCACGAATGGGGCATCGGTCTTCGCCGCGACTGCGGCATAGAGGAGGTCGCGCTGTTCGCTGGTGAGCCGCGCATCCGGCTCGCGGAGGACATCGAACGCCGCTGCGAGGGCGTCCACCGGCACGTCCGCTGTCTCGGCGAGGTGGCGGACGGCGACGGTGGTATCGGGATAGGCCGGGAAGTCGACGACGGAGACCTCGGCCCCCAGCGCCACCTCGATCAGATCGCGCTGGCTGTAGTCGCTCGACCACTTCTCGCCCGCCTTGGACGGCACGCGGAAGCGGAAGCTCATGCCGCTGATGTCGCCACGCCTGACGGCATCGCGGACGGGGCGGCCGATCTCGTTGTCGGGCAGGCTCGCGTGGACCCACAGGCCGCGCGACGTCTCGGAGAGTTGGAGCGTCCCCGAGCGGGTTCGTGCCAGTGGGAGGGTGGTCAGGTTGTGCTGATAGCGGAGCGTCACGTCGGGGTTTCGTGTGAGCGTCCGGCTGAACGCGCCGCTGCGGATCGTCTCCGTGAAGGCGCCGCGCGGGCCGCCCGGGATCGGAACGGACGGCGTGTCGAATACCGCCGCATAGCCCTCCAGCGTCAGGCCGTCGCCGGTCGCCCGGAACTCCAGCGCCGCGTCCGGCCACAGGTCGGTGCCGCGGACCTCGTATTCCGAATCCGGGCTCGAGCGGCTCATCTCGTCCATCATCCGCTGCGCCTTCGCCATCGCGCGGTCCTTCGTCGCCTGGGGGAGGTCGGACTGCGGGATTCGGCTCATGGCGTTGCGCAGGTGGGGCATGTCCACCGCGCCGGACGCGTCGCGAACCGGGAAATGACGGAGCGAGCGCGGAACCGTCTTGCCCTGCTCGTCCTTCGTGCCCCCGGGCTCGATGTGGAGAAACGCCGAGTCGGGCAGGTCATCGATGTAGGCGGTGTCCCACACCGCGCGCTGGTCGTCCATGTCAGGCTGCCGCCTCCGTGCTGCGGGCCGCAGGTGCGGCGGGGGATGCCAGGCCAAGCTGGTTGATGGGGACCATCTGCTGCTGCATGTAGAGCTGATCACCGCCCGCCAGCGGCGCGCGATCCTCCAGGGCTCGTGTCTCGTTCGGCGTCAGGATGCCCTTGGACACCGCCTCGCCGTGCGCTTGCATCCGCGTCAGGAGGTCAGCTCGGGCGATGGCGTCGAGGTTGAAGCGCATCTGCATCTCGGCGTCGGGGTCCGTGATACTCGGCGGGACCTCCAGGAGCCGCTCGTGTCGACGCTCGATCCGGGTCGCGAGGGGCTGGACGGCGCGCTGCTTGAACTGCATATCCCACACCGCTCCGCTGGCATAGGACGCGGCGCCCGGCTCCTGGCTTCCGGCCATCGAGGGGGGAACGCCGTAGGGCCGGCAGAGGTCCTCGACCGAGAACTTCCGGGTGGCGAGCATCTGCGCCTGCTCCGGCGTCGGCGAGAGGTTGGGCACGAACTTCGCCCCGTCTGAGAGGATGCCGATGGCGTGCGAGTTTCGCGAGCCGACGTACTTGGCCCGCAGGCTCTCGCGCAGCGCCTTGACCTTGCTCTCATCCTCGAGCGCGTAGGGGACCTCGACGCCGAACGACAGCGTCGCGCCCTGCCCGAAGAACCGGGCGCCGAAGTCCTCCGCGGCGACGGCCGCTCCGATGCCGCGGCGGAGGGCCTCAAGCGGGCTGATGCCGCGGAGCGCGCCGGGGAACTTCAGCCACCAGCCATGGAGCATCTCCATCGGCCCAGCCTCGCCGACGACCTCGCCGCGCTCATTGCGCACGCGGTAGTGGGGGCCGGGGAGGACATCCACCCGCGCGGGGTCCAGGAGCTTGATGATCTGCGGGTCGAACACGTAGGGGAAGGCGAACGCGAAGTAGTTGCCCTCCAGGAGCATCGAGAGAGAGGCCTCGCCGAAATAGTCGGAGCCGTTGTAATTCGGGTCGGCGGGATTCGGCAACTTGAGCCACGACGGCTTGCCGTAGGCAGGGAACGACTTTCCGCCGGCCTTGAGCGTGATGTCCACGGGCGCCATCGAGACGGCGGACGACAGGAGGTCGACGCATCGCCAGACGGTTGTGAGGCCGAGCGCCACGGCCCGGTTGACCCGGACGCCGGACGGCGTGCGCATGCCGTCGTCCTCGTCGTCGTTGAGCCAATCCGCCACGCTTGCCGCGCGGATCTCGGCGGCCTCGGCGAACCGCTGGGCGATCAGTCCCATCACCGCCTCCGATCCGGCACGACGAGCGCCAGCGCGATGAGAACGCACATCCCGCCGACCACGAAGAGCGGGCCGGCGGGGGAGAGATGGGCTGAACCAGCCGCGAGCAGCCCGGTTCCGACCAGGAGGAATGTGCCCTCGAGACCCACCGCGCCAGCGACGGCGGCCACCATGCGGCGCAGGGCGACGGTCACGCGCTTCACAGCTCGATGAACCTCGGCGAGCGGGGGGGGTCCGGAACGTGGTCGACGGCCGCGCTGTTTGCCATCGCCGCGGCCGTCAGGGCATCGATCACTCGGCGTTCCTGATCGGGGCTGTCACGGCCATCGTTCGGGCGATCGAAGCGCCCATCGCCGAGCGGCAGGATCTTGACGACCGCGTTCATCACGTGGCCCGTGAGTTCGGGATCTCCCGAGTGCCAGAGCTCGCCCGAGCGGAGCCCGGCCGTGAAGCGCTCATAGTCGTGCGCCGCGGCGCCGTTCGACTGGCTGCGATCGATGACCTCGGCCCCCAGCGTCTCGCGGATCCACTGGGCAAGCTGCTCGGCCCGGCTCATGTCCATGACCACGGTATGCACCGGGTTCCGCCGGTGGATGCGCAGGAGTCCGCGCTCGACTTCGTGGCTGTCGAGCGAGCTGCCGTCACGCGGCGGGACACAGATCAAGGCCTCGCCCAGCTGGCGATAGTGTGGGTCGCGTTCCCATAGTGGCACGGCGCTCGTCGTGTCCCACTTCCACGCCACGTCGAGGCCCAGCCACACGGGGACGCCCTCGGGGATGGGCTCAGGAGCTGCGCGGGCCTTCCAGTCGGCCTCGGCGACACCTGCGGACGCTGCGCGCGTCGGCCGATTGCACACGAACCGCAGCCAGTGATGGAGCGTCATAGTGGGGCGGGCGTGCTTGGCGCGGAGGCTCCGGATCGAGATCCCGGAGAACGGGTTGGCGGCCTTCACGGCCCGGAAGTCGGCGGGGTCCGCGTCCACGGCGAGCGCCCATTCATGGAGGACGATGCCCGGGCCCTCGTACCGCGTGAAGGCACTCCGAGTCGAGGACCGCGTAGCCTGGCGCTTGATCCGCTCGAGCGTCTGTTCGAAGTCGGTCCGCGGCTCGCCGCGGGTGCTGATGGCGACGATCTGGCCGTTGCGCTTGCTGAGCTTCCCCGACCACGTTCGGTAGAGCCCGAGGTTCGCCTGGCGGTGCGGCTCGTCGATGATGCAGAGGTCGGGGATCACGCCATCTCCGGTGTTCTCGTCGGCGGCGTAGATCTGGATGCGCCCGCCGGCGAAGTGGTTGATCCGGCGGTAGCCCTCGAGGCACTGGAAGCGCGGGACCTCCGTCTTGCGCTTGCCCTTCGCGAGCTGGATGGGGCTGGTCACCAGCTCATACAGCCGGGGCGTGCGGAGGACGATTCCCTCGGCTTGGCCGTACAGGATGTTGGCCTGGTCGCGCGACGAGGCGCCAACCTTGATCGCGGCGAACGGCCGGAATTCGGCGACGTAGAGACAGACGATGGCGATCAGCGTCGTCTTGCCGTTGCCCTCGGGGAGGATGTCCCAGATCTCCGAGTAGAGCGGCGTGCCGTCCTTCGCCCGGGCGAGGATATCGGCGACGAGCAGGGCCTGGAACGGTTCCAGGGCAAACGGCAGCCCTGTATCGAGGATCAGGTCGCGCGACCATGCCCGGAAGTGGGGCAGGGTGAGAGGCTTCAGCGGGCGACTCCGACTCGCCACCACCGTCAAGGCGGGAGACTCGCGGACTTCGGGGAGGGCTTCAGCTATCATCAGACGACTGTTTCTCGCGGCGACGGGGACGCGGGTACTAAGCTGGCGATCCCCCGAGATTCCGATAGCCCCCCACTGCCCTTGGCTCGCTCGTTGCACCGTCCGTGCGCGACCATCCACCCGTGTTCGGGCTGCCCATCGACCACGTGCGCCGCCACCCACCGCTCGGCGGGACGCACAGTCCGTCCGCAGTAGCCGCAAGGCGCTGGGAGCATGCCGGCCAGGGCGCGGCGAGCAGTCTGGTGGTTGCGCCCGTAGCCGCGGGCGTGGCGGTCCGGGCGCTGCGCCTCACGCGCCTGGCTGCACGCCGGGCAGCGTGTCCCGCGGTGGCGGTGGCCCTGGCCGCAGAGACGCATCATTGCGTGGCCCGCTCCGCATCGTGGATGACGAGCCTCGTGCACGTCTCACACGACCGCTCGCCGAGCGGCAGGTCAGAAGCCATCGGGGCATCGGCATCCGCCCACAGCCCGCAGCGCGTCCAATGGTCGGGCACGCCGGCAGCGTTGAGGCGGTCGGGCACGTCGATGTGCCACGAGAGGCGCGGTGCGTCGTGGAGCTTGACCCAGCGGGTGGCGTCCATCACGGCCGCCGCAGAGAGTCGGGCTTGGCCGCGAGGTCCGCGTAGTTGGCCATCGAGAGCCGCGCGATCCCGTACCAGGCGAGGAACGCGGCGAAGCCGGTCGCGATGTCGAGGTGGAGCGAGCCGTCCGACAGGCCGGCGGCCATGGCGAGGACGACGAGGACCGCCGAGAGGACGAACGCGGCGATCCGCTCACGGCCGTCGAGGACGCCGCCGAGCTGTTTGAGGAGCTGGACGAGCCCCGTGACGAGGGCCGAGGCGGCGACGGCCCCGCCGGCGGTGAGGACGAGGGCGAGGGTGAGGGTCGTCTCGTCGGATGGCATCGGTGATCCTCCTGTCAGCTTGTCTGCGAGCCGGGCGTCAGGCTCGTCGTCACGGTGGCGGGCTCGGCGTCGAACACCTCCTCGACCTCGGCCGACGAGACGTAGAGGCCCTCGAAGAAACCGCTCACGACGCGGAGCAGGCTCGCCGGCGTCGTGCTGCCCGAGAGGCGGGCGAGGACGGCATCGAACCGGGCGGAGGACGGCTCCGGCTTCGGCCGCCACGTCCGCTCCACCCGCCAGCCCGTCCCGTCGGAGCGCGGCAGCCAGCCGCGGACGGTGGCGTTCGCGGGGACGGTCAGGGTTCCGGGGCGCTCCCGGAGGACGTAGATCGGCATGCCGTGGTCTCCTGTGGCTGGCGCGAAGAGGGCGGCCCTGATCCAACCGCGGCCGAGGGCCCGGGCTGCCGTCCGCAGGGCCGTCTCGTCGATCCACGCGGGAGCCGAGCCGTTGCGGGCGAGCGGGTTCGCGAGGCGCAGTTGGCCGGCGTGCCACACGACGCCGACCTGATGTGCACCGCGGAACCCGAACTGCAGGGTCGTCGGCAGGCTCGATGACAGGACGGCGACGCTGGCCGACCAGCCGGCACGCAGGAACCGCATGAACGGCTCCCACTCCGTCGAGTCATGGCGGCTGATCCGCAGCCCCGGCCAAATCGCCGAGGCGCCGCGGATGATGTCGTCGAGAGTGCCGCCGGTCGGGCCGGGGCGGTCGGGCACGTGGGCGGCGACGCGGAACTCGGGCACCGTGGGACGGGTCGCGTCGGGATCGGCGGCGAGGGCCGCCCACACCGTGGCGACGACCCAGCAGTCATCCACGTCCCCGGCGCCGGGGTAGGAGACCTGCGAGATCACGGGCGGGACGATCACGGCTGGTGCCGCCGCATGAGGGCGCGCACCTGGCGGTCGACGCTCTGCCAGTCCGCCTCGCGGAGCGCCCGGCCGATGCAGCGCATGCACCAGCGCGCGGCCGTCCCATCGATCGCCCACGTGACGAGGACGGTCCGGCGGCAGCCCGTGCAGTGAGTCACTTGCCACCGCCCGGCCGGATGAGGTCCGGCAGGTCCACCGCGAGCAGGCCGGCAATGAGGGTCGCCAACACGCCGAGCGTGATGGGCGCGACCTCGTATTCGTTCGAGATCGCGTCGACAACGACCATGAGGATCACCGCGAACGTGAGCCCCGCGGCGGCGCCGATGCGGGCCGCGCGGTAGTCGCCGGTGCGGGAGCGTCGCTCATCGCTCACGCCCGGGCACGCCCGGCGGTCCAATCCACGAGTGGCCGGAGCGCCCAGCGGTCGGCGAGGATGCCGGTGACGAATCCGACGAGGGCCGCCGCGACGATCTCAGCGGCGTGCGAGTCGTGGGCGGCGATCGTGAGGACGGAGACGACGATCGCGCCGATCGCGCAGAGGTGGACGGCGAGGATGAGCTGACGGCTCATCGCGGACGCCGCCCGCCCCCGACCCCGGCAGGATCGGGGGCGGCACTACGGCGTGGAGGGAGGGAGGGCCTCACGCGTCAATGGTGCGCGC
>JAEHJW020007615.1_pt1 | contig 16593 bp, 14 predicted proteins | sample 9271431 | NCBI WGS metagenome assembly JAEHJW02 | reverse complement strand
CTTAACGGGATCATATGAAGTAGCGTGCCAAGCTACTGGCGTGTATCCTCCTTGGTGGGAAGGACGCATATGCAAAAAGCCACAAGATATTTGGGTAGCTGGTGATACTGGCAAAACAGTGCGAGACATTTTGCAAACAGAACTATTAGGCAAGCCAGGAGAAGAAGGCACTGGCATGATTCCTAAAAATGCTATTGTAAAGTTAACCAAAAGCTCTGGCACTGCTAATAGTATCGATACAGTTACAGTTAAACACGCAAGTGGTGGACATAGCCAAATACAATTTAAAACATTTGAACAAGGCCGTAAAACGTTCCAAGGTAAGTCAATTGATTTAATATGGCTTGATGAAGAAGCACCGCAAGAAATATACGAAGAATGTTTAGCGCGTACTATGACCAATTATGGGCGTGTAATGCTTACTTTTACACCATTAATGGGCACAACACCTTTAATCCAAGATTTAATTAAACAATCGCAATTAAAAGAACCAAATGTATCCATAACCTATGTAACATGGGATGATGTGCCACATCTTAGTGAAGAAGTTAAGAAACAATTTTGGGAAACGTTACCACCCTTTCAGCGCGAAGCGCGTTCCAAGGGTATTCCAACGTTGGGTGCTGGTGCTGTGTATCCTATTGCAGAAGATCGTATAACCGTAGACGCATTCGGAATTCCAGATCATTGGCCACGCGTATTTGGACTTGATCCTGGTTGGCGTAATACTGCAGCCGTTTGGATAGCTAAGAATCCTGATACTGGCGTGATGTACGCGTATAGCGATTATAAAGTAGGTGAAAAAGATCCAGTTGAACATACGCGATCATTGAAAACACGAGGATTATGGATACCATGCATTATCGATCATGCAGCAAACGGCAGCGCACAAACAAACGGAGAATCCGTAGCCACGCTATACAAAGAAGAAGGGTTAACCATTCACAACGCTAATAAAGCCGTTGAAGCAGGTTTGCAACGGTGTTTTAGAGCGTTTCAAGATGGTACGTTAAAGATATTCAAAACGTGTTCTTATCTTTTGGATGAATTTAAATTATACCATCGTGATGAAAAAGGTAACATTGTAAAAGAACATGATCACTGTTTGGATGCAATGCGCTATGCATTAATGGGATTTGAAGATCACGCAAAAGCTGAAGCTGATATTAAAAAGGCGAATCCTATTAACCCATATAATATTAATATAACAAAGCGCGTAATTTAATTATTAATATTAATAATTAAAGAATGCTAAATAACAATAACGAGCACTTGGAGCTATTATGAGATCGGAACAAAAAGAAAAGATATTAAAGAAAGCTAAAGAAAATTATAATATAGCTATGGATCATTGGAGTGAATTCTTTAATGAAGCCAAAGACGTTCTTAATTTTATTAATGGTGATCAATGGAATTGGCAGATTAAAAAGAATCGTGAAGATGCAGGCTTGCCAACTATGACTGTTAATCAGATTCCTACGTATATTAAGCAAATTACCAACGAGATCAGACAAAATACTCCAAGCATTCAGATCGATCCTGCTAACAATGAAGCTAGTGAAGAAGCTGCTGAATTTTTAGGCGATCTTATACGTGCTATTGAGAATGATAGTGACGCAGCCAGTGCATACGAACAAGCTGCATGGTATGCGTGTGCTATTGGTATGGGATTTTTCAGAATCACAACTGAATACGTAGATGACGTATCATTTGATCAAAAGTTAACAATCAAACGTGTAGAAGATCCAACCAACGTTTTAATCGATCCATTGCACAAAGAAGTTGATGCTAGTGATGCACAATGGTGCTTTGTGATTGGCACATTAACGAAAGAAGAATATAAAAAGTTATATGGCAAATCCAATTTAGCATCGTTGTTAGAAAATAAAGCATGGACACGTGCCAATCGTAGTAAATGGCTTATGGACGATACGGTTCAAATAGCTGAATACTTTTGGATCGAAAAAACAAAAACGAAACTTTATAAAGTACGCAATAATCTAGATTATACACAGTATAACACAACTATTGAGCCAGATGAAGATCTTATATTAAACGGAACGTTAGAAATCTTGGACGAACGTGCCACAGAATTAAAGAAAGTACGTTGGGTCAAGATGAATGACGTTGAAATACTTGAAGATACCGAATGGTATGGTACGCGCATCCCTATTATAGCAGTTAAAGGCAATGAAATGTACGTAGACGGTAAACGTAGAATTCGTGGCGCAGTATGGGATGCTATGGATTCACAACGTGCATTTAATAACTACTTTTCGCTACAGGCTGAATTAATGAGCCTTACTCCAAAGTCTCCTTATATTGTTGAAGTTACACAAGTACAGAACTTTGAACATCTTTGGAGAGATAGTAATATCAGTCCTTTAGCATACCTACCATACACTGCATCGACAACTGCTGGTGGACAAATGATCCCACCGCCATTTAAAGCCGATAGCAGTCCCAATATCCAAGCTGCCATGCAAATCTGTATGCAAGCTAAAGATAATTTGAAAGCAATCTTTGGAATCTATGATGCTACTTTAGGCGCACAAGGAAATGAAACTAGTGGCAAAGCAATCCTAGCTAGAACCGAACAAAGTCATAACAGCAATTACCATTATATGGATAATTTAAGAAAAAGTATCAAAACTGCTGGACGGATATTGCTAGATTGCATTCCCGAAGTTTATAGTGAAGAGCGCGAAGTTCAAATTATGAAATTAAATGGTGATAGTACTATATCACGCATTAATAGTTCACGTCAAGAGTTCGACTTTACACGTGGCGCTTACGCATTAACGGTTGATACTGGACCGAGCTATGCTACTAAGCGTCAAGAAGCGGTTGAACGCATGGTCACGCTTGGACAAGTTTACCCAAATGCTATGCCATTGATAGCCGATCTTATAGCTAGTGAAAGTGACTGGCCAGGTGCAAAACAAATCGCTAATAGATTGCGTTTAGCTTTGCCCTTACCTATTCAACAAGCTGAAGCTGCTGAAGGAAAGATACCAAGTGAACAGCAAGCTATGCTAGCAGCGCAGCAAGCGCAACAAATGCAACAACAACTTGTTATGATGCAACAAAAAATGCAAGAATTAAACGTTGAATTGCAAAATGAACGTGAAGAAAATAAATTAATGAAGATTAAGGCCGGAGTTGATTTACAACGTGCCAATATGGATAAAGAACTTAAAGAAAGACAGTTACAATTGCAAGCTGCTATAGCACAGCAAGAATATGAAATAAAATTAAAAGAACTTGCACTTGATGCTGAAAACTTAAAAATCAATAAAGCCAAGGCTGCTATTGATGGATTGGAAGCAGCGCATGATGTAGCCAAAGAAGCATTAGATCGTACATCTGATCATGTAACTATGATGGTTAATCCTACTGGCTTTAATGAGAATACTTTAGAGAAATAGTAACAATTTAAAAATGCTAAATATAAATATAATTCATACCAAATGGAGGACAATATGAATGATCAAGTTAATAACCAAGAAGAAGTTGTCGAACAGGTACCAGAAGTTACCGAAGAAGCTACCTTACAAGAACAGCCACAAGATAATTCAAATTCTGAAGAAAACGTAGAACACCGTCCAGAAAACGGTTTTGAAAAACGTTTGAAAAGAATGCAAGCACGTTTAGCTGAAAGTGAACGAGAACTTGCTCGCTTGCGTGAACGTGAATATGCAGCTAAACATAATCAGCCAGATACCACAATAGTTAAACCCAAGTTGGAACAGTTTAACAATGATATCGAAGCATATACAAACGCTTTAACAGAATTTAAACTAGCTGAAGTACAACGTCAGCGCGAAGCAGAACGTTTGGCACAGCAGCAAGTAGAATCTGTGCAGCGTTATAACAAGCTGGCAGAAGATTATCGCAAAGCTAATCCTGATTTTGATGACGATATGGAAGAAGCTATGAGCGTACCTATTCAGCCTGATCTTGCAGAAGCTATTCGTGAAAGTGACGTTGGCCCACATGTTGCACACTTTTTAGCTAAGAATCCAGACACATTGGCCGAATTAAACAAAATGTCTTATGCGAAAAGATTGGCAGAATTTGGTAAGATTGAAGATCGAATTGTACGTGCTAACAAAACTAAGCCAGTTCAGTCTGCACAAGCTAAGAAAGTTGCTCCGCCAACACCAGTTCAAAATGCTGGAACAAGCACTGCTAAGAAAAGTTATCATGAAATGACACCAGCAGAGCTTATTAAAGCACGTAACGCAGAAAAACGCAGATAAAAATATTTTTATCTGCTAAATAACTTTTAGGAGTTACTGATCTCATAAAAAATCAGGTACTTGCAAGTAACTATATCTGCAGTATAGAGAAAACAAGGTGCATGGGTAGACATGTTAACTACGGATACTGATCCTATAATCAGGTATCGCAGCCAGCGAGTTCAAGTTTAGCGTGTTCTTCGTTCAAAACATGGGAGATATTATGAAAATTAAATTTATTTTATAAGGAAATATAAAAATGGCAAGTAATTCATTACTTACAATCGCAATGATTACCGCTGAATCAGCCAGAATCTTATCGAATAATCTCACACTGGCTCGTACCGTTAATAGAGATTATGATGACGAATTTGCAATCAAAGGCGCAAAAATCGGTCAGACTTTAAGTGTTCGTAAACCAGCACGTTATAATATTCGTGTAGGTTCTGTTGTTGATATTCAAGCACAAACCGAAACTTATGCACAGTTGACTTTCACTAATCCAGTTGGGGTTGACTTGGCTTTCACATCGCAAGAATTGACATTCTCTTTGGATGACTTTTCACAGCGTGTTCTTAAACCCGCAGTTGTTCGTGTAGCTAACCAAATCGATCATGATGGCTTTGGCCTTGTTAACCAAACATTTAACTATGTTGGTACACCTGGTACAGCTATCACTGGTTCGAGCACTTTGGATGCACGTACCGCAATTCTTCAATCTGCTGCTCGTTTGTATGACAACGACGCACCTGTAGGATCAGACGAATTATCATTTATCCATGCTTCAGCATTTAATGCTGTTTTGGCTGGTACTAATGCTACATTGTTCAATCCTATGAGAGAAGTTTCTGAGATTTACGTTAAAGGTATGCAAGGTGATTTTGGTGGTTTCCGCCACTATTTGAACCAGTTGACACCAGCACACACCAATGGTGTTTATGGTGGAACTCCTGTTGCCAATAGTGTTACACCTCAGACTGGATCGAGCATTATCACAGCAGGATGGACACCTACTACAACTAGCTTGAATGTTGGCGATGTTATCACTTTTGCTGGTGTTTATGGCGTTAACCCACAAACTCAACAGGTTTATAACTGGTTGCAACCATTCACTATTACCGCACAAAGCGTGACCGATGGTTCTGGTAACAGCACCTTGCAGGTTAGCCCAAGTGTTGTTGCTAGTGGTCCTTTCCAGAATGTTAGCCAAGCTATTCCGAATAACGCAGCTATTACCGTAATTGGTGGTTCTGGCGTTACATCGCAGCAGTCAATTGGTTTCCATCGTGATGCCTTTATGTTGGCTACGCAGGAATTGGTTGTGCCAACTGGCGGAATCGAAGATGGTATGTTTGTGAAAGACCCAGAAACAGATATTGGTATCCGTTTTGTAGGTCAGTTTGATATCAGAACTGGTCAGCATATTAGACGTTTAGACGCTATGTATGCATGGGCTGTTCTATATCCACAACTTTGTACACGTCTGTTCACGACTTAATAGGAGAGATATAAAATGGGTACACCTAATGTAGAAGGAACTCTTAATACCGATGTAGTAACTGGTGGAGTTTTCGGTGCTACTGTTGGACAAAATGCAAGTGATGCTGCAGGTTTCCACGGTAACGCAACCGTTCAGTCAACTGGTTACGGTACACCAACCGGAGGTTCAATTATAGCTAATTTTAATGGCGCAACTGCTACTGCTGCTAATACCAGCATTATGGTTGCACAGATTGTTAGCGAATTGCTTGCAAAAGGTTTAATCGGGAAGTAAGGAATATGGCACCCTACCAGACTTGTCCTCATGGTAGGGTGTTATTTTTTTGGAGATAAATAATATGTCATTATCTAAAGGTAAATCAAAAAAAGCCTTATCGCATAATATAAAGAAAGAAGTCGAGGCTGGAAAGCCAATTAAACAAGCCGTTGCCATAGCTTATGCCGTAAGACGCAAGAAAACTACTGGAACGAGTAAGAAAAAATGATTAATAAGATTTATAATTCTCACTATTTTCAATTGTTAGAATCTATAAGTCTACTACTTTTGGTATTGATCGTAATACAATATCACATATGAGGAAATAAAATGGCCAAATTAACAGCAGCAAAACGAGATAAATTACCTAAGAAAGAATTTGCAGAACCAGGTGAACGTAAATATCCAATTGAAAACAAAGCGCATGCTAGAAATGCCAAAGCACGTGCATCTGAAGAAGAAAAGAAAGGTAAATTGTCACCTAGTGAAAAAGCAAAAATAGACGCAAAAGCTAACAAAGTATTAAAGAAAAAATAATGCAATGCTCTTTTGCTAAATAAGTATAGCAAGGGAGTATGCTATGTCGACTTATACAACACCTTTAAAAATCATCACCGGAGCGTTACGAAGAATTAACGCTATTCGCGCAGATGAAACACCAAGTGTATACGATACCAATGTAGGCTTAGAAGAGCTTAACGCATTGATCGATACTTGGTCTAATGATCCCTCCTTAATATTCAGTGTGGATGCTTATAAATTTCCATTGGTAGGTGGCCAACAAAATTATACGTTAGGGCCAGTAGTAAGTAATTTTACTTATAGCTATCAAGGAACAAGTTATCCAGCAACGAGCCAGTATGGAACAGTAACTACAGTTAACGGTCTACCTCAATTTACGCCAAATTGGGTAATCACCCGACCGATGCGTATCAGACAAGCTACGCTTACCATCAATACAGGTACTCCACAACAGTTGGATATACCTTTGACAAGTTTAACAGATGATCAATATGCATCTGTTGCTGTAAAAAACACACCATCTAATTATCCGTTTTTCTTTTATGACGATGGTGGTGATCCTATAAGAACGGTATCTGTTTTTCCTGTTCCAACCGATGGAAGCAATCAATTAACGCTATGGTTACATCAGCCATTGTTCGATTATTCAAGTTTAACATCAAGTGTATATCTACCACCTGGATATGAACTTGCACTTAAATCGCATTTGTCTTTAGTTTTGGCAACCATTTATGGCAAGGAAGTTGATCCTGGAGTTATAAGCCAAGCTGAAGCATCTTTAAAGAATTTAAAATTAATGAATACCGAACCACAATATATGAGTGGTGATGGAAGTTGCAATAAATCACGTGTTGGTTGGACATATATCACAGGTGGATTCATACCAGGAGCACGAGTCTAATGGAACCGAAATTAAAGTATCCTAAAGGCTTTATTGGCCCTAGCTATGCTAGTAGGAATGCACTTTTTGATTGTCAACGTACTATTAATATGTATGTCGAACTTGATCAAAGTGAAATTGAAGGAATTCCTGGTACTGGTAATAACCAAGAAATGATGACTTTAATGAGCTTTCCTGGATTATCTTTAATAACAAGTGTAGGCACAGGTTCTATACGTGGGATTTATACGGATTCAACTGGCAAAACGCTATGGTTTGTAGTTGGCAACCAATTATACGCAATCCAAAATACAATAACAAGCACACCAATTTTAATAGGCACTTTGAATGTAGGTTCTACTAATTTTGTAAGTATGGCTGATAATGGCACAAGTTTATTTTTAGTAGATGGCTTATACGGATATTATACTCCAATCGTGATCCCAACCGTTCCAGTTTTAACGGTGGTAAACGATCCTAACTTTTATCCTGCTGATTTTGTATGCTTTCAAGATGGATATTTCGTGTTTAATAAAACTGGAACTGCTTATTTTTTCACCAGTCAATTGTATAGCACAACTATGCAAACACTTAATGAGGAAAACAAAAGTGGATATGCGGATACTATCAAAGCTATTATCATCAATAATAGAGAATTATTTTTACTTGGAACAAAAACGCTTGAAATCTGGTGGGATAGTGGAGCAAGCCAATATGCCCCATTTAGCCGTGAAGATGGGAAATTTGCAGAAATTGGATGCGTTGCAGCAGGATCAGTACAAAAAATAAACAACACTTTTATTTTTCTAGGTACAGATTCATCAGGTGGTACAAAAGTTTATATGATGATGAATGATATGCCCAATCCTGTAAGCACACCTGCTGTTGAATATGCGTTAAGCAAATCTACCGATTTAAGTTCTGCCACTGCATATACTTGGCACAATGAAAATCATTATTTTTATGCAATAACAGCACCAGGAATGGATACAACATTAGTATTCGATACTTTTACAGAACTATGGGTCGATCAACAATCGAATATAAACGGTACAGTTGGCAGACATATAGCACAATGGCATGCTTATTTTAATGGAAAACATATTATAGGAGATTATAGCACAAATAATCTTTACTATTATGATTTTAATAATTATACCGATAATGGCAATCCATTGATCAGAACAAGAATAAGTCCGGTTATAACTAATAATATGATGCGTACTTTCTATCAAACTTTGCAACTAATAGTAAATACTGGCACTGGTTCTGGACAACTACAAAATTATTATAAGAATAGCACTCAAAATATGCAAAATCCAAGAGTGTTTTTACAAATGTCTAAAGATGGCGGTTATACGTATAGCCAACCAATATCGGCAAATTTAGGCAGTATGGGGAATTATCAGCGTGTCAGATGGCTACGCTTGGGTATGGCAGATATGGCAGTCTTTAAGATATCTTGTGCAGATCCAGTTTATTTTAATATAGTTTCTGCTGCATTGCAAATGCAAGCAGGAAATTCTTAGGAGTAAGATATGTCATTTAGTGTAAAAGGTTTTATTAAAGATGTCACGCATCCATCGATTGGCTTAAGTCAGCTGGCAAAAAATATAAAACAGCAAGGCCCTGCAGGTATAATGGGATCAACTATTCCATCTCCTACAGGTAGTGGAAATTTAAATAGTTATATAACGTCACATCCTTGGCAAACTGCAGCGTTATTAGCCGCTGCTGTGGCAGCACCATATGCATTACCAGCTATAGCAGGAGCTGGTGGAGTTGCAGCAGGAGCTGGAGCAGCAGACGCAGCTGCAGCCGGAACAGCAGCAGCAGGAGCTGGAGCAGCAGGAGCAGCCGGAGCAGCAGCAGCAGGAGCTGGTGCAGCAGGAGCAGCCGGAGCAGCAGGAGCAGCCGGAGCAGCAGCAGCAGGAGCTGGTGCAGCAGGAGCAGCAGGAGCAGCAGGTGCAACAAGTGGATTAACTGGAATGCTTTATGCAGGTGGACTTGCAGCAGGTGGAAGTTTACTTGGTTCGTATATGTCATCGCGAGCTATTCAAAATGCTGCCAACACGCAAGCAGCAGCGGCTAATAACGCTGCCAATTTGCAAGCGTTAACCACGCAGGAAGCGTTGAAACAGCAAGGCGATATATATAACGCCAATGTTAATAGACTTGCGCCATATGTAACTGCTGGTAATCAAGCACAAACACAATTATCTAATTTAATGGGTACTAGTGGTAATACTGGTGCAGCAGGATATGGATCATTAACGCAACCATTTAATAATAAAGATTTAAATGCCAATCTTGCACCAAATTATAATTTTATGCTTAACCAAGGCGAACAAGCCTTACAAGCAAGCGCAGCAGCAAGTGGTGGATTATTGACTGGGCAAGGTGCAGTTAATATTAATAACTACGCTCAGAACTACGCTCAAAACGCGTATCAACAAGCGTATCAGAATTATATGAATACCAATAGCCAAATCTATAACATGCTAAATGGCCAATCAAGTCTAGGTGAAAATGCAGCTGCTATGACTGGAAATATGGGCACAACAGTTGGTGCTAATATGGCTAATACAAGCATGGCTGGAACAGCAGCACAAAATAACTATATGACTGGAGCAGCAGCAGCGCAAGCAGCTGGTCAAGTTGGAACTGCAAATGCATACACTGGCGCACTTGGAAGTATAGGCAATACAGCTATGACTTTGGGGACTATGAATTATCTAGGACAAATGAACAATCCTTATAATAACGTAGTTAACCAAACAGCAGTGCCAGCAACTATGAACATGGCATATAACGGTGCATATAATCCAGCAGCTATGGGCGATTATCAGCCACTACCAAGTTCAGGTGGAGCAATGATGAACTTAAGTACTTTAAGTGGTACTAATGGTTCAGGATATTAAGAGGAATTAAAATGATCGATCCATCAATTGAATTACAAGGAATACAACAATCCAATTTTGATCCTACAGGTGCAATGCAAGCTGGCGCACAACTAGCAACTGCTATGCAGCAAAATAGATTAATGGGTGCACAAACTGCAAATCTACAAGCAGAGAATCCTGGTATTCAAGCAGAATCTGCAATGCTACAACATAATACTAATGGGCAGATATGGCTTGGACAAAATATAGGTGCATTTATGCGTAAAGACGCAGAAGGAAATCCAGTTTCAGATGAATTTGGAAATCCTTCTATTAACTATGGTGATTTTTATAATGCAGCTAGTGCAGCTGGATACGGTGACTTGGCAACAACCGTAGCTAAAAATTATCTAGATAATGCAAACCAAGGGATTTTAAATGCTAGTAGTGATTTAGATTATAAAAATAAACTAGCTAGTGCTACTTTTAATACACAAGCCATAGCTGGTAACGCACTTGCACATTTACCTGCAAATCAACAATTGCCATTTTATAATCAATTTAAACAGCAAATGGCACAAGAATATGGTGAAAATAGCCCATTAACTCAAGCACTTCCTAATTTAGATGATAATAGTGTAGGAACTTTTTCGAATGCATGGAGAAATTATAATATATCTCCTGATACAGAAAGTCAAATGTATGCTAGAAACTTATCAGCACAAGCAAGTGCAACAAATGCACAAACTGGTGTGAAACAATTTAATGCTGAAGCTACACCATATGTGCAAGCAAATACACAATATACTAATGATCTTTTACAAACAAAACAAGCTATAGCTAATATTGGCGCAGCAGGACAACAGTTTGGTGGTACTTGGTTGGGTACAGTAATTCATAATTTTAATGATGCTCATTTAATGCAAAATAGTAACTATGCAGCTTTTCATAGTTTGGTTAAAACTTTACAAGCACGTGGATATCAAATCAATACAGCTGATCAATCACCAAATCAGATCATGGCACAGATACAAGCTATACAACCTACTATTCAGAATTATAGGGCACAAACTGCATATGCAGCTACATCTCTTGGACAAGCACCAAGTGCTAATGCTAATTTTGTTGGTGCAGGACAAGTACAAAATCCTACACCACAAGCACAGCCACAAGCACAGCCACCAGGGATGACTGATACCGGAAGAACTACAACCGTTAACGGTATTAAATACAAAGTATACAAAGATGCATACGGACGCAATCATGGAGTTCCAGTTCAATGAATAATATGGTAAATCTTCCAGATAACATACAATATGACCCAGTACAAGGATCATCACAACCTGTTGCCCTGCCAGATAATATTCAATATGATCCGGTAGGTCCATCTCCAACGCAATTGCAAACAAATGTACCAGCTGCACCAGTTGTACAACCTACGGCACAATCTGCACCACAAATGAGTGTGCTAGGCAGTTTGGGATATGGATTTGGACGTGGTGCAAGTGCAAATATCGCTCCTTATTTTTATTCTCCACAGCAGAAAGCAGAAGATTTAGCTGCGCAACAGCAATATCCTAATGCGTATACTGGCGCTGAAATGTTTGGTTCTTTAGTTCCGCAACTAGGACTAGAAGGTTTAGGTTTGTCGCCTGGAGCTGCAATGATATATTCAGGTGCAATGAATGGCGCAGGACTTGCAGTGCAAAATCCAAATAGTACCATAGGCGAAGATTTAGGTGGTGCAGCTATAGGAGGTGTAGGCTCTGCCATTTTAGGTGCAGCTGCAAATAAAGGAATGGAAGGATTGCAATGGCTTGGTAATAAAGCTATGGATTATTATAACGCTGGAGTACCAACTGCTATAGATTATATAAAAGCAGCAGCCAATCACGTAGAAAATAATGTTAATGGATGGTGGAATGCTACTAAATCAAATTTAGGTGTATCTCCTGGATTAGAACCAGCATTTAAAGCAGCTATTTATGGTGCACCAGAAACGCAACAAATGCAAAAACAACTATTACAAGATGCGTATGGCGCAAATGATCCGTTAGAAGCACAAGCAAATCTTATTAAAAGATGGCAAGCTAATCCGGATACAGATCCTATTTTACAAGCAGCTAATCAAAATATCAATAATCCACCAGAACCATTTGTTAAAGCACAAAACACATTAGGATGGTTAGCACTTAATGCATGGCCAAAAGCAGGTGCACTTGCAGCAACTATAGGTAACTACGGAAAACAAGGAGTAAGATTAATAACAGGTGCAAATTTAAAATCTGAATCAGCTAATGCTGCCAATGATGCATTGTCGATAATTGAACAACATGCTGCGTTAGCCAATGCAAATAGCCCTACTAAGTCTATTTTGTATAATCTAGATTCAACAGGAAATTATGGAGCAGCAAGAAATGCAAATCCTAATCAGTTTTATGTAACACCAGGAAACGCAGCCAATGGATTGAAACTATTAAGTCCAGCAGTTCAATTAGATGATGGAACTATGCAGTTTATAAATCCAAATGCTAGTGAATACACAAGTTTCCCTAGAACTACTTTTGATAATCCTAATCCTCACATAGCGCAACAAGCACAACCGAATAGGTTACAAAAAGCAACTAATATAACTAATAAAGTAATGAATAATCCAATTGTTGCAACAACACTCGGTGGTTTAGGTTCACTTGGCAGGGCAACTACATCACAAGGAATGGGAATGTTAGGATCGGCAATTACTGCACCACAACAACAATTGCAAGTTGGTACGCCAAATAACGCAACCTTACTTCCATAATAGCTAAATAGACTTAGGACGGAGATAATTATGTCTAATAGAATGACCCCAGAAGAAGCACAGAAATTTGTGCAAGATTTAATTAAAAGGCACGATGAGCATAAGCATGCTTATCCATCTATTAACCACGAAGCTGTTGCTCCGTTTTTGGTTAATGCTATGCAACAGCAAGCTGCAACTCCTGATGTAGCTAAAGAGGAATATGCACGTTCACAACGGCAATCAGCTGAATATGCAACCATGCGTAACACCGAAAATTATTTTAATCAATTACGTGCACAAGGTGTTCAACCACCAGCTGGAGTTCAGGCACAAGCAACTCCTATGCAACCACAACAGCCACTTATTGGACCAACTGGAGTAGGTCGCTTTGATCAGCCAGCACCAAGTGTATCACCTACTAATCCTACTTTTAGTGTGCCACATCAGCACTTAGCTAGTGGTATTTTTAATTTAACACAAGATGCGCTGCGTACTGGAACAACAGAACATGATCCTGCTATTTTGCACTTGATTAATACTTTACCACCAGAAGATAGGCTTAAATGGTTAAGCTATTTTAATAATGTAACAGAAAAAAGAGATCGCGATTTCCCACGTAAACCATTGCAAGAAAGAATGCGCGAGTTGATAGGTGGTGAAATTAACGCACCTAAAAAATTACCTAGTGGAGAATAACAATGGCTTTTAATCCAAGCGGATACCTAAAAAGTTTAGGCGATATAGGTAAAAATCCAGATAAAATTAAAGATGAAATAAACAAAAGACTTGAAGAGACGCAATTCGAAAGATCAGTCACACATGCCGATCCAGCAGAAGGCGCAAACATGTATGCTCACGTATTAAGAGCAAAAGCACCTGATATATCCAATAGTCCAGTTATGTATGATAAAAAACCAACGATGGAAGAAGCATATCGTGGTGAATATCCTGAATATACTGTGCCTATATATCACATTATGACACATGCAGAAAATACTGGAACAAGTCGTATGGATGCAAGTGTTTTGCATTTAGTGAATCAAATTCCAAACAACAGGGAAAAAGTTAAATGGCTTGGTATTGCCAATAATAGCATTAATGCGCGTGATGAATTTCACGGTAACACTCCTGAATCGCGTATGAATATTACCAATAATCTAGCACTTGGAAGTCTTGGATTGTTAGGTGGTAAAAGTGATGCTATGAAGGCACAAGCACAAAGTATGAATTCTAACAAGGACGGAGAATAATTATGGCTGTTGTAGGATTAAGCCCATTATTTAACGGCTATCAAGTTTTCGATAACAACGGAAACATGGCAGCTGGTGCGCTATTGTACACGCAAGTGGCAGGTAGCACACAAGGAACACCACAACCAACTTATACAACTATAACGGGTTCTGTACAAAATGCAAATCCTATTGTGGCAGATAGCACTGGAAGGTTTAATACAGAAATTTGGCTTGATTCTACACTTAGCTATCAGTTTGTATTGAAAACTGCTGCTGGATCTACAATAGGAACTTGGAATAATATTAACGCAGTTGGAACAGGTATTGTTGAAAATGTAGCTACTAATTTATTTACTGCTACCGCAGGACAAACCGTTATCAACTTGGCAACGGTTGGAGAAAGCTATACACCAAATACCAATTCAATAGCTGTTTATCGCAATGGCCTTAGATTGATAACAGGTGAAGATTTTACAGAATCTTCAAGCACAACTATTACTTTGACCACGGCTGCTGTTGCTGGTGATCAATTTTTGATATCTAGTAGCGCAAATATTAATCCACAAACAATTCCTGCTAGTGTAGTTACTTATTCACAAGGGAATCTTAACGCAATTACACGCACAGTTACTAGTAAACTACAAGAAAGTGTAAGTGTAAAAGATTTTGGTGCCGTTGGGGATGGAGTGCATGATGATACCGCTGCGATACAAGCTGCTATTAACGCAGTTGCTTCCAATTCATCTGTATCTGGTGGAAAGCAGGTCGGGGGTGTAGTGTGGATTCCAAAAGGACGGTATCGCGTCACATCTACAATTACTGGGTTGACCGATGGGATTACTATACGTGGTGAACCTTCAGGTCTTGACGGTGTTCCTTTGACTTTGCCATCTTCAGGGTCGCAGATTTACTGCGACAGCACAGTTCCTTCGTTCCCTATGTTTACGGTTTCCGACGGTGGCCCTATTACCATACAAGACATTGGATTGAACGGTACACAGACGGTAACTAATAGTATTTGTATACAGTCAGGAACAGGCACAACGAATGTCGGGGCTACGCAAGCGCATTTTTCAAACGTTCGTTTTACTGGGTTTACTTCCGTTGTAAATGCAGCAAAGTTTATCGACGTGTCTTTCTATGATTGTGGTTTTGAATACAACACTACCTGTTTTAACTTTATAGGCGGTACTTATACAGCCCTTGGTTATATAAAGTTTGTGTCATGTATATTTTTCGGAGGATCATCTGCATACTTTAACTTATCTGCTGGTGCGAACCTTAATAACATAACTTTTGCAAGTTGCATATTCCAGTATGACTCAGCGCAAACAGTAAACTGCAATATATTTGACGTTTATGATGCTACCTTGTTGGATGCTTCGTTTGCTTCTTGTAATTTTGTTGGGTACTCGGGCGATAACTGTTTACGCTCTTTGTCTGATACAAGCGCCATTCAAAACATTACCTTTTCGTCCTGTAACTTCCAAACAACAAACCCAGTTGATTTTAGTTATATTGCTCCTCTTACAAGCACCATCTTTAACATTATATTTAGCGGGTGCGTGTTCAACCAAGGGACAATAACGAGTGCTTATGAGCTTCAACACTTAATTGTTTCAAGTTGTATTTTTTTAGGGGCAGCACAAGTTGTTTTATCAAGCTGTAATTATCTTACGGTGATAGGCAATGATTTTTCGGCAGCCACAGCTAATCCACCTATTGCATTAACAGACATTTTCAACCGAGTGACCATCAGCAACAACATTTTTGCTGACACGGTAACTTCGATACCGATCAATGCGGCAAGCACAAAAGTTAATATATCCAACAATATTAACGCAAGCAGCCTTGTTTCTACTGTATGGACTGGCGTGACCGCAGGTAGCGGAGGATGGGTTAATGGTACACCGACGCCACAGTTTTATGTTGATAATAATGGTTTCGTCAATATGCGCGGTATTGTTACCAACGCATCTCCGGCAGCTAATTCTATTATGTGTACGCTTCCAGCAGCTAACAAACCATCTGTAATCCAAACTTTTGTAATACCGGAAACCAGTGCGGGGGGATATATAATAGCTACAGTGTCAACGGACGGTAATATATATTGTATTGCTAGAACAGGAACCGGAAGTAAATACGATCTGTCGGTAGTCCGTTTTACTAATACTTAAAATTGACATCATATGTATGATGTCAAGAATAAAATGTTTTTAATTAAAAGGAAAATAACATGGCTACAGTACAATTAAGTCCACTTTTTAATGGATACCAAGCATTTGATAACAACGGATT
>JAEHJW020008685.1_pt1 | contig 16598 bp, 31 predicted proteins | sample 9271431 | NCBI WGS metagenome assembly JAEHJW02 | reverse complement strand
CTGATACGCTAGGTATCGCAGCACCACGTGACCCACCTCGGAGCCCCTACCATGAACGCACCCATCCCTGCACGCCTCCGCACCGGCGATGTTGTTGCTCGCATTGCGGGCGCCTGCAAAACCTCGGATGCCTATGACGGCGATGTCGGCATGTTCGAGGTAGCTGACACCCTCGGGATGCTCGATGCGCCCGTGTGCATGCCGGCCGGCTCCCTGCTCTCACAGGAATATTCCGGCCCCATTAAGGGCACCTACGGTGCCCAGCGCGCATTCTGGCGCGAATAACCGGAGATAATCATGGAGATAATCGAATACACCCCCGATTGCACCGATTATCCCGCTGCCCTGCGGGTTTTCTGGCTGCTGTACATCCATTACCTGCCCGAATGGGAGATTGTCTAATGTCCGACAAGCTGTTTACCGTCGTCATCATCATCCTTGCCTTTCTCGGGTTCGTGGGGTGGCTTGGCAATTTCTTCAGTCCGAAACTCACCCTCGAGAAAGACGATTGGACCTGCACGCGCACGCGGCAGATACTGGTCGGCAAGCTTCCCGAAACGCAGTGCATCCGATTGGAGCGGAAGCCATGAGCTACTACGCCCTCATTTCCCGATACGACCCCGACGCGGACGGCATGCAAGCCTGCGGCGTCGTGCAGTCGGTGCATGCCGTGCGCCTGAACGCCGAGGGCGCCATGGTGCGCGCGAAGACGCTGGCGCGCGCCGTGCGCGGTCGCTGTTCCTGGGCTGTCGTGACGATGCTGCGTACGCGGCACGTCGGGGACTACGTGTTTCGCGGCGAGCTCGTGGTGCATGCCACCGAAACCTACGATTCGGAGCGTGACCAATGATTATTCAGCCATCCGATTTCCACCCGATAGATAGGGGTTTAATGGTAATGGCACTTGCCGCGGGAATGCATTTCTTCGTAGTTGCCCAGGCTAACGGCGTGGCCTATATCATGTCCTGTGGGAACAGCCCCCAAAATCTCCAATTGAATGGTGAAAATAAGCTATACGAGGTCAAAAATCTCGGCAACAAATTTGAATCCGTCTACCTGACCGAAGTTCAATGAGCAGCCCGAATCCCTGCCGGGCATCACGCAGGGAACCCCGGAGAAACATGACATGAGCCCGAACCCCCAAGACGCCGCGCGAGTTTTTCTCAGCGCCGAGCACCCCGAAGACCTGGCGAGCATCCCCTCCCCGCTCGAGGCCCAGGCCCTGCAGCAGATGGGGCAGCGCGTGGCAGACGCCATGAACGCGGGCGAAGACCTCGAGGCGGCCCCTCTCACCCCCGAGCAGGAATCGGAAGTCCTCGCGGCCCGCACGGTCGGCGACAGACCCGAAGGCGCCGAGGCAGCCCAACCCGACGCCCCCCAGCTGGTCAGCGCCGGCCCGGCTGAACCGCAGCTGCTCGAGCGGGCGGAGAATGCTCGCCTGGTCTACCACCTGGCGCGAATTTGCCACCAGGTGAATCGCGCCTATTGCCGCGCCATCGGTGACAATTCCCAGCCCGAATGGGCGCAGGCGCCTGAGTGGCAAGTGCAGTCGGCCGTCGCTGGTGTGCGCAAACACCTCGAGGCGATGGCGCAGGGCCTCGAGCTCGCTCCGGAGGAATCGCACCAGCTGTGGATGCAGCACAAGGCCGCGGAGGGCTGGCGTTACTGCACCGTCAAGGACGAGGCCGCGCGCACGCATCCGGCCATGCTGCCCTACAAGCTGCTGCCAGTCCACATCCAGGCCAAGGACGCGATTTTCTCGGCCATCGTGCGCGAAATTACCCGCCCCACCTGAGAGGGACCCATGAAACACATCCGCAAAATCACCCTGGCGAACATCAACAACATCCGTCTTGGGTTCGAGAAAATCGCCGCGGGCACGCGCCTGGCCACCATCGCCGGCGTCATTCGCAGCTGCACGCAGCGCACGACGGACGGGGGCGTGTCGGTGGTGGTCTTCATCGGCAATTTCCGCGCCTGGAATTACAAGGGGGCCGAGTTTTCGGCGCCTTCCCTGGTGCTTCCTGCTCCCGTCGAGGCAGGATTGTTCGCCGCATTCGCTGCACCTCGAGCCGAGGGAACCGACCTCGAATTCGCCGTCGAAATCGAGTGGGACCCTGGCACGTTCGTGCCTCGATTCCTGATTTCCCCGAGGGCGTCCAACGCCCTCGGCCCCCTTTTGGCCGAGCTGGCCAAAGTGAAGGCCCGCAAGGCCTGATTTAATCACCCAACCATCGGAGATTCACAAATGGCATTCGGAAAATATCAAGGCGGGAATCAGACGTTCCTGAACCTCTCGTTCAAGGCCGGAGTGTTCCACTACGGCAAGAAACCCAACGTCCAAGAGGCGAATTTCGTCGAGGGCATCCCGGTGGCCGCGGAGGCCAAGAAAAAGGAATACGAGGGTACGCCCTACACAGAGGCGCAGATTACGCTGCTCGACCCGACCGACCAGTCGCGCGCCGTCGTGTGCTTTGCGTGCGAGGGCTATGGGGGCGGCAACCTGGTGGGGCTGTTCTTGCGCGCGGCACACGACCGGCCCGGCGCATCGGTCAAGGTCAATGCGTGGCTCATGGAAAAGGGCACGCGCCTGCCGGATGGCACGGTGCTCGAGAAAGCTCGCAGTGGCGCCTCGCTGTGGGTCGCCAAGGAACGCATCAAGCTGCCGCTGTTCACCGGGGGTTTCGACAAGCTGCCCGAATCGCCCGAGGTCAAGGACGCCAAGGGCAAGCCGGTGATGGTCAACGGCAAGCCGGTGCACGACAACGCCGAGCGCGATGCCCTCATCCTCGAGAGTCTGCAGGAACTGTGTGAGGTGCTGAGTCCGGACGAGGGCCACGAGGCGCCCAAGACCGGCACGCCGCCCGATGCCGGCGACGAGGCCGGCGACCCGTTTCGCGACATGCCCGAGGATGACATCGAGCGCGCGGCAGCCGCGCCCGCGAAGACCTCCCGCGGCAAGCCGGCCGCGAAGGTTGGCCAACGGGGCCGCAGCGGCCGATAATCGGCCGCGCTAGGCTACCCTCCACCCCACCAAGCCCGGCCCCGTGCCGGGCTTTTTTCGCCCTCCCCATGGCCAAGACATCGAGCAGCCCCGCGCCCGGATGGGTCCGATTGCCTGGCGAGAAGACCCGCCAGTACATGAACACCGACACGGGGGAAATCCTCTCCCGGCGTCAATACGACAAGCTTCATGGGCGCCTGGCGCAGGCCGGCCTGGCCAGCAACGAGGCGCAGGCGCGCGCCAACCTCCGGCGCGACGAGGCGGAGCAGCTGCTGCGCCCGGCTCGAGGCCGCACCTCCGCGCAGAAAACGCAGGCCCTCGAGCGCGAGATTGTGAAATCTGCGCGCCTCGAGCAGGCCCACGAGAAAAAGGCGCACGCCGCGGTCGAGCGCGAGGCCAGGCGCAAGGCGAGGGTCCCCAAGAAAATCACGGCCCGCAACTTCAAGCCTGGTCGAAAGGGCCGCGCGTTTCGCGTGCCCTACGACCCTGAATCCATCGAGGCTTTCGTGCGGGAGGCAGCGAATTACAAGGGGGCACTGGGGTACACCGTCGGCATCGAATTCGTTGATAGTCGCACCGGGAAAGTCGGCGCAGCGACAGTGCTTCCCGCGAGATTCATGGACGAGGATTTTACGGAAGACGATTGGCAAGAAGTCGAGGATTATGAGCAGGAACGCAGCTACATGGACCCCACCTTTGCGGTGGTTTATATCGCGCTGAGTCAGGCGGCCTACGAAAAACTCGCCAAGAAATGAAAGCGAAAAGCTACACATCAACGGGGCTTTGGGATGAGATTATTCAATTTGCGGCGTGGGACACGGAAACGAAAGGCCTGGGCGGGGAACTGCTCGCGGTTTCCGCGTTCGTGGATGGGGAAAGCTACTACTACACCGGCTCGACGATGGCCGACCAATTCATCGCGTTGTTTTTCTCTCGCCCCTACCCTTACGTGTGGTATGCCCATCATGCCCAATACGATTGGCGCTATGTCATTCCGCGCCTGGTCGAGCTCGGGCACGAGGTCCAATTGAGTTGCCGCACGGACACGGATATTTATCAGGTGGTAGTGCGGCGCAAGGGTGAAAAAGGTAAATGGGTCATGCGCGATAGCCTCGCGCTGCTGGATATGAAACTTGAGGAACTGCTCGCGAAGTTCACCCCCGAGCTCCCCAAGCTCGAGCTCGACCTCGAGCATGTCACATTCGACCCGGCCAACCCGGCGCACGAGGCCTATGCCCGGCGCGATAGTGAAGGCCTGGCCACTGCCCTACCGCGTGTCGATAGCCTGCTGCGCGAGCATTTCGGGGTCGGAGTGGGGCACACGGCCGCGGGGACGTCCGTCAAGGCCTGGCGCGCGACCATTCCCCCGGGTGTCCACCACAACGGCAGCAAATACGGAGAGCGGGAGCTATTCGTGCGCCAGGCCTATTACGGGGGGTTGGTCTTTCTCACCCGCAGCGACATCATCGAGGGTGAACCAGGCGCACGCACCTATGATCGTAATTCATCCTATCCTGCCGTGATGATGCAGCAGGGCGTGCCCTCGGGGAGAATGCTCTATTCCCGCGAATATCGCTCCGGACTCATGGGAATTTATCGTGTGCGCGTGAAGACGCCCGATGACCTGGTGGTCCCCATCCTGCCCTGCCGGGATAATCGGGGCTCGATGCGTTGGCGCCGGGGGACCTTTGATACCGTCGTCACGAGCTCGGAAGTGATTTTTGCGGCGAATCATGGATACAAGATTCTCCGCGTCTATGAAGGATTCGCCTGGGAGGAACGGATTTTCCCGTTCGATGAGTTCGTCGCGAAATGCCGCGACATTCGCAAGGAATACAAGGGCCTCCCCCTCGAGTTCTGGGCCAAGCTTCTGCAGAATTCGCTGTACGGCCGATTCGGGTCGCGTAGGGAGAGGCTACGGATTTTTCACCCCGAGAGCGACCTTGAGATTGCCGGCGCGGTCCCCCTCGAGCAGCTTGATTATTTCTGGATGCGCAAGGAATTGGACAAGGAAATTTTGTGCCGCCCGGAGTGGGCCGTCTTCATCACGGCGCATGCGCGCCTGGCGCTGCTGCAACCCGTCTACACCATCGGCCCCGAAAACGTCATCTATGGCGATACGGATAGCATCACGGTGCTTGCAGGCAAGGAAAAGGGCATAGACGTGGGGAGCGAGTACGGACAGTGGAAGCTTGAAAAGGAATGGCGATCGTTCCGCGCGCTGGGTCCGAAACTCTACACCGGCCAGCTGCTCACCGGAGAGCGCCGCGGCAGCGCGAAGGGCCTGGCGCGCAAGGCCATGGACGATGCGAAATGGAAGCAGCTGCTCGAAACTGGCAGCGTGCAGACCCAGGCCCTTTCGCTGGCGTCGCTGCGCGTGGGCCTGGCCAAGGGGCTCGAGCCCGCGCGCGTGCTGCCGCGCAAGTCGAGCCGGCTCGAGAATTCCGGAAACTGGGAACGCTACAAGGGCGTGAGAATTCGCCCTAAAATGGCTGCATGAATGCGCGAATCATTCCGTTCCCGAAATGCTCGCCCCGGCCGTCGCGGCCTGGCGTGCGCTGCTGCATTCTGTCGCTGAACCTGACCGAAAGGATTGCCAATGATCGCGTCGATTTCCCAACTCATCGCGCAGGCGGAGAGCTCAAGCAACCCATGGGCCGTGCGATTCGAGCCCGCCTATACGCCTAACCCCGGTGCAGTCATGCACTACGCCCAGGCGCACGGAGTGACAACGGCCACCGCGGCGAAACTGCTTTCGATGTCCTGGGGCATGTTTCAGGAAATGGGAGACAACCTGGTGCGTGCCGGCCTGGCGACCACCCTGCTCGAGTTCGCGGCCGACCCCCAGGCCCAGCAGGCATTTTTCTCGAAATACCTGGTCGCGGACGGCATGGGGGATTTCACGCTGCACGACCTGGTAACCGACCCCGACAAACGCCTCGAGTTCGCGCGCCTGTACAACGGCCCCGGCGAGCCGCAGGCATACGCCGCGTATCTCATGCGCGTCTATCAGCAGTCGGGGGGCGTCTGACATGGCCATTATCGACGGCACCAAGGGGCTTCTGATCGTCATAAATGTGCCCATGACACAGGTGGCGAGTTTGCCGTATTCGGGTTATTACGGAAACATGTTCGCATTCAACGACGACAATGGGGATGCCATTTTCGGGCTCCCGTCCTCAAGTGTGAATTACAGCGGAGGCTTTGCCTGTTTCCGAGTCGATAAAAATGGCAATTTCCAGTTTTTCCAAACACCGAACTGGGCTGGAAGCCAGTACAACGGAGACAACAGTAATTTGATGGTGCCGATCGGATATGGACAGTTTTATGTATTCGTTCCGGGCATGGGGTTGCTTTTCGTGACGGTGCCCCGTTTCAAAAACAATGGGCGTTCGCTTGTCAATTGGCCTATTGCATCGTTGGCGAATTCGTGCCGGGGAGGGGAACCTAACAATACGTTCTATGACCCGGCCGGCGGGTACGTCGCGGGGGAGTGGATAGAAGCGTTCGGATCTGCGGATAATTTTTATTCATCCGTCTACAAGGTGACGCCTTATTCGGGCCTGGTGAAAGTGACGGATGGGTATGTCGGAAATGGTAGCGCCGACCCCTTCAATCTCACGACTGGGCAGTCGTACCCCTACCTGCTGCCGGCCAGCAACGGATTGGGGGGGTCATACCAGGCCTACGGCCAAAACGGCACGCTGGGTGTGTGCGGGTATGGTGATGGCGCGACCGCGCTCGCTTTCAGTCGGCAACAGATCAATCCGGGGTCGATTTCGGGAGATTGCACGACTCCGAATCTCAGTAGCGTCACGACCGAGGATGCCGTTGTAGTCACAGGATTTCCTGCCGGATTTACGGAATCATCCAACTACGCCGCGGGGAGCACCGATATTCCTGGGGTCGGCTGTTTCGGGAATCCGAATGGTTATTCGTTCCTGTGTGATCGCAAGGGCAATTTTCTCGAATTGGTTTTGAGTGGTCAGGCGAGTGGGTTCGGGTCCGGCCTTTCGGTTTCCAAGAATGGGGACGTGTTTTTTGCGACCTACGCCGGCCCTAACGGCCCCATCGAAGTCTTCCACGGAATCGCGGATGTTTCCCAGTTTTCGGGATTGCAGTACGATGCCCCGGCCCGTCAGCATTCGCACCTCGTCAACTTCGCCCGCCCCGTCTCAGTCCTTGGAGCCTATAAATCATGAGCCTCACCGGAATCGGCAGCACGCGCAACTACATGGTCCCCAGCTCGGGGAGCACGCACCAGGCCACCTACTCGGGCGTCTTTTCGGCGACGCCCTTGAACATCAACTGGGACCAATTTGCGATCGACAATTTCCCGTTCATCCCCCAAGGTGCATTTATCGACAACACCAAGGGGACCGGGCCGTTGACCATCAACATTCAACCCCTCAATTACAACGTCGTCGTGCCGGCCGGCGTCGGCGCGCAGGTGCAATTCCCCGCCCCGGCGCATGCGTCCATGTCCATCACCGGGCAGGGGCAGGCATCGGTGGTGTTCGTCGATTTCCCGGTGCTCCCCAACGCCGGCCTGGTGGACATCGGGAACACGGTCAACATCAACATCGAGAGCATCGCGGCCGGCCTGGTGATACCCGTTTCTCCCACCGCGAACGCTCAGGGCGTGCCCTACCAGGTTCAACAGCAGCCGGCAGTCGCGGAATACGGGCATATCGCCTTGACCAGTGCCGCGGCGACCGGAAACTACACGCCCGCGACCCCGAATCTGAATTTGCGGCGCCTGGTGCTCTCCCTGACAGCGGATGCCTACATGGCAGCTGCGGGCGAGAATCTGCTCTCCGTGACGGTCAACGGCGTGACGGTCTTTCAAGAAAAAATCTGGATGCCCGCCGCTGCCGGCTCCGGACCGCAGCCGATCTACCACCGGAACTTGCCTTTCGATGGCGTCTCGTTCAATTTCGCGGCCGGCAATATCACGGTCACGCTCGGCACCGCGCTGGCTGGCGGTACGCTGGACGCCAATGTCTACGTGGGGTAATTCGCCATGCTGCTGAAGGGGATGCCTGATTTTTCACAAATGGCCGTGCTGGGTGAACGCCTCGCCAAGCACCTCGACCAGGCGGACACGTTCCAATCGGACTTGCGCCAGCTGCTACAGCTGGTGGTCACTCAGCAGGCGGAAATTCTTGCGCGCCTAGCGGCGTTGGAGACCTCGAAAAATGGATGAGCCCACTACCGTCACCATCGAAACGCCGGCACCCGCCAGCACGCCCGAGCAGCCCGCCGCGGATCTGCTCGCGATCGCCGCCGAGGTCGGCCGGCTGCGCGCCGAGGTGGACCAGCTGAAGGCGGACCGCGACGAACACGGTCGCAACATCGAAACCGCGCAGGCAGTCGCGGAGGTCGCCGTTGACCTGGCCAACAAGGCCGGGGAGGCCGCCGCGGAGGCCACGGTGCAGGCCGCCGACGCGCAAGTGTCGGCTGACATCGCTACCACGGTCGCCGACATCGCCGCGGAGACTGCGCAGGAAGCCGCGGAGGAACCCGCGGAGGAACCCGCGGAGGAACCCGCGGAGCAGCCCGCCGAGGGATTGCCCCCCATCGAGGACATCCCGCCCGAAACCGGCCACCCGGCCGAGCAGCCGGCGCAGGCCCAGCGCCCGCGTCGATTTTTCGTCTAACTTCACGAGGACCCATTCACCATGAACACCGAAGGCCAGGAAAACAGCCGAGAAGGCGCGCAGGCGGCCCCGAGCGATGTGCAGCAGGCGACCCCCGCACCCGCTGCAGCCCCGCAGAAACCCAAGCGCCGCCGCGGCCGCCCCAGCAACGCTGAACGCGCCGCTGCGGCCGGCAAGCCCGCCGAGACTCCCATCCCGGGGACCTCGAGCACACAGACCTCCGCGCCCAAGAAAAAGGCTCCCTCGAGCGACCAGACGGTCGCCAACCTGGCGGCCCAACTCGAGGGCATGCACCAGCTGGCCGCGATGATGTTCGGGCTCCCCGAATTGCAGCTGGATTCGCGCGAGGCCGCGATGCTGGCCAAGGGCATCGAGGGCGTCGCGCGGGAATATGGCTGGGAACTGAAGGGGGGCAAGATGGTTGCCACCCTGCAGCTGCTCGGCGTGTCGGCCATGGTGTACGTGCCGCGTTTTCGCGCCCTCGAGGCTCGCGCTCGTGCCGCCAAGGCCGCGGCGCAGGCGCAGACGTTCGCCCAGGCGCCGGAAGCTGCGCAGGCCCAGCAGCCGACGCCCGAACAGGCGAACGCGATGGGCCAGATCATCGCGGCCGGCGCCATGCAGCCGCAGGCGCCCGGCATGGGGGGCATGTAAATGGCACTGCCCTCGATCGGCGTCGGACGCCGTGTGACGGTGGCAGGCCGCACCGGGTCGGGAAAATCCACGCTCGGCTGCTGGCTGCTCATGCAGCCCAACCCGTTGCACTGGATTATCCTGAATCCGAAATGGACGGCCGCATACAAGGGGCTCCCCGACGCCAACGTCATCGAGGGCATAAATGTGCCCAAAATCGAAAAATCGCTGGTGAATCACAAGTTCACCATCGTTAACCCCATCGGCGCGGAGAACAACCATACCTCGCTCGATTGGTTGATCGGGCATTTTCACGAGAATTTCTCGAACCTGGGAATCTGCGCCGACGAACTTTATTCCCTGCACAATGCCGCCAGGCCGGGGCCTGGTCTGACCGGCCTGCTGACCCGCGGGCGTGAATTGCGGCAGTCTTTTCTGGGCCTCACGCAACGCCCCGCGTGGGTTTCGCAATTCGTCTTTTCGGAGGCAGACTATATCGCTGAAATGGACCTGACCCTTGCCAAGGACCGGAAAACCCTCGCGGAAATTACCGGACAACCCGCCATGCTGGAACGCCTCGAGCGCCATCGCTGGCTTTGGTACGACGTAGGGGCCGACCGCCTGCATTACTACGCCCCGGTGCCTCCCTTGACGCCCGCGCGGGCGTAAACTACCCTGCGCGCTACTTTCCCTGCTCTCCCCAGCATCCTTCATCCTTCATCGGAGGTCTCAAAATGGGCAACGTGCGAATCGACCTGGCGAACTTCATCACGATCGGACTCGTGGGGTTCGTCGGCGTGTTCATCATCAACCGCGTTCTCGACAAGGTGGGAATGGCCCAGTACAAGGCCTGAACCCTTCACCCGCCCCGGAGTTTCCCGCCATGCTGAATCCCGCCGATCTGCTCAAGACCGCCATCATCGCTTTCGCCGCGGTCTGGATCATCAATCATGCCCTCGACAAGATGGGCATGAGCCAGTACAAGGCCTGACGCCAGGCACCGCCCCCTCACCATCCACCGGAGAATCAAGACCATGGGCCCCACCCCGCAACAATCCGCGCAGAATGCTGCCGCGCAGAATTTCGCCGCCCGCGCCGCGCTCATCCAAGGCGGCCTGCACTTCATCAAGAAACTGCAGCCCGTCACCGGCGCGCTCGGCTCGGCGCTGCGCGTTCCCCTCGAGCGCACCGGCGTCCTCACCGGCATCGTGCTCGACATTTCGATGCCGGTGGATGTCACGGTCGCCGCGACACAATCGCCCTTCGGACCCTACAACCTGGCGCAGCTGGTCAAGTACACCGACTATGCGGGCGTCGATCGCGTGTTCACCGCCGGCCCGCTGCTGCACTACCTGAACTGCTTCCGCGGCGCCAAGCTGCTGAACAACGCGCAGAAGATGGATGGGTATCTGACCGGGGCGGAAACCGGCGTGGATACCGACATCCTGAAGTTCCCGACCGCGGTCGCCAACGACACCATCAACTTCAGCCTGTACATCCCCATCGCCTACGACCCGGCCAGCGACCTGCGCGGCGCCGTGCTGGCGCAGACCATCTACGGGGACCACTACGTCACGGTGCAGACCCCGCAGCAGCTGGTGGGTGCCGATGCCTACGCCAACCCCTATACGGCCGGCACCGTCGCCGCAGGCGGCAACATCGTGGTGCAGGCGTACCAGCACTACATCATGCCGCAGGGAGGCGTGACGCAGCTGCCCATGATCGACCTCTCGACCATCTACGCGATCGAGGGCAACTACGTGGACAACAGCAACATCGCGGCCGGCCAGTCGAAATACATCAACTGGCCCAACAACCGCGCCATCATGAGCGCCATCCACGCCTTCATCAACGGTGGCAGCGGCGTGCTGAACGGCGCCGACCTCACGCAGATCACGCTGCTCGGCAACTCCAACACGAACATCCGCGAGATGTCGCCGGCCTGCCTGCGCCGGATGATGCGCTACAAGCTCGGCGTGGACCTGGCCAGCGGCGTCTACGAGCTCTCGGCACGCGCGCAGCCCATCACCACGCAGCTGTACGGCAACGTGCAGACCAAGCTCGATGTCGCCACGGCCAACGCGAACCCCTACATCGCGAGTCAGTACGAATCGTTCTACATGGCCGGCACGCCGCTGCCGGGCATCGTGCAGTAACGCACGGAGCTCGATCGCAACCCACTGAGCGGAGGCCGGGGGAGCAATCCCCCGGCAAGCAACGATGAACCTCTCCAACCTGACCAGCAAGCCGGGATTCTGGGAAGTCGCATTCCTGGTGGCCCTGCTGCTGCTCATTGGCGCCCACAAGCTTTCCATCGAGGGCATGATTCAATGAGCAGCGCCTTCACCGCCATCCTCATCGCGTTCCCGGTCTACCTGGCCATGAAGGGGCGCCTGGGTGCCTTTCTCGCTCTCGCCAAGGCGCCGGCCGCAACGTCATGAACTACGGCCTCATCGGGTTGTACGGCATCTACCTGCTATTCGTCGGCGCGAACAAGAACGCCGCGGCGCTGAAGACGCAGATATCCGCCGACGTGAAAGGCTTCATGCCCTGGGCCATCGCGATCGTGGTGCTTGCAGCCTTGATGCGGTCGGACACGCTGCGGCCGGTGGTCAAGCCTTTCATCGCGCTGGCCGTCCTCGCATTCGTCCTCAAGAATTACCCGCAACTTGTTTCCCAATTGAACCAGGCTACAGGCCTGAACCTGCCCGGAGGCGCAACATCATGAACGATCTCATTCGCGACGGCACGAGCGTGCTCATGGCCGTCGTCGGCGTGGCCCTGCTGGCCGTCATCGTCTCGCGCAACAGCAACACGACCGGGGTGCTCTCGAGCGCCTCGAAAGGCTTCGCCAGCATCCTCGGCACGGCCATGGGTGGCGCCTCCGGTGCGTCGGGCGTGGGCATGGTGCCCTGAAGGGGGCCAGACATGTTCCGCATCCCCTACCACTACCCGACCTGGGAGCCCGGCCTTCAGCTGGTGAACCTGGGGCAGGGAGGGCCGGCCTCGCACCCGCGGGAGCAGGCCACCGTGCCGCGCGTGTGGCCGACCGTCTACGCGGTCGGCGTGCCCGGCATCGGCCCGATGCCTCGCCAGGTGCTCGGCCCGACTCCCGTCATCCAGCCTTTCCCCACCGCGCTGCCGCCGCAGGGACTGCTCATCGCCGGCCTGCAAAAGGCGCCGCAAGGCCCCGCAACCTGAAAGCCTTCCATGTCCAACGTCGCAGCGCCCCCGAGTGCCGGCGCCTTCAGCGTGCAGACGGCCCCGTTGTCCATCAACGGCCAGACGCTTGCCGGGGGCGTGGGCATCAACTACGACCTGGGGCCGAGCGTGGCCGGTCAGACCGCGCAGGCCTTCAGTTTCATCAACCAGCAGAACCAGATGGACCAGGCGTTTCTCGGCCAGACCATCACGCAAGGGCAAAACTACTTCCAGGCGCAGACAACGCCCATCACCGCAGGCATCGCCCAGGCAGTGCAGGCCAGCGCCGCGGCGCAACCCTCCGTCAACCAGGCCATCCTGGCGACGTTCCAGGGCTCGAGCCCCCAACCTGGCGGGGGTGCCGGGGGCTTCGCCTCGACGCTGCTGAGCAGTTTCTCGAGCCTCATCAAACGCCTATCCAACACCCAGGCGCAGCTGTCCAACAACTCCCTGGCGATCATCCAGTCGAACAACCAGGCGAGCATCGCCTCGAGCAACGCCAGCGCCCATTCGGGCGGAGGGGGCGGAGGCTGCTACATCACGACGGCCATTTGCGAGCTCGAGGACAAGCCCGACGATTGCGACGAACTGCGCGCACTGCGCGCCTGGCGCGACCAGGTGCTATGCCGCATCGAGGGGGGCCGCGACCTGATCGCACGCTACTACCGGGAAGCCCCGGCCATCGTCGCCGGCATCATGGCGCGCGCCGATCGGCGCCAGGTGCTCGAGCACTTGCGCGCCGCGTTCCTCAATGACGCGCTGATCGCCGTACGCAACGGTCAGGACGAGGCCGCGCTCGGCATCTACTGCCGCATGTGCGACTTCGCGCGACGCTACGCGGAGACTCACGCATCATGAACCTGCCCGAACCGATCAAGAAATACTGGCCCTATCTGCTCGGCGGCCTGGTGGGCCTGTACGTGTGGCAAAAGTACGGCAGCGCCGCGAGCTCGAGCTCGAGTAGCGGCAGCACCATGGCGCAGCTGCTCGCGACCCAGGCCAACGCCCAGCTGGCCGCGAACCAGCAGGCCGCGCAGCTGAGCATTGCGCAGACCCAGCTGGCCAATGCGAACAACCAAGCCACCATGGCCGGCGTCACCGCCTACAACACGTCGCTCGGGGGCGTCGCGCAAAGCACGGCCGGTGCGCTGGCGCAGATCATCGCGGCGCAGAACGTGATTCCGGCCCAGGCCATCAACGCCGCTGCCGCCACGAACCAGGCCACGCTGCAGGCCGCGGCGCAGACGGCCGTGGGCACCATGGCAGCGACCGCGCAGGGCGTCACGGCCGCAACGCAGGGCGCCGTCGGCGTCATCAACGCGCAAAGCAATCAGACCCTGGCCGACGCCGCGGCGTTGAACCTGCCGCTGCAGACCTACGAGAGCGCAGCGGCCCAGGCCTCGGGCGCCATGGCGCAGACGCTGCAGGCCCAGGTGCAGACGGTCGGCCAGTCGGCCGTCGCCGGCACGCAGGCCGCGGCCCAGGCCGCCAGCAGCGCGGCAGCTGCCAATGCGCAATCGGCCAGCTCGAGCAACGCCACCACCGCGGCGCTCGGCACCGCCGCTATTCTCGCATTCGCATAAGGGGCTCCCTATGAAGGATTCGACGTTTGACCGCCTGGTGACGGTGCTGGGCATCGTGGCCGGACTCTACTGGTTTCTCAAGGGCTCCCCCAGCAGCGGCGCGCTGCCCCCGACCGGCGTGGCGCCGATCGACCCCAACCTGGTGAACTACATGGCCACCACCGGGGGCCAGCCGATCGCCATGGCCGGCGCACCCAACGTGCAGATCAACGTCGCGAACCAGACGGCGCAATTTCTCTCCAACGCCTACATCCCGATGTTCGGCATGGTGGGCGTCGCACAAGGCCAGATGTACCCGTGAGCCTATCAAGCCTCAATGTCGGGCAGGCGGTCAGCGCGGCACAAGCCTATGGCGTGCCGCCGCAGCTGTTCATGTCGCTGCTGTCCACCGAATCGGCGCTGAACCCGAACGCAGTGGGGCCGGCGCTGCCCAGCGGGCAGCAGCCCATCGGCGCGGCCCAAGTGCTCCCCTCGACGGCCGCAGGCATGGGGTTCAACGCTTACGACCCGGCCCAGAATCTGCAGGCCGGTGCCGACTACCTGGCGCAGCAGTACAAGACGTTCGGGAATTGGACCCAGGCCCTCGAGGCCTACAACGCCGGACCCGCCAACGTGCAGGCCGGCAACGTGCCCACGAGCTCGCAGCAATACGCTGCCACCATCCTTCAAAATGCCGGCATGAGCACGACACCCTCCCCCACTTCTGCCACCGCGGCCGGCAGCAGCTGGATGAACAACGCCACCCCCTTGCAGTGGCCGACCTCCGCCTGGCAGACTCTCAGCATGAACCTCGACGCCGCCAAGCAGAAAATGGCCACGCAGCCGGCCGGCGCCGCGACCGGGGTAGTCAACTCCATCACCGGATGGATTTCAAGCACGGCCGGCAACTACGGCCTGGCCATCATGGGCGCGCTGCTGGTGCTGGGCGCGCTGCTGGTATCCCAGAAAGATACCGTTGTCACTCTCGCCAAGGGGGCCGCATCGTGACGAGTCTGCACCTCATCAACCTATTAAATACGGCCCTCTCGGTGCCGGCTCTTGCGCTGCTCATCAACGTCATAAGCCGGCTCTCGAAACTCGAAGGGAAAATGTCGGTGCTGCTGCGCGACAAGGCGGACGAATGAGCACACTTTTTCGCGTCCTGGCCATCGTGCGATGGTGCGCCAGAACGATTCTGCGAGGCGAACGCCTCGCCCACCAGGTGCAGGCCCAGGCCTCACCGCAAATCGGAGTTACCTCGATGGACAATCTCTCCCAGGCCCTCGCCAGTCTCAATGCGCGCATCCTGCCCTCCGCGAATGCCATCAACAATGTCGCCTCGGCCGTGCTCGGCGTGGAAAGCCTCGCGGGCCAGGTGGCCCCGACGCTGGCGCAACCCTTGACGGGGCTGCAGAAACTCAGCGTCGCCATGAACATCGGCGCAGCTCTCGACCCGCAACTGGCCGGCGTCGGCGCGGCGCTGTACGACGCGGTGGTCGGCGCTTTCAACCTGTGGGGCGTCTTCACGCACCAGGCCACCCCGCCGCAGGCCGCCGCAGCGCCCGCAGCGGCCCCGCAGGCGCCGCAGGCCACTACCCCCTTGCCGGTGCCCGCGCAGGCCGCCAGCGAGGCGCCTGCCGCCGCCACGGCCCCCTACCTCGCGCCGGCGGGTTCCCTGCTCGACGCGCTGGTCGGCACCAAGGCGTAACCCTGCCACGCCTAGGCGCCTGTTGAGTCTCCTATTTCCCCGGCCTCGCGCCGGGGTTTTTTCAACAAGGGTCCTCTCATGCTCATCTACATCCGGCTGTGCAAGGGGCGCAGCATCTACGACCGTCTCATCCGCTGGTACAGCCGCAGCCCCTACTCCCACGCCGAATTCGCATGGCCCCTCACCAAGCGAAACCCTCGCGAATGGCTGGGCGCGCAGCCCCGCGGAGGCGTGCAGGTGCGCCCGGCGAACTACCTCGGCGCTGTCCCCTACGATGTGTTCGCCCTCGAGGTGTCGCAAAGCCAGGCGCGGCGCCTCGAGCGTTTCCTACTCGACCAGGTGGGAAAGCCTTACGACTGGCGCGCGATCATCAACATGGGCGTCTTTCAACACGACGTGTCTACCTGGTCGAAATGGTTTTGCTCCGAACTGGTGTTCGGTGCATTGGCCAAGGTGGGTGCGTGGATACTGCGTGCGCCATTATTGCAGCGCGACCGGATAACCCCACGCGACGTGGGCACGAGCGTAATGCTCGACTATGTCGCCAGTTATCCCGAGGGCAGCAGATAATGTCGCATAGGGGTTTCACATCCATTATTGCAAGGGAGGGAATGCCCTTGTTCATAATCGGAACCGTGATTACCTATGGTGTTGCGTGGTGGCTGTTTGAACACCATAAGCCCCTCGAGGCTGCTGCCGTGGTGTGGTGGTCGCCGTTTCCTTGCCCACCGGGGTTGCCCTGCTAGGCGTATCGACGCCGGTGGGCACGATACAGGCCCCCATCCGAAAGGGTGGGGGCTTTTTTGTGGGTGCCAATTAGGGGGGATACCACC
>JAEHJW020001644.1_pt1 | contig 16628 bp, 17 predicted proteins | sample 9271431 | NCBI WGS metagenome assembly JAEHJW02 | reverse complement strand
TCCATCTTCTTCTAGGGCAAACTTCTGTTTGAGCATTTCTATTTCTTTACGAGTGCCCCCCATAGCTACAGCACTCTTATAGTCTCGTAGCTTATCTGCTCCTACTTTATAACCATTAACATACAGTTCTTTAGGAATTTTATCTAAGACATACCATTCTTTATAATGACGAGCGATGTATCCCGGAATCTTAGTGAGACTACCAGCACTATTAGTTTCTAGTTTAAACTTACTATCCATAATAGCATATTGTAAAATCTCATTTCCACTTTTTACACCTTCATGTAGTTGTAGAATAGGTTTGTCTTTTGGTGTATCTACTACTTTCTGATTAGTAATATCCCATACTTTGGATACTCCAATAGGAGCCTCTACTTGTTTAGCAAAACCAATACGTTGTCCTTGAGCATTATATAGAGTTTGGAAACCATCACGATCTAATTTCTGCCTAAAAGATCTATCTGCAAATTTATAAAGATGATCTTGTATACGTCTATATCCTACATAAGCAGCATGTAAAGATTCATTCTGTGCTTTAGTAAGATGTTGGTTAATGGCTTGAAAGTCTTCTACTTTATAAATCTTACCCTCAGATTCTCCTTTACGAAGCATTGTACTAAGTTCTTTAGGATATTTAGTACCCATAAACAAATCACGTTGCGCTTGTAGAAATTGTTTCTCTACATAAGCATGTTTCCAAGCAGTAGTTGCACCTGTAGAAGGAATCCACTCAGCCATACGCATATATGCAGGCCAAATTTTATCTCCTACTACACTATTAGCAAGTCGAGTAATATCCCATTTTGGAGTAAGAATATGTGCAGAGAGACTATCTGCTCCTAGAGACATATGAGAAGCATAGTCAGGATTCTTAGTATTAAATTCCCATTCTACAAATATTCCTTTATCAGTAGATAATAGTTTAAATTTACCCGGATCTGGTAAATGAGAAGTAGAATCTTTAAGTTGTTCTAATGCATATTCAGCAGAAAGTTGCGTATTATATCCATAGGCATCATTACGACCAAATACCGCTTTTCCTTTAAGTCCCTCTACACTAGTTTCTAACATACTACTAGGAAGGTTTAAACGGGGTCCAGAAGCCTCTGTCATAATGGCTAGATATGCATCTCTCTCTGAAAGCAAGCGTGTGACAGGAGCTACGTTAGGATCAAACTCAGTAGTATTATAAAGATTATTAAGAATAAGATCATGTTTCTCCAATGCAGGAATAGCGTTTGCTTGAATAGGACCATATTCTTCTTCTAGTTTAGGAAGAACATAGTTATTTAAAAGAACATCTTGTTTTGCCCTCATAGCATCTGCTGTATCTTTACTAATAATACTAGCTGCCGCTAACTGTCCTCCTACTTCTGGATTAGCTGTTGCAGTAGTAGAAATAGGGTCTATAGCATTTGGAGAAGGTTTACCTTTCTTAACTGCTTTATATCCAGCAGCAAGACCTTTGCCTGCTCCAATATAACCAATAAAACTAGTTCCTGTATAGGCAATAGTAGCAGCTAAAGGATTTCCAGTAAATTCTAAAGTTTTATCTCCAATGTATTGAAAAGGAATATCAATCACTTCCATAAATTTTTGAATTTTGTTAATTACTTTTTGAGCACCTACATCAGAAGGATTATACGCATAAGAAGTAATATCTGCAATAACTTCATTTGCTTTTTCTATATCATTATCTTTTAACCAAGCAAAACCAGCGGCAAGTCCAGCAGGAATCATAAGACTTATATTAGCACCTACTGCTCCTACTCCTTTAAAAATATCAGAGATAGTAATAGAAGCATTATCAATTGCCTTCACTGCTTCTATTTGTTTATTTTTTTGATCTCTTTCAAGAGCATAAGAAGAGTATATATCTTGTCCAATACGATCTTCTGCTGTAAGAGCAATATCTCTAGTAGTTTGTTTTACTAAATACTTTTCTCTTAGGTCACCTACATTTTTAATTGCTTGAGAATATGCCTTCATTACAGAGAGACGCTGTTCTTTAGGAATACTCTCATCTCTAATAATTTCTTGGGTAGAAGAAGTAATTTGTTGTTGTTGTTCTAAAGTTGCTTTCTCTTTTTCTGATGTAACAAGAGTACTACTACCCGTACGATAGATTTCTTCTTTAGCTTTTCCATAATTAGCAATAGGATCTCCTTCTGCTAAAAGAGTAGAATATACAATCTCCTCCTGTTTAACAAGAGGAGTTACCACTACATCAGGAATATCCTGAATTTCTAGAGAAGTATCTTGAGAAACAATATCTAAATTATTCATTTACCACCTACTTTATTACCACCTGCTAAAGAAGCCCATCCCCCTTTAGCTTGAAAGATACTTCCAGAAAGGCTACCTATAGTTTGCCATTGGGCAGCTTCAGCTTGTGCTTGTGCTCCTCTACCAGCAGCATCAGCAGCACGTTGATTAGCAGCACTTGCTTGTTCAGCAAAGGTTTGTTGTTGCCCAATTATACCAATATTAGCGCCCATTTGACTACTAATAGCTCCTACAGCTCCACCAACACCAGAAGTACCTGCACCAAGACCTACATTACCTGCTCCTGCTAATACTTGAGCACGACGAATACGAGCCTCTCTTACTTGAGCAATCCGTTGGCGTTGCGTTTCTACAATAGCAGAGCGTTGTCCTGCTGTAATAGATTCTTTTTGTGCTTGTGCTTGTTGTTCTGCGGCATCAGCAGCATCTTGTTGTGCCATATAACTACCAACAGTAGCAGTAGCAGCAACGGTAAGAGAAGCAGCAATAATAGTAGAAGTAGCAAGCATTATATTTTCCTTACATAAGAAGATTCTTTATGGATATAGCCTCTTTTTATTAGACTATCTTTATTTAAAACCGTATTAGGCATAATAGACATATTAATATAGTCTACTTTTATATCTAATCCGGCTCCTTCAAATAAAAGTAATAGTTTAGCACCTACCGAAGTGCCTCTGGATTCCTCTCTAACCCACCAGAAAAGTTCTGTTAAACTCTTTTTATTAGGATTATAAAGTATAGGATGTGTGAGACCTCCAATACATCCTATTTGAATATTGTCCTGTTCTGCTATAATACATATCCCAGTATTAATAAGGATAGGAAGAAAAGTTTCTTTTAAATATTCATAATCAGGAAGTTCTTCTTCCCCAAGTAAAGAAAACATATCTTTAGCAAGAACACTAACAATCCAATTAATATCTTTTATAGTAGCTTTTCTATATGTTATCATATACTACCATCACCTGTATTAGTTAAAGCCCATCCAAGAAGTTTCATATCTTTGCCTTCTTCAGAAGTAATTTTTAAACTAAGAGATCTACCACTACCGCGTAATTTATTTTTAGTAACTATTACCTTATCTCCATTATCAAAAGTATCTGATGGACCAGAAGGAATATAATTACGATTAAACCGATAGGCTTGAAATTGAGTACCCCATTTACCACTATTAATACTATCTGTCCAATTCCATTGAGCTTGTACAAAACATCCTGAAGGATTATCAATCTGTAATGTGTCTCCTACTGTAGTAAAACCATCTTCTGTTTTATTGAAATAGAATAAAATATAAGGGACTTGCTTAAAACGCATAAGTTCACCAAACATTTCATATCCAGTAATAAGATAACTGGAATAATTTATACCTACACCATTTGCTGTATACCAATCTTTAAAAAGTCTATTATTATATTTACTAAGTGTAAAAGAAGTTCCTATAAAAGTAAGGAAACTAAATTGAGATACTCTAGTAAGTAATGAATATGCTGTTATTTGTACAATATCTGTTCCTACTAATACACTATCTACTCCTACATAAACATCTTCATTGATTGTTGTAGTAGAATATCCGGGAATATCTACATAATCAGTAACATAAGGACTATTTGTAGATGCAATACTATGTAAATAAAAAGCTTTTAATGTTAAATCTAAAATAAGCTCTCTATTATATCTATTTACAAAAGTCGTATTACTATAAGTATTTAAATCATTATAAAGCCATCTAATTCTATTCTCTTTTTCATCATAGAATCCTTTAGCATTATTTTTTGCTATTTCAGAAAGATTATTATAAAGAGTTTGGATAGAAAGTAAAGAAATACTTTCTGCTTTGTATCTTCCAGAAGTAGGATCGGGACTTAGTACATAAATACCTGCTTTTGCAAAATAAAAAATTGCTCCAGATGCTTCTACTACTGCTTTAGCATTTGAAATACCTACAGAGGATACTTTAGAAAGTTGAAAACTAGTGGCAATAAATCCCCCTGTATCACCAAAGATTTCCCAAATCCCATTCTCTGCAAACACTAAAAGAGAAGACCGTGTAGAAACAAGTTTAATAATTCTAGTTACTTCAGGTATTTGTATAGTACCACCATCTGTATCAATTAAATCACTAATATTTGGAGAACTTGGATCTGCTTCTTGATAACACTTTCCTAATTTATCATTTGTAGTTACTACTTGTGAAAAAAAGATATAACCACTATAATTAGGAGATTTTGCATCTCCATTTATTATAGTTGAAGAGATACCACTATAAAAAACTCTGCTTGCATAAGAAGCAACAGTAGTAATTTTCCCTGTTTCAGTATCGGTGGGCAAAGAAGAAAGGCCAGATAAAGTATTTCTATCTGATCCTCTACTAAAAGCATTTAGAATATAACTTCCTTTAGCACTAGCAGCATTATCAATGGAATTTTTTACCATCGAAGTAGGATCATACTTCTCAAAATTAGCAGATGCACTGTCTCCTATTTTGCCTAATGTCCAGATATCTGCATTACTAGGATAAGCACCAATAGAAGTAAAAGTACAATCTATCGCATCTGTACCACAAATACTTTGTATTTTAGTAGCCCATCCTTGATTTCTTAGATTGTATTTATGTAATTCTGTAAGAGAAGTAGGACGAGTATTTATAGCAAGAGAATCCTCTACTCCCCAAAAATCTCTTACTAAAATAGAAATATTTTGTTGAGATATTATTTGAGTATTTTTATCATAGGAAAGAAGAATGGGGGAAGAAAGATCTGATGAAGTAATAATAAGACAATTATTAATTACAGTAGTTTCAATATTACTATTAGAAAGAGTTGCTATTACAAGAGCATTTCCATTATTTAAAAAATTTGCAGAAGGAGAAGAAGAAAGAAGATTAATAAACCATAATCTATTATATACACGAATGACACCAATAGAAACAGTAGTATCTCCGGCAGGATTTTCCCATGAATGAAAAGATTGTTTACTCGCTGCTATTTGTGCTTCGGTTAAACCTGTTTCTTTTAATAAATATCCATATTCATAATCAATCCCCAATCTACGAGAACGACTACCATTGCGTTCTAAAACAAAGTTATCCTCATCTAGAGATGCATTTTCTGGATATGTTAAAGGATTAGCTTCAGTTACTAATCCCTTTACAAAATTACTATAGAGCTTTTCTGAGGATACTTTACTCATTATTCTGCCTTAGTTTTTGATTTCATTTTCTCTAAATAGATATTAATTGCTGCAATTGCACTCCGTTCGTTTGTAAAACTGCCTTCCAACACATTAGGAAGTTCCCCACCTGATCCAAATTGAATCTTATATGCTGAAGTAGTTCCATTTCTTACAATTTGTATCTCTTTACCATTTACTGTTTGAAAAGTCTTCATTTTTTCTTTTTCTTTCCTGCTGCTCTCATTGCAATAGCTATTGCTTGTTTTTGAGGTCTGCCATGTTTCATTTCTATTTTAATATTTTGACTAATAATCTTTTGACTTTTTCCTTTTTTAAGAGGCATTATTATTTTCCTTTACGGCCATAATTAGGATAAGAAATACCTTTCTTTATTCTCCATGCTTCTTGACTCATTCTACGACGTTGACTAATAGAATGTTGCTCAGCTTTTTGATTAGGAGCTTGTTTTAAAATAAGAAAGGCAGTAGATTTTGCTTCATTTAAAAGATAACTAAACATTTGTATTGGAATATCTGGAATAAAAGAATCACTAATAGTAAAAGAAGATTTTATTTTTCCATAACATTGTGTTTTACTTGCTTGTAAAGTATTATCTATAGCATTATCATAACTATCAAATATTATCCATTCATCATCAAAAGAAGTAAAATAAGAAGGAGCACTATCCTTTAAAATATTTAAAGTAATATTTGTTGTATCAGTAACTACTAGTATATTACTTGCATTAGATAGACGATTATTTATTAAATCTAAAAATTCTTCTGGAGTTTTATATTTAACATCTTCGATTTTATCAAAAAGATCTGTAGATTTTTTCTTATTATATTTCACTATTTCTACATTAATTACATTTTCTGGAAGTTTCATGTAATTAGGACGAGCGATAGTATTACTAGCTTCTAATTGAAAAAATTGTTTAAGATGTGGCCAATCTTTTCCATCCATAATATTATAATAAGTAGTTTTGATAATTTGAGCTACTTGCATAGCTTCTATAGTATCATTAATACTATTTACTTCATCTGAATCCATATCAGATAAAATATCCTGTACCATATCAAGTAAAGACATTTTAGGCATAATTATTCCGATAGTAGATTGGCAGAAAGACCTGCTTCAACAGGAGTAATAGTAGAAGCCACGCCACTCTTTGCATAAATAGAAAGTACTTGCCCAGCAGTAGCAGTTATAAATCCAAAAGCAGAACAATTTAAACTATCTACTCCAGCAGTTAATTTTTGAACAGAGATACTTCTTACTGATAGTACTCCATCTAGAGCATAATAAAAAGTATACAAAGTTCCCGCAGCAACGGCATCTGTATTAAAAGAAATCCAAAAGGCTACTTCATAGTTACCTGCTCCTGTAAGAGTAATTGTTCCATCTCCCGCAGTAGTAGTAAGTCCTTTAATAACTCCTTGTGTCCATGCTGTTCCGGGATCCAACCTAGCAGCCGTTGTAGTTAATGCTTGTGTAGTTGCACCAGAAGTAATATATAATTCTGCAAATCGTTGTCCACTAGGATATTGCCAAACACCACTTCCTGCTCCGTTAGCAACATAAACTTTACCTGAAGCAGCACTAACAATCCCCTTTGGTTCATGGAGTTGCGCATCAGGGATTACACTATGCTGTATCGTCATATTTTTCTCCTTAAGCGTTTCTAATCAATTTATGCTTTTAATACAAAGAAAGAAATAACAATAGTACCATTGAGTGCAACAGTGCCATGGGCATTATATACAGTAAAAGTACAAGAACCTGCTGAAGGTTTTGCAAGACCAGTTAGAGGAGTTCCTGCTGTATTTGTTCCATTTGCTATGGAAAAGAAAACTAAATCAGCCTCCGCAATAGTTGAGTTAGTCAGCGTCAGAGTATAAGAAGCGAGGCCAGCAGTAGTTAATGCTTCGGTAGTAACAACACCGGCCATCTTATTAAGAGTTGCTGCTCCTGCTGCTGCTGTTGTAGTTCCACTATCTACATTTAATAAGCCACCTACACCAAAAGTTAGACTGCCAGTTAGACCTACATTCCTAAATTCTGAAATATCTTTATTTGCATCTACAATAACAGTTTTATTTGCTGTTACAGTACCAGCAGTTATTCCATCTAATGTAGTAAATTCTGTATCTGTGAGAGTTGCAGTGCCAATAGTTACAGATGTAGTAGCAATAAGTTCAGCACATTCAAGTTCCATGCCCCCAAAATCCATTGACTTCTCATTAATTAGTGCCATTTACTTTCCTTTAAGAAAAAGAGGGGCTATCTTTCGACAGTCCCCTCAATAGTTAATTAATACTACTTAAAATTAAGCAGTAGGAGCTAGATAAGAGACATATAGTTTAAACTTACCTGCTGTTGCTACTGCTACTGTGGGTAGTACACGAATAACGGCAGGTACTTGTAAAGCACCATTAGCAGCAGTAGTACCTGTAGTAAGTTGAGCACCTGTTCCTACTACCACATCTCCAATTGCATCAAGAGCAGTTACTACGTTAGCAGCAGCAGTAAAGAGTCCTTCTGTATTAATTACAGTAGTACCATCTGAAGCAGCATAAGTACCTACTGTAATTGCAGTAGGGCCAACAACAGCCTGCTCTACAACAATTCGAGCAGATAGAAGAGAAGAACCACTTGGGATAATATAATCAAATCCTTGGATACCATGCAAAGCAGTAGTAATAGTAGTAGAACTCAGATCACTATAATCTACTTCATATACGATATGCTTTACAACATTATCACCAATCTCAGCGCCCCATTTACCATCAGTTACGCGAGGGCCGTAACTATTAAATACACCTCGTTTAGCATCAACTTCAAAAGTCATTTTATATTTCCTTTATATTAGTAGGTAAGAGAAGTGGTGTAAATAGTGCCTAGAGTATCTAGACGTTGTGCACCAAGACCAAAACGAGAAGTTACTTGAAACTTATCAGAACGAGTCTCCTCATCACGCCAACCTTCAGTTTTAGGTTGACGACGCCATGCGTGCATAATAGGTTTGCAACTATCATCTGCTACACACATAAAGATATTAGCAACATCACCAACTTCAGCAGTATCATTTGCAAGACCATAACTAGAAGCATCTAGAGCTTCTGTAGCAGTTTTCTGAGGAAGATAATTAGAAGTATAGATATCCCAACCAAAAATATTACGAATAAATTTATGAGTCTTCGCAAAACCTTCAGTAATCATACCTTCAAACATTGGGTTATTACTTACATTAACTAGATTAGTCAGACTATTCAGAGTAGCCTCAACAATAGGATCAACAATAGCAATACGTCCTGAAGCAGGTACATTAGCTTTATCAAAACTAAGTTTCATTGCAATAAAATCACTAATAGTCATTATACGAGTCGTGCCGCCAGCACCTCCTGCTACCCATCTATGAGGACGACCATTTACTAGATTGACATTTGCTAAAGTTTGGACAGTAGCAGCAGTGGAAAGAAATTTAGTTTCATGTTGTTCACCAAAGGCACGAGTAGATTCCATTGCTCGCATACCCATCAGTGTATCAATCTGACTACCATCCTCACGAAGATCATCTGTTACACGCCATGCATCACCAACATAATCAGTGATTGCTAGAGTGATACTACCAGTATCAATTGGATTGAATACTAGAGGAACATCCTCAGCAGCATCTTGTAGAGTTACACTACCTACTGTTTTAATATTTAGAGTAGTACCAGTACCGAAATCAGATACATCTCGATAAAATCCTTCTGGTAGAAGAACATCAGGAAGATTATCAAGAATAAATTGACTATATTGTTGTGCTTCAATAAAAGCAGTAGTATTACCAAGAGTTTGAGACATTTATATTTCCTTTATTTAGAATTTAATTTTACTTTTTCACCAGCATTACGCCAAGCAGCGACTAAATCTTTAGAAGAACCTGATTTCACTTTAGCACTAAGTTCTGGAGGATTTCCTTGTGAGAATCCATCAGTAATTACAGAACTAGTAGTTTTGGAAACAGAGATATCTTTCTTAGAAGTAATTCCTGCTAATTTAAAAACAGCTTGTGGTGAAGAAGCCGATAGTTTATTCAATTGCTGCACAGTAAGACCGCTTTCTTCTGCAATAAGATTATATTTCTCTTCTGCTTTATCTCCAAATACTTCTTTGAAAGAACTAGTAACACTATTAATATTACTATCAGCAGAACGAAGGGCTTCTTTCTTTGCAATGATTGCTTCTACAGTTGCAGCAATATCGTCTTGGGTATATCCTTGTGTAGAGGGTTTCTCAATAGGAGGAATACCAGACTTAATTTCATCTAGAAGTTCTTCTGTAGTACGGCGTTTAGTAAGTTCTTCTTTTACTTGAGCAAGTTCAGATTCTAAGGTCTGAATATGTTTCTGTGCATGAGGAACAGATTTTAATGCATCTTCTACAGAATTATACTTCTTTCCATTACCTACAAACTCAATTACTTCTTGTGGAAGTACTAGTTCAGGTGTGTTTACTACTGGAGCAAGGGTTTGCTCACTAAAAATATTTTCACTCAATTACTTTTCTCCCGGTCAGGATATTTTGAAGTTTTTTTAGGGCTTTAATATTCCCTAATTGAAATGCTTGGTATTCTCCCCAAGCTACTTTATCGAACGAGTCTTCTGACTCCATCTTTCTTTGAGAAAGCATTATATTGTTCTTTAAATATTCTTGAACAAAATCTAAAACTTCCTCTTTACTTTTAAGATCTTTTATGTTTTTAATTTCTTTATACCTCAATTATACCATAAAAAAGAGCATTTGTCAAGTATTATTTTAATTTACATCATATTTTCTTCTAAAGGGATTTGATCCTCTGTTTGTACAGATTGTTGTGCTTGATTAATTAGACGTTGTGTTTCTGCTTGTTCAAATACTTGTGCATTATCTTTAATGAAAGCAAATTGTTCAAATCCCATATAATCCTCTATCATCTTAGACATTGCTTTTGCAGAAGTATGAGGAGCAATCATTCCACCAATAGGACTATTATATACTCCTAGAATATTTTGTAAAAGTTGAGCACGAGCTGCATAGTGTCTTGCTCCTACAGGACGTAGTTTACCAGTAGCAGTGATATCTTCTTTAGTGATAGAGATAAAATCCGCAACTCCAATATCATCATCCATTACTTTAGCAACATCTATTGTATCTAAATTACGTTTAGCATGTTCTAACATTTTATTAAGAAGAGGTTCTAAAAACTCAATCTCAAATTTATTTACTTTATGTTGGAAGATACGCCCTGCTGCATTTTGTAATTGCTGTACTTCAAAAGCAGTTTTTTCTCCCGGTGTACGAATACCCATTGCTTCTTTAGGAGCTCCTGCCATCTCTTCCATAAGTGCAAGAAGATTACCAATCTCATTATTAACTTGAAAAGCGGCTGCATTAGGAGCTAGTTGAGTCACATCTCCATCTTCAGGAACATGAATATCTGCTCCGGGTGCCCATTCAAAAGGCTCTACATCTCCACGAATAACTTTAGGAGGATGAATGGTAAGATCCATTGCATCTGCTTTAAGATTCTCTAGATGGTCAATACGATATTGCATGCCTACTAAATTATCTAGTGGCCCCATTCCATATAGATTATCTGGTCTATCTCTCCATCCTACATGTACTTTTGTATCCTTACCAAGCCAAGATGGATTAGGGATATTACGAAGGATAACACTGCGATCAGCAATGGTAATTATACGATTTTCATATAAAGTATCTGTTTCCTCATCATAGATATCTCCTTCAAATTCAAGAAGCTCTACAAGACCTGACTGATAATACTCCTGTAATGTACCAAATCCATCTACTAATAAACCTTCAGACTTATTCAAATCTTCAATAGAGAAAGCACTTATAGATTTGCGTGTATTTACAATCTTAGAAAATACTTCTGGATTAAATTGTAAACTAGGACGTGTAATAATTTCTTTTTTTAATTCTCCAATAGATTTTACATAACGTGTAAACTTAGGACTTTCTGCAAAAGAAGCACTTATAGGATTGAATACTAAATCAAACGGAGAAATACGTAATGCTTTTGGACCTACATAATTAGTAATTTCTTCTTTTGTAATAGGATCAATATGTTTTTCATTAACCCAAATAGATTCTCCGAAAGCATTTCCATAGTCTATATAATCATATAGAAGAGCAGAGATAGTTTCTCTAAAACCACTTTGACGTAGTTTATTCTTCATATAGGCTTCAATAGCCCTACGTTTAGAGATAACTACTGAGTCTGCTGTATATCCTTCCCAACGAAGCCAATTATCATTAGGAAAGAGAGCATCCATATAGTTAGCATGTAGATTATCTCTAATCTGTGTTAGTTTAGGAATGGTAGTGCTATTCTTCCAAGGGAGTTTATTATTACTAGTTTTAGTTGTATCAGTAGCAAAAAGATAATTACGTAATTCTCTCCATTCAGATTCTTTCTCTCCTCGTTGAATCCACCAACGATTATATAGAGAGGATAATTTCTTTGCTAAATTATCTGCATTAATAATTGTATCAATTGAAGCTATCTTACCTGCCATTGTTATTCCTTAAGCAAATGCAACTCCGCCAAAACGAGAATGTGTTAAAATATTAGATCCCATACTATTAAAATTAGTACGTTGTCTAGGTATTACTGAAATAGCAATAGCATTTGCTAGGGCATCTTTAATATCATCATGTGCAGGATGAGCCATAATAAGTTCTTCTTCTAAACTCTGACAATTACCTCCTCGATAATGCCATATCTGCAAGTTATCATATTTAGGTTCTAAGATAGCTGCCATGCGTTCTTCTTTATCTCCTTGATGTCTAGTGGGTCTAAATTCATCAATAGAAAGAGGAATACCATTTGGTTTGATATAGCTTTCTTTTAATTCCTGTACAATAGTTGCTTGTGCAACCGTAATTTCAGCTCGTAGTTTTCTAAATCCCCATTTCTGCTGTGCTTTAACAATATGATTAAAATACTCTACAATCCTATCTGTTTTAAACCTATCAATTTCAAGTACATAGAAATTTCCTAAAGAATCTACTCCAATAGTAACTAATGCGGTACTATCTGCTTTACGTTTAAGAGAGAAAGCAAAGTCAATTGCTGCATATATATTAAGTTTTCTATCTTTAATGTACCAATCTCCTTCTTTATTATTAAGGAGAGAACGTTCATAATATTGAAACTTATCTATACTAATACGTGCCAGTTCAGAAGCATTAGGATTATTATAATATTGTGAGAAATACTGTACATTATCTACATATTTTCCTTTAATAGCTGCTAGAATATTTCTATCAAAACCAAAACTCTTACCATCTGCACGAGTTTGTTTAGGCCATAAAAATTCTCCATCAGTTTCCACAGTACGTTGGAAGAGTTCATAAATTTCTATTTCTTCTTCTAATTCTCCATTTTCATCATATACTTCTGATTTCATATTAATCATAGTATCATAAATATCACGAGGATGATAACGAGTACCAACAACCCATTCCTGAGCACCGGGATTTTCAATAGAAGCAAGTTGAGAATATGCCGCAGCAACTTTACTTCTTCCTTCTTCTGTATAAGCATTACTAGGAACTACAATATCATCCAGAACAACTACATCAGCATGAAAACCAGTAGTATTAGAAGTAAGTCCCACTGCCTTACAGGTAGCATCTCGTATGCCCTCTATTTTGCGTTTGGGATGGTCTACAGCAATCTCAGCAACCGCCCATTTCTCGCGTCTTCCCTCGTCTACACCAATCATATCTGGCCAATAACGGCGATAAATTGGATTATCTAGAATCTGTTTAATCTGATATAGTTGTTTTTCAGCTAAATCAGCAGTAGCAGAAACATACAAGATAGTAGTTTCAGGATGTTTAGTAATCCACCATGCAGTACGATAAGCAACAAGTTTACTTTTAAGATGCCCCCGTGGAAGAAGAACAAGTTGATTAAGTTTGGCATCTTGTCTGCACCACCATTTAATAAGTTCTAGATGTACTCCTCCTAATAAAAGATGAGGCGCTAATAGTTTAATAAATACGTCCAAACTATTCTCCGCAGATTCTCTAATAAGAGTATATTTTTCACTCATTTAGCAATAATCCTCGCTAGGATCAGATGTGTAGCCGCCGACTGCTCCATACTATTTGATTTTTGCGCGCTTAACTACCGCTGCCGAATTACAATTTACTAGTATTGGCAGTAATAGGGGATCGTTAGAAAATTTAGCCAGAATAAATTCTCGCATGGAACGGATAGACTGTGCATCTATCTTTGCAAGTTCCACTTTTGCTGTTGCGGTTGATTCGGCATCTATCCAAGCCTGCAACTCTGCCGCTGTTGGATCTGGAATGTTATCTGAAACATTGGAAACTTCCCCAGTTTTGGTGTTGATTGAAATCATAATTAATTCCCCCACGCAATAATAGAGCTGGCTGCGGAGTTAGAAAGATTGGTTGTTAATCCAGTATATTGCGGCGCGATGACAGTTGTGCGAACAGCGGTGGAGTTAATCCTAATGCCAATTCCGCTGGTAGATGCATTTTCAAGTCGTGGAGACAAAATAAATGTATCATAGGCGGCTCCGCTAACATTGATTCCATACGCGCCAAACACTTCAAAAGATGGACTGATAATATGATTATGTGAGCCATCCGAGAGAACTAGTGGTGCCGTCGTTACATTTGTTCGGCACGCAATCAATCTATTCTCATTTGCTAATTGGCCGAACCAAAAGCCAGTATTGCTGGAAGAAACAACAACATCCTTGAGCGTATTGTAATAACATCCTAATCCAGAATCAGCATAAAACTGCACGCCCATATCAACGTTGCTGATAAAAACATTATCGAATTTGGAATCTGTGACATTGCGTAGGTCAACTCCAATCCCACCTGCGACAGTGGTTGTATTGTCAATTCCCATATCGCGCATGATGAACCGATATCTACGCGATGTCGATCCTCCTTTGGATTGGAATAACGGTGCTGCTACAGACGCGCCCTTGATTAGACTGTCATATCCAATGCCTTGTATGGTTATACCGGAATCGTATTTCAGTGTGGCAGTTATCTTGTAAGTGCCGCGCGGCACAGACACAACTCCGCCAGATGAGCTAAGCGAATCAATCGCCGCCTGAATTTTTGTAGTGTCATCAGCGACACCATCACCTACAGCACCAAAGTCTTTAATATCAACTGCCATAATATAGCCTCCTTAAAAGTAATAAATATTCCGTATTTTATTTGTCTTTTCGGTATATGCTGAAGGTAGTGCCAATGCCGATACCATCGGCAACGCCCGCGGTAAATTGGATACTTGTTACATTTGCAACCGCAACGGTTTTTGACCACACATAATTCATGTTTATGATCGGAACGCCCGGTGCCCGAACACATACTGAGGTCGCCATCGCGTAACCGCCCGGCACCTGCGTAAAATCGACTACAGCATACGCCAGATCGCTTGCATTGGCCGTTAGTATATTTGCGTTATTAGTACGAAGGGCACCGATGGTAGTTCCGTCCCCATAAATTGCCTCTTGGTAATAATCGGTGGCGGTTGTTAGCCCATTTACATACATGCTCAAAGAGTGTGCCGTGGCCGTACCGTTTTTATAATTGATCTCAATCCGATAACCTTTGTGCGCGGCAGTATCAAGCCCGGTAAACTCTACGGATGTGTTAAGAGCAGTGGTAGTAAGCGTAGCTAAAAGGCTAGATGTTGCTGCTAAAGCCCTTCCTCCATAACCTTGCACCAAATCAGGATTTCCCCATGCTCCGGCAGAGTAAATACAATCAACAAAACCTACTACACGATATGGGACATTTGTTCTTGCTGTCGTCGAATAGAATACATTAGCATTAGTTGCTGCCGCACTGATAGCAGTTGTTGAAATAAGTCCTGTCTCGGACAAATAATCTGCTCCTCCTGGATTTATGACCGCCTGCTCAGGAGTTCCTGCATTATCAATAATGATTGAGAGTAATTTAGTAGAAACACCATCTAGAGCCCCCAACGTTGCGGCGGCTGGTATTTGTATAGATAATGTCGGGACAGATCGAGTATTTGGAATACCAGTAGCTAGTGTAGGAGATCTAAAATCTAGAGTAGTAGCATTAATTCCTAGTGTTAGTGCTCCAGATGCCTGTGTACATGTGATGGATTGAATTTGTGCAAAGGAAGAGGAAGGAGGAACTTCTCGTACAATATAGTCTGTACCATCATAAGTAACTTTAGATCTCCAACCAGTTGGAATTTGTGTAGAAGTAACTGCTTCTAATACTCCAGAAGAACTTCTATATTTTAAACTTTTAGCAACAAGTCCAGAAATTGATAATGTAGGAGTAGTACCCGCTACTGTATGAAATTCAACATCAAATTCTTGATTTTCTATTAATGCAGTTAAAGCAGGAATTGGCGTTAAAGTGTAGGCTGTAGAAGTACCTCCAGTAGTATATGCGGTGTATGTCTGTGTTTGAATTCCTATTTTAGTAGATTTTTCTGTATCTAATTCATTTATAGCAGCTTGGACAGTAGTAGCAGCAATATCTCCAGATGGAGTATTACTAATATTTGCAGCAGTTAATTGTGATTCTTTTGCTAGAGGGAATCCTCCAGCAGTGACACCATCATGAATGACTGCTGTTTTTTTATCAGTATCTACAGTTACTTCAGCAAGTACTCCAGTAAAAGAAGTATGTTGTGCGGTTGTTCCTTTCCGCCATTGAATTTGTGTAGCCATTAAATTGAGCCCCAATCTGTAGGAAATATTATTAAAATATCTGAAACTAAACCAAAATCAAAGGCTGCTGCTCCACCAAGCCCCATAGAAGAATAGTTAGCAGCAGATGCCGCTGAAGAAGAAGCAGAGGTCGCAGAAGAAGAAGCATTATTAGAATACACTAAAGAGGCATCTCTAGCTACTTCAGAAGCAAGTTGTGCTGTTTCTGCATTTGTTTCTGCTAATTGTGCTGCTGCTATTGCAGCATTAAGATTAGCAATATCAGAAAAATTTGTACCATTAATAGAAGATAGATTAAGAATAGAATAACTATTCATATCTATATCATTAGACATAGAATTTGGTTCTCCTGTAGGATTGCTCCTATAAAGAACCTTTCCTTGAAATTCTGCTTCAATCTGA
>JAEHJW020006185.1_pt1 | contig 16629 bp, 22 predicted proteins | sample 9271431 | NCBI WGS metagenome assembly JAEHJW02 | reverse complement strand
AGCGCCGCCTTCCAATCGCTCCTAGAGATCCTGGTCATCGTCATCTGGCTCGGCCTCCTTGTGCTCGTCATCGCCTTCTGGGCGCCGCTTATTGTTATCGACCATCTTACAAAGAAAAATGTTGACAGCGGTATCCGACGAAAGTAGGATGAGGGCGACTGTTGAATTCGCTTGGTTCCTACTTACTTCGGAGGACAAATGTCCGAAAAAAGCCATATCGCAAGCTACACGCTGGCGCGCACGCTGGGCACGCTGCACACCATCACTGTCCAAGCAACGACCCCCGAATCTGCTGTCCCGGCCATGCTCCGGGTCATCATCCGGGAAGGGGAGTCGCGCCGGGAGGTCGTCATCAGTGACGACGAGGCCCGCGCCCTGCACTCCATGCTCAGCCGCCTCTTGGCCCTCCCGGAGGACGTATGAGCTTCACCTATCTCGCCTCTCCTTACTCTCACCCGTCGCCCGCTGTGCGCCAGGAGCGCTATGAGGCGGTCGTACGGGCCGCCGCCCAACTGATGTTAGACGGGCATATTATCTTCTCCCCCATCGCCCACTCCCACCCGGTGGAGACCCTAGGCATGCCCGCGCCGCAGTCCGGCGCGTTCTGGATGCGGCAGGACCTAGCCCTGCTCCGGCATGCCGAGCGCCTTCTCATCCTCGCCCTCCCCGGCTACGATGAGTCGGAGGGGATCCGGCAGGAGATCGAGTTCGCTCTGTCGAAGAACATCCCCGTCGAGCTCTTGCAGCCGGAGGCAGTGGGCCTTGACTGCGCAGCGGAGCATATCGCGGGGGGTGCCCATGAGTAAATTTTTCCGGCGCCTCTTCGCTGTTGTCTTCCTCACCCTCCTCGCAGCAGGCGCTGGTTTCGGGGCCTACGGCGGATGGTACTATGCCCAGCAGTTGGCGCTCGCGCAGGTCGCGGTCATCGCCCCGGCGTTTCTTTTTGGTCTCATCATAGGGGTTCTCTGGGCCCTGAAGGAAAATTCTTAATGAGCAACATCCACCCTCTCCTTTCCGCCGCCCCGCGTCTCATGATCGGGCCCTTTGTCTTCGTGCGCTCTATCGTCGCGGAGCGCGACCCGTCGGCCACCTGCGCGCCGTACTATGGCTTCTTTCTCGGCCGTCGGGTGTCGCTTGCCTTCCTCATTGATCTGGCCGCGAAACTCGCGTTGCCGATCCGGCCCGCCTAATGGGCCCCCACTGGTCGCCCGAGGACGAAGCCGTGCTCCGTCGCTTCTACCCGCAAAGTCGCGTCGAGGACATAGCCGAGCGCCTCGGGCGCCCGGTGGGGCAGGTCTCACGGAAGGCGAACCGCTTAGGGCTTACGAAGACGGCGCTCTACTATCGGTGCTGCCGGAAGAGCACACCTTATAAACGGCCGGCGGGGAGTGAGCGGTGGCAGAAGGGGTTTCTCTACCGCAAGGTATCCGACGACCCCTATCTCACCTATCATGAGCGGTGGCGGCCGGCGCACTACCTTCTCTGGGAGGCGGCCCACGGGCCGGTGCCGGCGGGGAGTGTCCTGCTCTTCAAAGATCAGGACCCAACGCACATCGCACTCGACAACCTCCTCGTCCGCACACGGGCAGAATTCATCGCACAGTATGCGTCGATGCAGCACCTACCGCCCGACGTGCGGGATACCATTCGCCTGTTGGCGAGGGTGAGGAGACAATTGAACCGGAGGAAAGACCCTTGAAGAATAAAATGGAAGACCTACGAAACCACCTCTTTACCGCGCTCGAAGACCTAAACAACCCCGAGAAGAAGGTCGACCTCGCGCGCATGGATGCCATTGCCGATATTGCCAGCGTGCTCGTGGAGAGCGCGAAGGTCGAGGTGGCGTACATCCGCGTCACTGAGTCCAAAGGCACTGGATTCCTCCCCCCGGTTGGGGAACAAGAGGGGTCTGTGACCCCCCTCCCGCGGCGTCTACGCGGATGAGATGGCGGCCGGAGCAGTTAGAGGCGCTCGAACGCCTGAAGGCGGTGATCCGCCGGGAGCGCCCTACGGAGAGTCTCTTTGAGGTCGAGGAGTCGTTGAACTTTTGGTCGCAGCGCCTGCTGATCTCGCACGCCTCTCTCACTCATGCAACACACGAGGGTCTTCTGTCACGCCGTCAAGGGCGGCAGATCCTAGTCTCCCTAGGCCACATCGACCAGTGGAGCCGGGGGGAGGCCTGTCAATCGCTAGTCTACACGCCGGACGCGAAGGATCCCCCGACGCTCGCAGTCCTGATGCAACGGTTTCCGACGCGGTTTATCAGCCCGTCGCACTCGGAGGACCAGCGTCTGTGGTGGTCGCCGGTGTACCTGCGGCCTTACCTCTCCGAGACCACCTGGCGCGTGATCGCCGCCCCGGAGTCGGGCGGGGCGCCGGGGTACAGTTGCCGGGCCTGGCGCTTCTGGGAGCGTAGCCACCCCACACAGATCGCCCATCTGCGCCAACTGGCGACCCGCGGGCTCATCCGCACCTGGCTCGTGCATTGGGCCGGAGCGGCCCAGATCCATCCTGTGGATCGGGATATCTGGCGCTACCTGACTGAGAGTCGAGCGATCACCGAGGCGCGGGAGAACTTCCTGCGCGAGATGCGCGCACTGGCCGAAGCCCACGCCCCCCTCCCTCTCGACCCCTTCGCCGACTGGGGGCGAACCCCGCCTCTGCCCGAGGTGATTCTGGACGAGAACGAACGCCTGCGGAAACAAGAGTACCTCTCCCGGTCGGGGGGCGTTGCCCCGGTAGAGGCGTTCGACTCGCTGTTGGCGGCGGCTCTTCATGGGCGAGACTTTACCGGACGGGCCGATGCCGATCATATCCGACAAACGGCGGAGGAAGAGAAGAAACTGATGAAGGAGTTGCCGACGTGACCGCGCGCTACCGCCCTCAGCCGAAACATGCTACACTCCCACAACAACAACAACTGAACTAAAGGACGGACTCATGGCGAGGGCTTACAGTTACTCTTCGATCAAGACGTATAAGAACTGCCCGAAGAAGTTCCTCCACCTCCAGGTCAAGAAGGATGTGAAGGACAAGCCCTTTGACGCCTCCGACTACGGCTCCCGCGCCCATAAGCGCGTGGAGGAGTACATCCTGAAGGTGCCGGACGAGAAGCTGAGCAAGCCCACCGTGCCGCTCGTAGACGTTGCCTTCTGCACCGCAGTGGTCGACAAGATGGCCGCGAAGGCCGCCATGGTCGCCGCCGAGCTGTCCCTTGCCGTGAGCACAGCCCTCCGTCCGGTGGGGTTCTTCGATAAGGACGTCTGGCTGCGGGGGAAGATCGACTTTCTCGCACTGGGCGGCGGCGCGGACGAGGGGAAGGCCTTCGTCGCCGACTGGAAGTTCGGTAAGCATCGCCCGGATACTGCGCAGTTAGACATGTTCGCGTTCCAGGTGTTCGTTAATTACCCTCAGATTAAAACCGTCAGTTCCACTTTTGTCTGGGCGAAGGACCGCATCATCGACCCCCCGCGCCGCTACCACCGCGACCAGATGGGCGAACTGCTGGACAGTATCCGCGCGGATATCACCCCGATCGAGACGAGCATCGAGCACGACAACTGGCCCTTGCAGCCCTCCGGCCTCTGTGGCTACTGCCCCGTCACCCGGCGGCATTGCGTCTACGGCCTGCCGGAAGATTTTCCGACGGACGATGAAGAGAGCGGGGCGGCGTAACCCCCCCCTTTAAAGGAGAAACGAACATGTTAGTCGATACGGAAATCCAACGGTTGATTAGTGAGACACAGACGAGAGCCGTATCACGGCTTACTGACCTCGGCGGACAGGGTTTTGCCATCCATCCTGGCTTCGTGTGGGAGACAAACGTGACACACAATAGATACCCGGGCGGGTGGACCCATGTCAACACGTCGGTTCATATGTATCTCCCGAATGATGAGGACGATACACTGTCATGGTATGAGAAGGCGCTGGAGGGAAAGCCTGACGTGACGGCTGATAGGGTGCAGTTCGTGGCAGAGGCCGAGTGGGAACAGGACGGTGTTAAGTATTGGCGGTATGAGATGGACCGCGTTAAAGCCGGGATTATCATTCATATTCCTCATCCCGCGATGTACAAGCAAGCCTTAAGGGACAGCGGAGTTATACAGACTACGCGGTCGTCTCCGCCCTATGTATTCAGACCGGCAAGCGAGGCCAGAGAATACGTTCGGTGCCATGCGAGGTAAGTATGAAACCCGAAGCGAAGGTGAAGAAGAAGATCCGCGAGTTCCTCGACCCCCTCGGGGCCAAGGTCGTCGCCCCCATTGGGACCGTGTACGGAAAGGCGGGGGTGTCCGACCTGCTCGTATGCCTCAAAGGGCACTTCGTCGCCATTGAAGTGAAGGCCCCAGGGCGGCTCGACGGGGCTACCCCCCTTCAGGAGAAGTTTATCCGTGATGTCGTCGCCGCCGGCGGGATCGGCATGGTGGCCGATGATGTAGAGGTAGTGCGCGTCGTCCTCTTGGCCCACGGCCTCGTCAACGAAGAAGAACTTGCGCGGTGTGCGAGGGTAGAGGAGTGGTTCTCCACGGAGGAAGCAAATGCGTTACATATTCGTAACACCTAAAGGGATATCTGACATATTCGCTCCTGATGTGCAGGCAGCAATTAGCTTATTTGCCGAAAGAGACACAGTGCTGGGGGTATTTACGGAGGAGGACTTCGCCAAGGAAGGAGAGGCTTATCGCTATACCATTACTAGCAATATGTGGTCCGAAGGCATGAAGCGCTTTTTCATGTACCGCATAGTCCCTGGAATCGTTGAGGATGGTGTTCAGACGACTGTGGTAGGGCGGTTAAAATAATGAGTAATAGGGGCATGACCTCCGATCTCGAACACACACTCGCCTACCACCGCCTACGGATAAGGGTGTCCCTTCTCAGCGTCGCTGCCATGCTCGTGTGGGGGCTCCAGGGATACTACGCCACGGCCGTAGTCCAGGGGCTTCTATGGGTGGTGCTCGACACGCTCGAAGACCGCCGGCACGAACGAGAGGAGAGGGAATGATCCTCCACGGGCGAGAAGTTAAGATCGGCGCTCGTCTCCTCTCTCGGGGGTACGGCTCGGTCACGGTGACGAAGGTGGGGGATGGCGCTTATCTCGATTACCTCGTGCAGGGTCGGGCGGCGAACGGCGCGCTGCATAAGTGGTGGGGGAAGGAGAGCCTCTCGGATCTCTCGTGGCCGGAGGAAGGGAAGGTATGAACTATTACAACGAAATCGACCCAGGCGCTGCCGCATGGCTTCGGGAGTTGATTGCAGACGGGCAGATACCCGCAGGGGAAGTCGATGAACGAAGTATATGGGATGTCCGACCAGGAGACCTGCGAGGGTTCACACAATGCCACTTCTTCGCCGGCATCGGCGGATGGGCGCCTGCCCTCAAACTCGCCGGAATCCCAGGGGATCGAGAAGTCTGGACCGGATCTTGTCCGTGCCAACCTTTCAGCTCGGCAGGCAAAGGATCGGGGGTTACTGACGAGCGGCACCTATGGCCGGCGTGGTTCCACCTCATCCGCGAGTGCCGACCTGACCTCATCTTTGGCGAGCAAGTTAGCGCAGCGATTGGACACGGATGGCTCGATCTTGTTCAAGATGACCTGGCGGGTGAAGGCTACGATTTGGCGGCCTTTGTCATTCCTGCTTGCGGCGTTGGGGCTCCCCATATTAGGCAGAGACTCTGGTTTGTTTCCAGCCTTGAAAACTCCAAAACACGCGTAGGAACATCAAATTATGCAGACATGCAGAAAATGCGGCACAGAGAAACCGATAACGGAGTATCCATTACGGGGGAAAACGCCAGAATCTCGGAGGGACACAATTTGTCGGCAATGTCGCAATGCGGGTCATCGGAAATGGCATGCGGAGAACCGAGAACGCAGGAATGCAGAAGCCAGAGCGAGACGAGTGGAGAGCCCCGAAACAGGACGGCAGTATGCACACAACCACAGAAGACGCCATTTAGCGCTCCATCTGATAGCGGCGGCCAAGCGAAGGGCTGCGAAGAAAGAGATTCCGTTCGATCTGGAGGCACATACATTAGAGATTCGGACCAGAGTGGAGAACATGACATGCGAATTGACGGGGATTGCTCTATCTCAACCTATCGGAACGGGATCAAGAGAGTGGAACTCTGTGAGCCTAGACAGGGTGGACAATTCGAGAGGGTATGTATACGACAATATCAGAATAGTATGCTGGGCGATGAATGCCGCTATGGGCACATGGGGGCTCCAGAAACTGAAAGAACTTGTTGCGAAGACGCAAGGATAGGTGATGAACTTACAAGAAAAGATGAACTTAATACTCATGGAAAAGATGCCACAGGAATCCAGTCTCTTCAGAATGAAATGGGTTCAGAAGAAAACTCCGAAAGGCCGCCCTTATCCGCAATTGGTAGCGTCGGCGCGCCCCATATCCGACAACGGCTGTGGTTCGTGGCCCGCCGCTGCGGCGCGGGATTGGAAAAGCGAGGAAGCATCGGACCAATTCAACCACGCGAGGTGGGAACACAAGCGCGGGAAACCGTTGAGCGCGGTGGTGACTCTAGCGAGTTGGCCGACTCCCTGCTCCCAGGACGGCCCGAACGGGGGTCCGAGTCAGGGAACGGATCGTTTGCCGGGAGCGGCGAGTCTTACTGGTCCAACGCCGTCTGGCTCGCCTGTCGCGACGGGAAATCGCGGGCAGTTGAACCCGCGCCTGAGCGGCTGGCTCCAGGGCTATCCGATAGCTTGGGACTTGTGCGCGATGAGAATGGTCAAGGTTTCGTCTCCCCGCTCATCCAAAAAGCCAAAGCGCGTGTCCTCCGACTCAAAGGCTACGGAAACAGCATAGTGCCGCAGGTGGCCGCGGAAGTGATTAAGGCGTGGATGAGCATCGAGCGGGACGCGTCAGCGGAGGAAGGGAGATAATGGCCCTCATTCTCTCCAAAGAACCGCGCATGCTCTTGAACGACGCGAAGACTCGTCTCGCCCTCCCCTGGGGAGATGCCCTCGCGTCGAAACTCCGCTCGCTCGTCGATGGCTCGCTTACGGACGTCTCCGGGCAGAAGATGTTGATCCTGCCTTATAACCAAGCGACGTTCATCGCCGGACAAAGTATCGGTCTGCCCATTCCCGCGCCTATTCGACATGCATATAAGTGGAAGGGTCGTTATAAGCCGATGGCGCATCAGATCACTACGGCGGCGTTCTTCACACGTTACCGGAAATGTTTTTGTCTTAACGGTCTTGGCACGGGGAAATCATTATCCGCTCTTTGGGCCGCCGACTACCTGATCGAGCAGGGGGCCGTCAATAAAGTCCTGATTCTCTCCCCCCTCTCCACCCTCTCCCCCACCTGGGGGTCCGAATTGTTCCGCCACTTCCCGCACCATCACTATGCCGTTCTCCACGGGAAGGGCAAGAAACTGATCGAAGATTTAAGCGCCCGGTTTCTCATCGCCAACCACGAACTGGTCCGTGACCGTGCAACTATCCGACGGGTCATTGACCGCGAGGACATTAACCTCGTCATCGTCGACGAGTGCGCGATGTTCCGTAACGGCATGACGGACAAGTGGAAGGGCTTAAACGCCCTGCTTCAACGGAAAGGCCGCGTGTGGATGATGACCGGCACCCCGACACCGAACGCCCCCACCGACGCCTGGGCGCAGATCCGTCTGCTCTTCCCCGACCGTGTGCCGCGCAAGTTCTTGGACTTCAAAGCGCAGGTGATGATCCAGGATGGGCCGTATCGCTTCAGTGCGAAGCCCGGGGCGCAGGAGGTCATTAAGCACCTGCTGTCCCCCTCCATCCGCTTCGCCGCAAGCGACTGTCTGGACCTGCCGCCGTTGACCTACGAAACGCGCCGATCCGACATGCTGAAAGAGCAGAAGGAACTCTATAAGCAGATGCGCAAGGACGCCTTAGTGGTCCTGGAAGGCAAAGAGGTCACGGCCGCGAACGAGGCCATCGTCGCGCAGAAACTGTTGCAAATAGCCTGCGGCGTGGTGCTCCACGAGGGCGGGGCGATTACGATCCAAACGACTAAGACAGCGGTGCTCGACGAGATCATCGGCCAGACCGAGGGGAAGATCATTATCTTCGCGCCCTTCACCTCCGTGGTGAAGCATATCGCCGAGCGGTTGAAAGGCCGGAAGTCGGAGGAGACGGCCCCGAAGGTCGAGGTCATCATCGGGGAGACCTCTCTCGGTGAGCGCAACCGGATCATCAACTCTTTCCAGGACGACCCCGAAGGGACACGGATCATCGTCGCCAACCCTCGCACGATGTCCCATGGGCTTACGCTCACGGCGGCGGCGACTATGATCTGGTTCGCGCCGATCTGGAGCAACGACACCTATGAGCAAGCGGTAAAACGCATCCATCGCCAGGGACAGACCCGCCACTGTACGGTGATCGAGCTTGAATCCTCCCCCGTGGAGGGCGTGATCTACAGTCGCCTGCGCGAACGGCAGCGGGTCCAGGGGCTGCTGCTGGACCTCCTGCGCCATGAGAAATAGTCTCCCGCAGGGCTTGACGGCCCCGTTCGGCAGGAGTAGTGTTGTTGTCGTGTAGTTAATGACTTGACGAGTTCACAGGAGATACACCATGTCACAGAGACTGAAAACCGCCATTGCGACTTTCGTCGCTGCCCGCGAAAAGAAGCGCGCACTGAAAGCTGCCTTCGATGTGAAGGCGGGAAAGATTCAGGAGGTCCTATCCCGCCTGGAGACCATCATCATGGAGGAGATGCCTGAGGGTGTCGACTCCGTGAAGACGGACGAAGGGACCGCCTACCGCCGCACTGAGTCCTCGGTCGCGGTCGAGGATTGGGAGGAGTTTCTGGCCTTCGTGCGGAAAGAGAAGGCTTGGGGCCTCCTGAACCACGGGGCGAACAAGTCCGAGGTCGAGGCCTTCCTCGCGCAGGATCGCACGGTGCCCGGCATCCGCTACGCCCGGACGCTCGCCATCGGCGTGCGGAAGGCAGCGGAGAAAGGAGAGAAATGATGAACACCGCACGTCGCACCATCGTCCTCTATCACGCCAACTGTAACGACGGCTTCGGCGCCGCCTGGGCGGCTTACACCCACCCTGACCTCGGTCCCGAGGCTGAGTACGTCCCGGTGCAGTATGGCGACACCCCCCCGGACGTCACGGAGGCGATGGTCTACATTCTGGACTTCTCGTTCCCGGCCGACGTGCTGCGCGCTATGGCCGCGCAGGCCTACGAGGTCGTGCTGCTCGACCACCATGTGACCGCCGAGGAGAATCTCGCCGGGCTTCGGAACTATGAAGTGCCGAACCTCCACATTCTCTTTGACCGCGAGCGGTCGGGGGCCGTTATTTCCTGGGATGTGTTCCACCCGGCCGAGGAAGTGCCAGTGCTGCTCCAGTATGTGCAGGACCGCGACCTGTGGCGGTGGGAGCTACCCTTAAGCCATGAGGTGAACGCCGGGCTTACGCTCTACCCGCATGACTTTGCCGAGTGGTCGCGCCTGGCCTCGGAGGGCGGGATCGAAGAGTTAGTCACCGCCGGCGCCGTGGCCTTAAAGCGCGAGCAGCAGATGGTGGCGAGCATTAGTAAGAAGGCCGGGGCCATGACTATCGGGGGCCACCGTGTCCCGGCGGTGAATAGCCCCATTCTACAGTCTGAGATCGGCCATGCGCTCGGAGAGGGGGTGCTCTTTTCCGCGGTCTATTTCCTGGTGCAGGATAAGGCGGTGGTGTCCCTCCGCTCACGGGAAGGCGGGGCCGATGTGCAGGCAATCGCCAAGCAGTACGGCGGCGGCGGCCATACCCACGCAGCGGGGTTCTCGGTCTCGCATGCGGAGTTGATCCGGATGTTGGAGGGGGCATGAATCTCTACTCGCGCTTCTTTTTTATGGGGGTGTTTCTGTTCTTTGTGTTCGTCGCCGCCTTTATGGTGGCCGGCGCACATCCGAATAGCAGCCCCTGGGTCGGTATGACGGCCCTTGGTTGGATTATCGCGACGACTGCGGTGATTCGACTCTTTTTCTGACCCCCCACGGGTCACTTTTCTCTCCGGCCATAGAGGCCGGGGTTTCACGGAGGTAACATGGCAACTGACATTATGGTAATGGGCAAGCGCCCGAGTTTTCTCCCGGCGAAGGTCACGATGGACGAGGAGTTCGTCGCCCCGCTCTCGGGGCAAGTATTTCCTATGCTCTCGATCAAGGGATCGAAGTGGTCCGTCCGCAAGGATGGCGAAGAGCTGCCGTTAAAGACCCCCGATGGCAAGTATCGTATCGAAGAGGTGACGGCGGTCGTCATCGGTGCCAACCCCGGCATGTACAAGGCCTATTACGACCGGCCTTATGACGCGGCCTCGAAGGAAATCTTCCCCCCGACATGCTGGAGCGCCAATGGCGAGACCCCTTCGCACTTCGCGGCCAAGAAGCAGTCCACGCTTTGCCTGAACTGCCCGAAGAACCAGTTCGGGTCCAAGATCAACGAGTCTGGCAAGAAGGTGAAGGCCTGCGGCGACAGCAAGCGCCTCTTGCTTCTCCCTTACAGCGAGGAGCATGGTCTGTCCGCCGACGTCCACATGATCTCCATGCCGATCATGTCGTTGAAGAACTGGGAGAAGTATCGGAAGGAGTTGGCCGCCCATGGCGCGAACCCAACCGAGGTTGTCACCCGCTTCTCGTTCGATGACAACTCGGAGTACCCGTTGCTCCACTTCCGCCCTGACCGGTGGCTGGAAGCCGCAGAGTACAAGACCATCATGGAGGCGCGTGAGTCCCCCGACGTGGTGGATTTCCGCAAGGGAGAGTTGAACACGGAAGTCGTGGTGCCCGTGACGGAGGCTGAAGTGGCTGCGGAGCCGGCCAAGGAAGCCCCGACGAAGCCCCGTCCGACCACGAAGCCCCGCGCTGCCGCGCCGACCCCGGAGCCCGTCAAGGAGGCCCCGGCAGAGGAGCCCGTGGACGAGGAGTTGGCGGCCCTCCAGGCGGAGACCGATGACTTCCTGGCGAACACCGACTTCTAGGATCCTCTGAGAAGACGTCTATTCTCCCGGAGATTTTCTCCGGGAGATCTTTTAGGAGGAACTATGACTAACGCATTGATTGATAAGCTCGAACGGGCTATGACCCACGGCCAAGTGGCGAAGGTAGCAGCCTCAGCGTATATTGGGGTGACGCGCTCCACGCTTCACTCTTGGCTTGCTCGGGCTACACCTATCCGCCCCCGTCACACGGAGGCCGTGATACGGTTCATACACGCTGTGGACGCCGCGGTGAAGACTCAGGAGTTGGGAGACACACGCAAGCCGGTGCGCGAAACACTCGCCATCCTCCGTCGCGTCGGTTAAAGGGGTCGTCTGCATGTTGGATTTTCTGGCACCGTTTTGGCGGGACGCCGGGCTTCACTGCCTGGTATCTCTCTCCAAGAACCGCAAGGGTCCTCGCCACTACTGGTCCGACGAATACTCCGACTACACCCCGGTCTTAGCCCGGCACACCGAGCCCGGCGTGGACTTCTACTGGGCACCCGCCACCTACACCCGCACCGAGCGTAAACAGGCCGCCGTCCAGTCAGTCTCGGCGTTCTGGCTCGACGTCGACGCCGGCCCGAAGAAGCCCTACCTCTCCATGGACGCCGCCCTGGAAGCCCTGGACCGCTTCCTAAGTGACTCAGGCCTGCCGGAGCCGACCCACGTCGTCGGATCGGGCTACGGGCTGCATGTCTACTGGCTCTTAAGCACTTCGCTCATCCCAGCCGTCTGGGAGGCCCATGCGAAGTGTTTAGCGGCCATGTGCCGAGAGTATCAGTTCGAGGTCGACCCGAAGCGCACCGCCGATAGTGCGTCGATCCTGCGCGTGCCGGGCACGCTGAACTGGAAGGATGTCGAGAGTCCGAAACCCGTCACCCTCCTGCGCCACTCGGCCAGCACCATCGCACCCGGTCTGATGCAAGGGAAGCTCTCGCCGTTTAAAGCGCAGGGCCTCGTCCCTCGCTCCGGCAAGCAGATGGCGAAGGCCGCCGAGGACGAGTTCAGTGTTGCGGCCATCATCCGCCGCCCGGTCTCCGCCCACGACATCGCGGAGCGCTGCGGGCAGATGGGCCATATCCGGGACACCCGCGGTAATGTGCCTGAGCCGATGTGGTACGACGCCCTCTCGGTCCTGCGCCTTACGAAAGAGTCGCCGGCGATCTGCCATGAGTGGTCCTCCGGCCACCCTGAGTACAGCGCGGCGGCCACCGACCAGAAGATCGCCCAGCTCGCAGAGAAGGACATCGGCGCGATCCTCTGCGAGACCTTCCTCCGTGACTCGGACGACCCGAGCCGGTGCAAGATGTGCCCTTCCCGGACTAAGGTCCGGACCCCTTACTCGCTCGCGCGGAACATCGACAAAGATGCGACCCGCGAGATCGGCGTCCCGACACCGTTTGCGATCGACGCCCAAGGGTGCGTGATCTATCAAGAGGGGCCGGACGCCCCTGAGGAGCGGATCTTCGCTCACCCCCTGCGCATCATCGCGCGCCTGGATGACGGCGAGCAGCAGTCCATCCTGATCGAGATAGACACCCCCCGAGAGGGGACGCAGGAGATTGAACTCCCTCTCTCGGTGATTTACGCCCGCACACTCTACGAACGCCTGGCCGCCCGCGGCATCTTGGTCGCCATGAAGCACCAGGAGCTCGTTCGCATCTTCTTTATCACCAGCGCCCAGCGCCTCCAAGAGAGCGAGGAACTGCGCGTCGTGGCACATCACATGGGATGGCAGGACGATGGCGGCTTTCTTCTCGGGCGCGACCGGATCTACGCCCACGAGGTGAAGATCGGCGCGGTCTCTGGCGCCGTGCGGCGCACCGCGAAGGCCCTTACCGTCAAGGGGGCATTGTCCCGCTGGCTCCCTGTGGCGCAGCACTACGCCGCTGCACCCCCTGCGTGGGGCTTTGCGTTCCTAGCCGGCATCGGGGCCCCGCTCATGCGGTTCCTAGGGCTGAATGGCGTCATGGTGTCCCTCACGGGGCTTACCGGCACGGGGAAGTCCACCGTCCAACGGGCCATCGCCTCGGCCTACGGCGACCCGGCGGCCCTTCTTGCGCAGCAGACCGACACCCCGAAGTCGCTCATGCACCGCATGGGCCAGTACCACTCCCTGCCGGTCTGTGTAGATGAAATGACGAACATTAACCCGGACGAACTCTCCGACATGGTGTACCAAGCCACCCAAGGGAAAGAGCGCGCGCGCTTGCTGATGCGTGAGAGCAAGGTGGTTTTAGCCGAGCCGGCGCACTGGCAGACCATGATGATAATCTCCACGAACCACTCGGTGCTCTCTAAACTCTCCGCAGCGAAGGCCGACGCGCGCGCGGAGGCCATGCGCGTGTGGGAGATGCAGATGAAGACCTACGGCGACCCCGATGACATGATCCTCATTAACCAGTTGATCCGCGCCCATCACGGACACTTCGGGCGACAACTCGTCCCGCTCTTTATTCGCTCCGGGAAGGCTCTCATGGAGGGCGTCGGGACACGGGTGGGGCAGTGGGACTGGCGGCAGGAGGAGCGGTTCTGGCAAGGGGCGGCGACGATCGTGATGGCTATGGCCGTCCTGCTCAAGGGCACTGGGATCGCCGACTTTCCGCAACTTGCTCTCAAAGACTACATCCTAGAACGTCGCCGGGCCTTGCGCACCAACGTCGAGCGCATCCATCGCATGAGCACAGATCAAGTGCTCTCGGCGTTCTTCCAGGCTTATGGTAACGACATTCTCCACGTCACGCGCAATACAACAGAGGGCCTCGCGCTGCCCAAGAGCGGGAAGGTCGTCGGACGGTACGAGGCGTTCCGCAACCATCTCTACCTCGACCGCCGGGTATTCCTCCAGTTTATCAACGAGAACCGCTTTGGCTCTATGGAGGCGATCTGGGCCTCCTGGACCGAGAAGAAGGGCGACCCGGAGACCACGACGTATAACCTCTATAAGGGCTTGCCGCTGCCGTCCACGCCGGTCGAAGTGATCCGCCTCACCACCCAGAAGGATGACATCTATGCGGTCGGCGGGGTAGCCGCTCCCGTGCAGAAGGTCGGGGAAGCGTTTCCGTGATTCTTACTCTCGACTTCGAGACCTTCTACGACGTGAAGTACACGCTCAAGGCCATGCGCACGAGCGACTATGTGCGCGACCCTCGGTTCGCCGTCCTCGGTGTAGGTCTCAAGGTTGACCATGCCCCGGCCTACTGGGTCCCGGAGGCCGAGGTGGAGTATGCCCTCCGCTCCTTCGATTGGGAGAACTTAACCCTCCTCTGTCATAATGCGCCGTTCGACGGCTTCATCCTCTCCGATCGTTACGGTCTGCGTCCACGCTTCACGCTCGACACGATGGCGATGGGCCGGGCCCTGCACGGCATGATCACAGGCGCATCTCTCGATGCGCTCGCGAAGCACGAAGGACTCGCGGGGAAACTGGAGGGGACACTCGCCTCGATGAAGGGCGTCCGCCATCCGACCCCTGAGCAGGACCGGGCGCTCGGCGCGTACTGCGTACAGGACGTGGAGCTCACGCACGCGCTATACCACAAGTGGCGGGGGGCGTTTCCGGCCCGCGAGTTGCGCGTCATCGACGTGTTCAACCAGATGGTGATCCGCCCGGCGATCTGCTTAGACCCGGAGGCCCTGCGCACGGCGCTCGACGAGGAACGGACGGCGATCGAGGAGACGGTCCGCGCCTGCGGCCTGCCCGGTACCCTAGAGCAGCAGAAGAAGGTCCTGCGTTCACGCACCCAGTTCCCCGCACTTCTGCGCGCGGTGGGTGTTGAACCCCCGGAGAAAATCTCCGCGCGGACCGGGAAATTGACCGGGGCGTTCGCCAAGGGCGATGATGCCTTCACGCAGTATCTCGACCACCCCACGGCCGCCCCTTTGGTCGCGGCGAAACTTGCCCTCTCCTCATCGCTGCGCGAGACCCGCACGGCGAGCCTTTTGCGCACGGCAGAACAGAACCCGGTACTACCCGTGTTCTTAAGCTATTGGGGGGCGCTCACGACCGGGCGGGCGGCGGGCGGGGGGAACAAGGACAACCTCCAGAATCTCCCCCGAAAGTCGGCCCTGCGCGACGCCATCGTGGCCGCCGCAGGATATCTTCTCGTCGTGTCCGACCTCGCGTCCATCGAAGCCCGCGTGCTCTCCTGGTCCGCACGGGATGAGGCCCTCTTAGCGGCGTTCCGCTTAGGGGCCGACCCCTATCTCCTTATGGCAAGCGACGTGTACGGCCGCCCGGTCGTGAAGGATGAGAAGGACAAGCGCTCACTCGGCAAGGTGCTCGTACTGGGCCTAGGCTACGGCCTCGGCTTCCTAAAACTCGCCCGGTCGCTGTTTGACGGCATGATGGGCAACCCCCCGGTGATCTTCACGATTCAGGCCGCACAGGATATGCGGGTCGATTGGCGCCCGACCCTAGAGTGGTTCCAGTCGCGGGACGACGCCTTTAAGGATCGCATCCGTACGCTAAAACCCGTCTCCATGAGCATCGGCCACTGGCTGTTCCAGTGCGCCATCGCCCTCCATCTCGTGCAGATTTATCGGTCCGCGCGGGGCCCGGTGAAGGAGTATTGGGCGGACTGCGGCGCGGCCTTGAAGTGGATGGCTGACGGGCATGAGGCCGAGGTGGGGCGCGGGGTCTGGACGCGGAAGAACGCCTTGGTGCTGCCGGACGGTATGACTCTTCTCTACCCCAACCTCCGCCGCCGCGAGAGCGATGACAACTGGGTGTATGACAAGGCGAATATGAAGCGCGGGAACGGCATGCCCGACGTGGTGCCGGTCTACGCCGGGAAACTCGCGGAGAACATTACGCAGGCTCTGGCGGGCGCCGTCCTGCGTGAGCACATGGCGCGTCTCGCTGCCCTTGGGTTGTACGCGAAATTACAGGTCCATGATGAGTTAGTATTCGTCGCCCGCGAGGACGAGGCCCCGGAGGTCGCCCGGCGGGTGCAGGCGGTAATGGCGAGTCCTCCGTCCTGGGCCCCCGATATGCCGGTCGGCGCGGAGACGGGTATCGGACGGCGGTACTCCGAGGCGAAGTAAAAAAAGGTTGACAGGGGGAAACGGAGCGTATAAATTACACAACACCAGTGAGAGAAAAGAGGAACAAGCGATGAGAGACCTGCACGACATACTCGAAAAGGCCCTGCATAACAGCGCGTACTGCGATGATTGTCCGAACCACATCGCGCACAAGGAACACTGCGACGCTCCGGGGCATCAGGGGGTTTACACCGAATACTCGTGTCGCGTCGCGGAGACGAAGGGCGACCCGAAGGAGTGCCCCGAGGTGCAGGAGTACCTCCGGCAGTATCAGGAGTTTAGGGAAAACACGTGTGGAGGTGGCGGAGTGACCACAATTAAAAGCTACAAAGGATTCGACAAAAACTTACAGTGCCGCGGTTTCCAGTTCGAAGTCGGGCAGACATATACCCACGCAGGGGCCGTCAAGGTGTGCGAGCGCGGCTTCCATGCCTGCGAGTATCCGTTGGATGTGTTCAATCACTACGCCCCTGGCGATAGCCGTTTCTGCACTGTCGAGCAGGACGGAGACATCCAGCGTCACGACGACGATTCAAAAATCGTAAGTTCGGTGCTGACCGTCAAGACGGAGATCGGTATTCCGGGGCT
>JAEHJW020000898.1_pt1 | contig 16639 bp, 25 predicted proteins | sample 9271431 | NCBI WGS metagenome assembly JAEHJW02 | reverse complement strand
TTATTTAAATTTCCATTTATATCCATAAGCCGAAGGTTGTTCCCCTCTACAGCATGAACCTATACCATCCCCCTTAGATTTTCTATCAAAAGATTTAAATGCTTCTATTTGAGATGGCCATTCTTTTATATAATTCCATTCCATATCATATTGAATTACAGGTTTATAAAGCCAAGGTGATTTTCTCTCTTTTAAAAAACTTCTAGTTAATTTTATTTTATATTTATGTTCATCAGAAAAAGGAACTCCTTTGGTGGGTAATGAACGTCCTTTATTAGCTAACCCTATTTTAATATTTCGCTCAGGAGAAAAAATACATGTTGTTGGACCTCCCCCTCCATTATTTTTATTTTTTAAATCAAATCCCCAACTTTTAAATAATGAAATATAAAATTTTTCCCAAAACATCCATTCTATTTCAGAAACTTCATCTATTATTTCTATTTTTACATTTTTACCAAATTTTCGTTTATGATTTGCTAATCTTACTTTTATATTTTTAGATCTTCCCACATAAATAGCTATGTTATCACCATAATGTAAATAATATATATTGATAATCTCCATTATATTTGTTTATATAAAGTTCCTTGACAATTATCTATAGGTAATAAGAAAAAGTGTTTGCATATCGGTTTATCATTAACAGTATCATACCAATAATATTGACATCCATTACATTGTTTTATTTCGTTATTCATTCTTCTATTTTTATTTCTTGTATATCCCAATATTGATCATCATCCCATTTCATTTCTACAACCAATTTTATTTGATGATTTAGATTATTATACGTATTATCAAATTCTGCTTTGATTTGTTCTTTATGAATTTGCATTGCTTTTTCAGCACCTTCTTTTGTTTTATGAATGCTTACAGTTAAAGGAACACTATCGTATTTGTCAGGATTATAAATAAATTTCCATAAAGCATTATTAGAAATATTATAACCTTTTTGAATAGTGGTTCGAAGTGTGTCTTTTAAATATTTATCGTTTGGATAGAAATAATCTATATAATTTTTAATTTGATTGATATCCGAAAACCAAGTTTCTTCAACCTGACAATACATTCTTGCTACTACTGTGGGAGAAGGGGGTTGTGGTGGGTTTTGAAATTTCGGTAAATTATTTAAACTATTTGTTTGTTTTTTCATAACTTTATTTTTTAATAATTACATGATTGCATTTTTTACATATTAAATATATTCCATCTCCACTGTCAATATATTTCATATCTGCTTTACATTTTGGACATATTATCATTTTAATTAATTATTATATGTTTTTAAATGGACGACTTGTGGGTCTCGAACCACACATACCATGACCTTATCAGTGTCTTGCTACTACCTGTTGAGCTAAAGTCGTCTTTTTTTATGTTTATTCAATTACCCTTTTATATCACATTTACCTGCTGAACTAATCCGAGTTTCTCATCGTGGACTCCACAATAATACAAAGATACAGGTAAACCAGAGCATTTATGAACGTCTTCTCAATGTTGGGTTTCTCGTGAGGGTTATGGATTTGAACCACTAAGACCATCTATTCCGACTTGCATTCATATTATATACTATGATCGGCTAAGATTCCACCCCCTGTGTACGACTTTTCTTCTTCTGATTCATCAGGTAAGTCGTCAACCTACTCATTGTCTACGTTGAATGATATTCGAATCCAGATGACCAATTTTTATGGCTCACAAGATAAACTTGTCATTAATCTGGTTGAATAGAGATACGATCCTGTGTACTTTAGGAACATCGTACTCGAAGTGGGATTTGAACCCACACGAACATTACTGTCCAACGGATTTTAAGTCCGTCTTGGCTACCAATTACAACATTCGAGCTTGACGAGCGGACGCGGTTCAAACGTGGTGAATTGCTTATCAATTCTTTACTTCACTCCCTCAGTCCATTTATTTGTTTTTCTTACACCAGCTACCTCGAAATCTCTGGTGATCAGCACGAGCGCGACTCGGCATCGTGGACCTTGCCGGGTTTGAACCAGCGACCTCGTCATTATGAGTGACTTGCTCTAACCAGCTGAGCTAAAGGTCCTATTTTCACTTACTCGAGATTCAGTAAGCTAACTTTTCCCGGTTTCATTATTTGAACCCTGCGGAAGCTACTCCTTGAAAACGTCAATCATTACTGGGGAGAATTATGATCTTCTTCTCTTATTCCCATGAAACCGTTTATAACACCTAGCGGAATATCAGCGGAGCCTTGATAATGTAGTGCTCAAACATCACTCGACTACCTCTTAATCGATTCTTGGTTACAATTTAGTGGTCGCAGTCATATCTCTCTTTCAGGTAGATCCCCTTGCTCTTAAAACCATTGAGCCGCGTGATTAGGGTTGGATTCAAACCAACAATGGTCTATGTTGCGTTCACTTGAGTCTGGACTTATCCTTACGACTTCCACATCGTTATAAGATCCGCCAACATATAGCGTCTTTGCGTTCCGCCACCTAACCAATTAATACAACCAAAATACAGCGTGGTTTATTCAACATTTAAAATGTATTATATATAACTCACAAATTTATAAATCTCCTATTAATGGTTGTTTAAAATAAAAAGAATACGCCTACTATTTGGGAATTTCTATCCACGCCCCTAAGTCAAAGAATGTTTATTGTTTCACAACAATTGATGCGGACATTCGGCTCTCTCGAAAGCGGTATGTAGGATAACCGTCAATTTTTTCGTATTCCTTTTATTTATTTTCTTATATTATAAATATACAAAGAATATTTCTGTTTTCCAAATATTTGTTTAAAAATAATATGGATTTTCTTTTGTAGTAAAATCATATCCTATATCAACCAAAATATTATTATTTAAATCCATCACCCACATTTTATTTTCTTCAGTAGATTTTGAACCCTCAAATTTAGTACTTGACATATTCATATTTTCATCCATAAACATTGGTGATATTTCGTTTCTGAATAAATATAATTGTCCAAGATTATACCATAAACAACTAAATGTGCCATTTATTTCACTCAAATCTTTTCCTTGACGAATATATTGATGGAGTAATTTAGTATCCCATTTCTCGTTCGGCATATTCACTTCTTCTTGAAGCCAATTCACACAATCTTGTTTGATAATTCCATTATGCCATAACATACATTCATCTGCTTCTACAGATGGGTGAATATTGTTATGAGCTTTAGCTTCTGTTGTGGGAGCTTGCGTATGAGCAATATAGTAACATCCTTTTGTTAATTCTATTCCATCCAAATTGAATTCTCCAAATTCTTTACGAAGAAGATGTAATTTTTGCTCTTCTACATTATATTCAGAAATGCTATATGAGTATTGCCCTCTATATGAATTCAATTTTACTAATTCAAGTAATTTATCCTTATTAAAACTTCCTACTATTGCACACATTATTTATCTATTTTATATTTACATATAAATTCATCAAGTGGTTCAAATGTTTTAATAACCATTTGAGTCTCATTCATTACACTACTGGATTGACCAATATAATTTTTCCACCTGAGGCAATTGTCTTTTTGAAGACAATTTGAGTTATTACATAAAGTATAGTTCATAGTTTTTACCATTTTATATTTATTGCATTATCATACATAATAAGTAAATCTTCTATTTTAACTCGTTCGCTTGGAGGGACTTCCATCCAATCTTCTATAATAACAGACGTAAAGTCTTTTCGTGCTTGTAAAGCTTCTTCGAGAAATATTTGTTTATTTTCTGGAGTCATGATTTTACCATTTTATATTTATCGAATATGGAGCTGGATCAACTAATTTAAGATTTTGGAACCCTTTAATTCTCTCGCTACAATTATGCACCAGAAATCCTTCACATATAAATGTTCCAGCAGTTGTTTTTAAATCATACACTTTAATATCTTCTTTAAATTCATTTCTATTGAATTTTTTTATAAATTTTTTCTCAAGATTATTCAATGATGTTTTTTCTTCAAATAATCTTAATATTTTCTCTTTCTTTTCTGTACCATAAATAAATGGGATTCTCCATACTTTTCTTATTGATAATTCATACATTTCACATCCATCCTCTTTAAATGATTCTTTGCCTATAGGATGTTTATATATTTTATTATATTTTATTTCCAATTTGTTAAAACATTTTTCAACATTTTCTATAACATATAAATTAGGGTTTATAGCTTGACTGAATAATAAATTAACAACATGATTATTTTTATTATAAGTAACACAACCATCTGTTATAATTATACCATTTAAGTACCCAAGCATATAATCTTTATCATCCCTAAATTGGGTTTTTTCATCAAATATTTTTCCATACCCCCCATCAACAAAATTCATATCATAACCATAATTGGTTGTTTTTTGTTTAATAGTCATTTTAGTAGGCTGAATATATTTATTGTATAATTTGACAAATTCTTCTACAAGTGAAATTTCTTTTTGATAAAAACAAACTCCTCTGCTAATATGTCCATCACCATCAATTAACCCTCTCAAATAGCCTAAAGTATATTGTTCAATATCATCAGGATAAAATCTCGGATCTAAAAAATATGTATTATATCTAGCACTAGGATTTTTTAATGTTTTGAATTCTTTCCATTTCGGTCCTCCAGAAGACGCTTTTATTTTTAACAAATGATCATCAGTTAACCATAAATAATTTTTTTCATCTATTGATTCTAATTTATGAACTGTTTTTTTTCCTTGATAAAATTTGTTTTCAATAGTAGCAACTGTAAATTTATTAGTATATTCATCAAAAGTTATTATTCTTTCTCCAATTTCAACATCTTCTATATTTTTCATTACCCCATCAGCCATTAGTACTCGTTGTTCTTCAGCTATACAACTCGGGCATACACCACACGATTCTCCATTTTCATTCGGATTATAACACGTAATAGTATGTTTAAGTAAATCTAATTTACCCATTTCTTGACATAACATTAATTCTTCTGTTTTAGATAAATGAGAGAACGGAGCAGTTATTTCTACTTTATGAGTTCTATTTTGTGATGCTACTTTATTCATAGCGTCCACAAATTCTTGCGAAGTGTCCCAATAACCATAAACGTCATGCACTTGAAGCCCGGTAAATACATGAGAAGCTTTCGCTACTTCAGCAGCTGACATTGTTAATGATAATAAAATCATATTTCTGAATGGAACATATGTAGGTGGTTGGGGGGAACCTAATACATCTACAATAGTGGGCATTTCTACTTCAGTTCCACCAATGTTTGCACACATAGGGCGAGCTATTTCACCCAATATACTTAAATCAAGTATTTGATGCTGAATTCCAAGTTTTTTACATAGAGCTGCCGCTTTTTGTAATTCTACTTTCTGTTTTTGATTATAATCGTAACTTAATGCTACTACTTTGTTTGGACCATATTTTTCTACTAATAACATGGTCAAAATACTACTATCCAAACCTCCTGAACAAGAAACTAATACATTTTTATCAGTATTAGGCAATTGATTTAATGCGTCTTTTAATGTCATATTTTATTTGCGATAATTTATGTGATTTATTAATAATAATTGAAATTTAGCGCGTTTATGCGCGAATTTGCGCGTTATATCATATGCTATAATTTAAAAATGATTTCCAGGTATATCTTTTAAAGAAGTATTTGCAAAATATTGTTCAAGAAACCATCTTGGATATAAATCTACATACCCATTATATTTCTTATTTTCTACTAAGCGTCTACCTACCTTTTCGTCTGGATATTCTGATCCAAATTCAGCATATACTTTTGCACCTAACTCCATTCCTCCAGCTCTCCCTAAAAAATCATAAATTGATATTTGTTCTTGCATATTCATAAATTCATTATAATATTGTATAAATTCTACTACTGTATTCCACGCTGCTTCTATACGTGTTGGATATTTCTTATTGTAATCACCTCCCACGCGTTCTGGTGGATCTAATTGAAGTTCCATATAAATGGAAGCAGCGTATCCGTTTGTTAAAGGTCTCATATCAAATTCAAAACCCATGAAATTACAGTGTTCTTCTTCACCTTCTCCCCATTTATAATGATGATCCGACATATCTAATGCTTCTATTTTATCTATGACAGGCATTAACCAATCCCATGAAGAATGAAATTTTAAATATGTTTCTGGATTATATGTCATATTTTCTGACCCAGTAACCCACCCTCTTATAGGTTGACATGTATTTTCATCTCTAAAATAAAATTTCAGAAATTTTGCTATAAGTTTATTTCCTTCTAATACATCCATTTTATTTTGTTGGTTGTTTGAGTGTTCCTGTATTATATTTCTTTATGTATTCGATACATGCTTTATATATTGCTTCTACTCTATTAATAGAGGCTGCGTGTGCTTGAGTAATGCATTGATATCCTGTAGTGTATATTTCACATTCATATTCTTTGTGATCACATCCAGTCATGTTTCTATTTCCAATAATTGATATTTCTACCCAATTATCTTCTATTTTGTCTAGAACTGGTTGAAGCCAATCCAAAGATTTATGAAATTCAAATTGTTCTTCACAAGCAGCATGAATTGTTGGTAAGAAAGGAGTTTTATAATATATCCTATTATCAAATTGAACTTGTTTATAATTCAATTCCAATTGTAGAAATTCAGCAATTAACCTATTTCCTTCTAATATTTCTTCTTCAGACATCATTTCAAAAATTCTTTAAATTCATAAACATTATGTTCAAGAGCATATATATCAATTTTATCAATATCTATATCAAATGAATTATTCATGTTCGCTTTTGGTTTATCATGAAATCCATCCATATAATATGTTCCATCAATAGCGCTCATTACAGGGTTAGAAGTATCTGCACTTTCAATGAATGACATTCCTTTATAGAAAATCATTTCACCTGGAACTGCACATCCAAGTAAATGAATTCGGTCAGTATCTTCTATTACTCCTGTGTGTTTGAGAATAGATATAGCGTTTACTCTTCCTAATGCCTTTCCGATATTTTTATCGGGATGAAGAAATAAATCATTATAATAAGAAGCACCATATGAAAAAGCAAATTTCTTATAACCCATATTTTTAAATGCTTTATAACATTCTGCTGCTTCTTTAATAGAGGTTGCTTGTATAACTGCTGTGAGTGTTGTTTCTTCTGGTATATTTTGGTATTTTATCCACCGATAAGAGTTTGTAATTGTGTCCATTTGGTTTTCCCATACATCTGGTACAAAGAACGTGGATGGTTTAAGTATATTTAACCATTTTAGAAGAATATCGTCATTCATTGATTCGCCTAATTCGTGTAAAGAGTTGTCAAGATATATTTCTACACCTTCTTCTTTACATTTTAGAAAGAAATTGCGATATTCTTCATCTTCTTCCATTAAGTGGGGTAAACAATATATATAATCCACCCATTTAAGACTTTCTTCTAACAAACATTTTGGAACTTCGTGACTAATTTTGATCATTTTATTTACTTAAATTATTAATATCTATAACCATTATTGGTTTTTGAGTTGTTATTTTTATAATTAAACATAATAATATATTTTTATATATCCAAATTTTATTTATAAAAAATTACAAGTAAATTGTCGTTTAATATCATCAGAAACATTTTTATTATAATAAAGGCTTTGCCAATTTATTTCATCAATAAATTCTTCTATAAATTCTACCGATAATGGTTGACATAATGATAATGAATACCAGTTCGCCTTCTTCACAAATTTTTCTACTGGACAATTGAGTCCCTGTGAAGCAATAATTAATTCAATTTCTTTTTTTAATGTTTTAGTCATAACTAATTAATTGTCCTTTTAATATGTATAAAATTCTATCGAGATTTTCCATTTTCTCATATCCTGGTAAATATATAATTCCATCCAATGAGTATCCTTTAGCATATGTCTCATTACATCCACATATAAAATTCACATTATGTGTTTTCATATGTTTAAATAATTCATCAAAATCCTGTTTAAAACCTATTACTGCTATATTTATCATAACTTAATTTATCATTTCTTTCACTAACATTATCCAAGCATATTCTAATAAATCATCACTTGATGGTATATATAATTGAGTATAAAATTCTAAATGTTCTTTTTTATACATTTTCAACATTTTTTGATCGTGTTGAGAAGAATGTCTAATATTTGAAATTCTATCACATAATTTAACAGCAATTGCTTTAGGATTTGCTTTGATTTTTGGAAGAGTGCGTTCTTTTCGTTCTTTTCTATTGTGACCCAATTCATCAGTAACAGCGTATACAATTTCTGCTATTTCTGTACCAAATTCTTCTTCTACATCGTGAAAAGATAATGGAGTGTCTTCAATTACATCGTGTAAATAACACGCTGTTATAATTTCTTCACCAAATCCAATTTCTTCAGCAATTTCAGCAGTTTGTGATAGATGATAAATGTAAGGGAAATGTCCATACATTTGATGTTGGTGAGCCGTTTCGGCAAATAATTTTGCTTTTTCTTTTAATAACATAACTGTTTCCTTTATTATTTATTTGTAAATATAAAAAGGCTCCTTTGCGGAGCCAAATTATATTATATAGAAAACTATTTTACAATTGAGATTTGAGTTTTTCTAACTCGTTTTGTAATTTATTTCTTCGCCAAGCGGACCATTTCCACTCAAGTTTCTGTTCGAGTTCTTTGATCTTTTCAGCAATTTCTGATGGAAATTCTTTGATATCTTCGATAATATTATTTACTGCTTCATCAAGAATATTTTCAACATCTTCAATAGCTTCTTTAAGATCTGTTTTAATATCTTCTATTCCTTCTTTAATTTCTTCTTTAACATCTTCTACTGTGTCCTCTACAGTATCTTTAATTTCTTCCACTGTTTCTTTTATTACTTCAGCAATGGTTTCAGGTTCTGTAATAGTTGGTGTTTCATTTGGAGTTGTTGCTTCTACAGAAGGTTGTGCTTCGTTTTCCATAACAGGTTGTTCGACAATTGTTTCGTTTACTTGGGGTTTTGTTTGTTTTGCCATAATTTTACTTTATAAATAATAATTTAATTAATATACCTACTCCTATGCAAGCGCCCCCAACAAACCACGTGGTTTGTTTTTGTTTTTTAAGAGCATCTTCATAATATTTTGTTATTTTTTGTTGATCATTTAATTGTTTTTTTGAATCTTTTAATAATATATTTAAATTTAAAATAATTTGATCCTTTTTCTTATTTGTAATACTATCTGTTTGAATAACAGAATCTTTTTTAGCAATTATTTTATCTTTAATAATTAGTTCGGTTTGTAAACCATTATATTTAATTAGATCCTTTATTACTAGTTTTGCTATTGGTGTTGGTAGTAGAATCATTGATGAATCCTTTGTAGCGGTTTGCGAAAAACCACTGGACGTCATTATCAGACCAAGTATCAACAGCATCCACCAAGGATTGCGTTTTTTTCTTTTCATTTTTTAATTGTTTTTGTAAATTTATAATTTGATCATTATAATATTCTCTTTCAGCATTTAATTCTAGAATATCAGTATAAATTGAATCATTACATTTTTTTAATGAATCTATATTATATTGAAGAGAATCGATTTGATGTTTATAAATGGATAGATTGATAGATGGAATAACAGGTTTTCTAAAATATAAATAACCACAAATTACAACCATAACTAAAACTATTATCCATGGTAATTTTTCTTTCATTTTATTCCATATTTATTTAATAGTTGGACAATTTTCATAGATAATTCACCTTTTTGATCTAAACCTAGTTCTTTAAATCCTTTGATCTGATTTAAAATATCGTAAATTTGATCAACCATTGCTTCTTCTTTAATGGTTTTGAAATGTTCTTCTGGGATCATTTTATTAATTTTTTTATAGTTAAATCTTCTAAATCTACATCAAATTTATTTTTAGGAACAAATTTATTTATCATCATTTTAGAAAACCTTGCTCTGGAAGCAGACACAGGTCTTATTACTATAGTATTAGATAAACTTTGATTCCCGAAAAATGGAATTATTTCATCTCTAAATATTTTAGCAACTGTATTAGAACGTTTTTGTAAATAAATACCTGATGCTTTTGAAGAATAAGGGGGAATAGATGGTTCATATTTCGCTTTTCCTTCTTCATCAAACCATCCTGTTTTTAATTCAAAGTATGGATTACTTCCTATAGGTTGATATACTAAACGAACAAAGAATTTATTTCCATCATTATCATAATAAGTATAAAACCCTTTAGAACCTTCATAACTATAGTAATCAGGAGGATCAAGTAATTCACTTAAAATTATTTCATTTTCTAATATAAGTTCATCCTCTAAAGAATATTTATTGATCGTGAAAAAATTTGCTAATTCTTTATCAATTGTTTCCCTTAAATTAGTTTTCTTTTTTAAATGGTTCTCCATTTGAATTTGTAAATAGGTTTTTTGACAAATAACCACTAAAACCACCTATCATACCTACTCCAAAAGCAGCACCTAATATTTTCCAATCGAAATTTGTAAAATCGGTAATAATCGCTATTGCGGCTGAGAGTGTAGTAAATGCAGAACTAAATCCTGCTACTATTAATGCTTTCCAAAAATCTACTGATTTTAATTTGAGAAATTCTGAGTTGTTCATAATTTATTTATATTTGATTATATGTTATACATATTAATCAATTTCAAAAAACTTCTCTCTTAATCGATCTTTATCGGATTTATTTATTTGATTACTAATAGGTTTGCTATTTTTTGATGGAGGTAATAAATGTTCATCATCATTTTCATCAATGATTCCATCTATCTCGAAGTGTCCTGTACCAGTATTTACTTTTGCTTGATATGTCATTCCGTCGTCTCCATATCTGTTTTTCATAATATGGAATCGACCTATTCCTGCTATTTTGTCTTCTTTTTTACGGGATAATGAAGAACAGAAGTCAGAAATCATTAATTTATCGTAACTGCCTGCACTATGTGTTCCTTCAATAACATCTTCTTTAGCACCCTCACGATTTACCTGTGAAACAGACCATAATGGTTTTTCAATTTCAGTAGCCCATCCCTTTAATTCACCATATACATCATCAATTTCTGCTTTTTCTTTTTTTCCTCTATCTGTTGAACGTAATAAATCAGCATAATCGACTATTATTAAATCTGGTTCAAACCCTGTATCAAGTAATTTACTGTAATGAGCCTCTAATGTATTTATAGTGGCTCGTTTCATCGGGAATCTCTTGATTACAAGTTTACCTTTCAATTGAGGAATAATATCTTCTACGTCTTCTTTATGTTCTGATATTTCTTTTGCTTCTATATTAGTAAAATAAGCATCATATCTTCTTCCCACATAATCTTCTCCTAATTCGAGTGTATAGTGAACAACATTATAACCTAATTTAACAGCATATCCACCTAGAGCTACTAATGTCCATGATTTTCCTCCACCAGGATTTCCAAAAAATAAACCAAAATCTCCAGCACCCAAACCACCTTGTAATAATTCATTAAACGTTGGCCAAGGAGTTGGAATAACAGTTCCACGCGCATCTTCTCTATATCTTGATTCAATATCCAATGCGTATTCATGTCCTATATTTTTATCGGTACCTGATTTTAATGCATTATCAACTAATGAGCGAATACCATCAAAATCACCTACTTCAAGTAATGTAGCAGATGTCAATAATGCTTTTTTAAGTTGTTGATTGCGACAAAATGTTGTAAATTCTTCTTGTACATATTGAGTATCTTCTTCAGAAGCAATATATGCTTCTTTTAATTTATCTTTGATGGATATTTGTAATATCTCGTTTTCTACTTTTTTGAGTTCAATTTTGAGTATATCGAGAGTAGGAACAGTATGAAATTTTTTATAATATTTTAATATATTATCAATTATCCATCGTACTGCTGGGTTTTCAAAACTTTCTAATTCAATTATGTCATGTATATTTGTTAAAAATTTTTTATGTGTAAGGAGAGATGATATTACTTTTAATTGAAAATTCGCGCCATAAGCGTCGATACTAGATAATGCGTGCATTTGTTTATTTATAACTGTTCAACACTGTAAAATTTTCTTTCAACCAATAATCTAAATTTCTTATTATACTACCCAAATTATCTTCATTATACATTTTAGCAATTAGTGGGGCTTGTAATTTTGGGTTGTCTTCTTCAATAAATTGTTTTAAATATTTTTCATCATTTTCGTTTATTAATGGTTTACTTAAATCCATTATTTTATAATTACTCGTTAATCTATCTTCTGCCTGTAACACTCTAGCATAAATAACGTGTTCTTTCAATTTAGTTTCAGAAATATCAAATATATTATCAAGAGTTAATGGAGTATCCAATAGTTCTGGGAATTTTTTAAATATTCCTTTTTCTCCTAGTCCTTTTATACCTTCTACACTATCTGAATTATCTCCTAATAATGTTTTATACAAAATAAAATTTTCAGGAAGAACTTGATATTTTTCTTGAATTTTATTTCTATCATAATATGTTTGTTCGGTGGGTCTATATATTAATATATTTTTATTAACAAGTTGAAGGTAATCCTTATCATTTGATACAATAAATATCTGTGAATTATATTTTTCAACTAAATGGTTACTTAAATATGCTATTACATCATCAGCTTCTGCCTTATCAATAGAAATTGTTTTAACAGGTAATAATTTAAGATACTGTATTAGACGAGATAATTGATCGATTTTTGAATCGAGTTCTTCTTCAAGGTTATCAAATATATCCCAATTAGTTATACGTTTAATATTTCTATTTGATTTATATTCTGGTAATATATTTTTTCTGTTAACTGTTGAACCTATCCCTTCAAACACAACATATACAGAGGTAGGTTGAGTTTCTTTAATTAATGAACCTAAAGAACGTAAAAACCCTCCAAGACCTCCAATGTGATTTCCGTTTGGTGCTATTGAATTTAATGTAGCAAAATTACGGAAAAATAAATTTAAAGAATCAATTAATAATACACGACTGTGTTTATCCTTATTGGATGATTCGACAACTTTAACATCTTCTTGTATTTCATCAAGGAATCGTAAGAGTTTTTTATTCATACATTTTTATTTCATTTTATTATAATATAAAAAGGCTCCTTTGAGGAGCCAAATTATATTATATAACATTTAAAATTATTCTTCAACAGAATCTAATAAATCTTCTGAAAAATTATTAGTTTCTTCCCACTCACTAGAATCAATATGAATATCATAATTTCCTTTACCCAAAATATCAACCCATTCTTCTGAGTGGGCTTTTTTGTAAATATTTATGGCTTCTGGAGTATCCGGAATGAAACCATGAACCGTACTTACAACAGTTCCTTTTGTAGTAATCCCATTTATATGATTTTTATCACATGCTATTTTAGTACGCAATGCAAATTCTACTTTTCTCTTATCCTTTGTTGCTTCTATTTTTGATGTACCTGAATTAGTTACATTACCAAATGTTAGACATAGTGAAGCATCATAAAAGAATGTATCACCTCCTTTATTTGTCATACGAGGTTGAGACATTGGGGTAAGAGCTGGTTGTACACCTGTTTTATTAATAATTAAAAATGTATTAGTATAAGGATCGCTTTCCTTCCTTGACATTACTATTTTTTGATTAACAAAATTACCGAATTGAGTGGCTAAACTTCCTGCATTCCATAATGGTGAGTTAGACCCTTTCTCAATACTCATTTGACATGGAATAGATCCGACGGAATCCCATATGAATAACAAATCATATGGGAGATTACCTTTCTTTTGTTCATCTAACAGGTCTACCATGAATGATGCTACGTCTTCTATAGAATTCAGCGTACTTCTATCACGGTAAATGAAAAAACCATTATGATCAACTATGTTTCCATTTTCATCTTTTACATCATCCATTTGAAATCCCATTTTCTTCCAATGAAGAAAATCGTGCTTCATTTCAGTAATTATAAGAACAGGCAATATATTCATCTTTTGAGAATTTACAGCAGCCTCTATTGATAATGTAGATTTTCCACTATTACTTCGACCCCTTACCATTGTAATATGTCCCATTGGAATACCAGGAATACTTAATGCTTCTTGCAGAGCAGGACTAAAAGGAATCCACTTCTGTTCTTTATATTTTGTATTATTACTCAGTCCTTTCTTATCCTTGAAATTGTCCAAGTTAAACTTGGACTTAATTTCAGTGGATACAACATCAGACAATGATTTTCTTGCCATATATTTATTCTGTTATAAATTTATATAGAGTGTTTGCTGTTTCTAATACTTTTTGAGAAGTAGGATTTTCTCCCAAACTTAAAAGCATACTTACAGCCTGTTCTATACAGAATTTTTTTATCAATTGTTTCTCATTCATAATTATTATTTTTTCCTTACTGGTTTGTTGATAGGTAAATCTTCATCATCCTCTAAGGGCAATTCTGATGTTTCTTCGTCATCTTCTCCACTAAATAGTGCGTTGAATTTATTTTCTTTTGTTTGTTTAGAAGTTGATGTATCTAATTTAAATTTATTAACAGGAGGTTGAGTATTATTTTCGTCTTCTTCAGTAACAAATGTTGATTCATCTTCTTCTTCAGGAGTTAACCATTTCGCCAATGCTGATTTGATTTCTTCGAAAGTAAATTTATTGTATTGATCAATAGCAACTGGTTGTTCTTCTAGCCATTTCTTCACTTCTTTTTTATCAGTTCCAATTGGAGAAGTTTTCATTTTTGGACGAATAGTTGTTTTATCATATTCTGTTCCTGTTGCTTCTTTACCAACCACTTCAACAGTAAAATCTCTTCCTGTCATAATATCAGTATAATCGCCTACTTCTTCATCAGTCGCTAGTGATAATAATTCTTCATAAATTTGTTTACCAAATTGCCACAAACGAACACCTTTTTCTTCTTCACCTCTTACAATAACAGGTACAAAAATACGTGTTTTGGGATCTAATGTTTTTGCTAATTTAAAATTTTCAGCACTATAATTAGCGCGTAATTTCTTTGCTAATTCAGCAATAGGATCTTTTTCACCATAATTTAAAGGAGATAAAATGGATTTAAATCCTCCTACATTATAGTAAAATTTCAATTCAGTGAATGGGTTTTCAGGATCTGTTGCAGAAGGCACAATTCTAATTGTATGTTTACCTACTGTTGGTTTCCAAAACACAAGTGAATAATCTTTCTTTTCCGATGATGGCTTTGTTTTCTTTTGTTGGAGGTTTTCTAGTTTTCCTCTCAATGCGTCTACGTTCATTTTTTAATAACTGTTTTTGTTTAATAACTAATTTTTTTCCTTGTTATAATATAAATATAATAAGGTTATTTTGATAAACCAAATTATTTTCTAATTTTCTGTCATATTTTCTACCATAATTTTATTTTATATAAGGGTTTGGACCTGGTTCTTCATTTCTTGGATTAACTAATATAGATTTTATATGAGAAATTGCGTATGGAGGTATATTTTCGTAAGTATATATTGCTTCTCTGTTCTCTCCAAAGTGAAATTTGGGATCTTCAAAAAATTTATTATCTTTTAATTTACTCATATCTATTTTAAGTAATTCCATATTTCTAATAATATTTCTACTTTTATTATTTTCCCACAAAGTTATGGCTAATTCTTCAATATCATCTTCATTTATTTTGTCAACTAAATATACTCTTCCAGGATGTTTAGATATTTTTTCTTGTGTCTTTGGAGTTAAACCAAGTGTACGGATTTTTTTCCAATTAAAATCAGGAGTCAAATGATAAGTGAAGGGTTGTGGATTAATTTGAATATCATATTTAGGTTCAAATTGTAAAGTAATAGTAGTTTTTTCTAATATATTATTAGGTAATTTATCTGATTTGTTGGCATTAAAATATCCCAAAGAATCTAATTTTTTATTTATTTTTTCAATTAATTCTTGAGAAGGATTTTCAATAATAATCAAAATAAATTTACTATTTTTTACATCTTGTTTATGAATTAATTTTATTTCATTTCCAAATCTTTTATTAATTATGTTAATTACTTTATCGGGATTAATAGTATATAAAAATTCTTTTATTAATTGATGTTCTTGAATTCCTTGATATAATATAATAGCAGAACCATCATCCCACATTCTAAATGAAGGGTATTGTTCTTTTATTATTAATGCTTTTTTTCTAAATTTTTCAAAGAATTCTTCCATTTTATACCTCTATAATATTTTTAATTTTTGTATGTAATTGATGAAATTCACCTTTCTGTGTTAATAAAATACTATTTCTATAGTCTTGCCAATTGATAGGATAATGAGTATCTAAAACGCCATGGTTAAGTTTCTTAATCAATTCATTTAATGAATTCAAAGAATACAAAACATTAAAAGACTTATTTCTATGTACAAGAATAGTATTTTCTATAATAGAAGTTACATTCCCATGATCAATATTATATGTTATTATATTTTCTTGCTTATTTTCAACTTCTAAAACGAACATTTTATTATACAAAATTGTATAACGAGATCTTAATTCTTCTACTAATTTATCAACATTGTCTGGTTCAACAAATGTACACAGTAAACGGTTATTTATCATATTTTTATTTATTAATGGAAAATCATATTGATTAATTC
>JAEHJW020000274.1_pt1 | contig 16642 bp, 25 predicted proteins | sample 9271431 | NCBI WGS metagenome assembly JAEHJW02 | reverse complement strand
CACGGGATGGGGCAGGATGAGGCTCACGCCAAGGCGCAGGATTATGCGCTGCATGTCAACCGCTGGACGCTCGGGGATTGGTCGACGGAGGGTGGCCCGCTCCTGTTCAAGCAAGGCGTGTCGAATGGTATCCCGGTCAAGATGCTCTCGCAGTACAGGAAGTTTCAGCTTGTGCAGTTGTCCTATTTCGCCCGGATGGCGAAGACTGCGTTTGGAGATGCTACAGACGAAGAAAAAGCTGTGGCACGGTCGGCATTGAAGTGGACTCTTGCGCATCACTTCGTCATGGCCGGTGCGATGGGACTGCCAGCGGCATCCCTGGTTAGCTGGGTGGTGGGTCAGGTATTCGGGGACGAGTCGGAAGACAACAACGGGGAAGAGGTATTGCGGAAAGCGATCGGTGATCCTGACATCGCCAACATCCTCCTGCGCGGCGCACCCAACCTGGTCGGCTGGGACTTGAGCAAGAAACTCGGTGCTGGGGATATGCTGGACCCGACTGGAGGGTACACGAAGATCGATCTGTCGAACAAGAACGCGGCGAACGAAACCGTCGTCGGATTGATGGGCCCGTTCGTTGGCGGTTTGCTGAATCGGGAAGAACAGGCGATGACTCACATGCACATGGGGGATTACTACCAAGGCATTGAGGCGTTGCTGCCGAAGGCCGCTGCCGATTTGCTGAAAGCCGGACGCCTCGCGTCTCAGGGCCTGACCAACTCCCGCGGGGACGTAACTATCTCTCCCGAGGACATGAGTAGCATGTCGGTTATGGCCCAGGCGCTGGGTATCAGCACCACGCAGCTGACGACGAAAGAATTCAAGCAGGAGCTGCTGTCCGACATGCAGGCGAGCTTCAAGGACCAGAGTTCCGTGTTGATCCACAAGTACAACGAAGCTTATCGTGACGGGGATACCGGCTCGATGGCGGATCTACGCAGCCAATGGATAGACATGAACGCCGCCAGGCGGCAAGCCGGGTTCACACCGGAACCCTTCTCCACGCTACTAAAGGCCCCATCCGAGCAGCGTAAACGCGAACGCATGAACGCAGCGGGTCTTGAGTATTCCGAGTCTACCCGACAAGCTGTTCAGAACATTCAGTAAGGCCACCGCTGCCCAGATCGTGAGAAAGCTGCAAGGCGAAAACGTCCTTGACCGCATGCGCTTACCAGCAGCGCACCGCCGCGCTTGCACGTTTTGGCGCGAATGAATCAAATCGAAAAAGGCTACCCTCCAGGTATTCTTCTGAAAGTTCGGAAGCAAGCCAGCGCCGCCCAAGCGTTTCAGCAACTAGCCCTGTAGTGTTCGATCCGGCGAACATGTCAAACACCATACCGCCTTCATCGGTCAGGAATTTAATAAAGAATTCAGCAAATCCTGCCGGGAAGCGTGCGGGGTGGACTTTGATGCCAGCCGCCCGGCACATTTTTTGATAGGCGCTGTTACTGTCAGTGTTTGCCAGTTCAAGCAAATTAGGTGGTATGGCTCCGCCGTTGTCGCGTCCGAATTTGTCAGAAATGTCATGTCCGCTTGGTCGCATCTTCGCCTTATAGCCATTTTTCAACAGGCTTTTCATGCTGTCGCTGTAGGGCTTCAAAACTTTGCGATTATCAGCCTTGGGATTCTGTGACTTGGATAGCCACCAAACCACGTTTACACTGTCTTTGACGCGAATACGACGGACATTTACCCATTCAGCAGGCGCAGGAAGGCGGGCTGGATTATAGTGATAGAACTCTTGGGCAAGATAGAAACCGGCTTCCCGGACAAGCCGAACCAGAAGTTCAAATTGATAGATACTGCGTACAGGGAAACCTGGCATGTACGCGCCGCCCAAGTCAAGTACGAACGAACCTTCTGGCTTGAGGATACGGTGTAGTTCTCCCGCGAATCCCATGAACCAGTCAACATATTTGTCTTCATCTTCATTGCCATACTCTTTCTTTCGCTTCAGTGCGAACGGCGGAGAGGTGAGGATTAGATCAACAGATTCGCTGGGGATTTGTGGCAACAGCGCAAGGCTATCGCCTAGATACGCTTCACCTAAAGCAGTCGAGTAGTGTAGCTGCGGCTTGGCTTGGCTTGGTTTGGCTTGGCTTGGTTTGGCTTGGCTTGGCTTGGCGGTCATTATGATGTCATTTCTCAAATGTCAAGGTTTTTTGGATGATGAAGGTAAAGCTGAATGCACCGCGATCGCTATTTTCACCAACGCGGTCAAGAGTTTGTCCGTCATGCTACTTTCTCCTCCCGGTTAGGGTCAGCTACACGCATCATGCCAGCACAGGCAGTCCAGTCCAGCGTCATGACACGGGTTTGCGGAACGGAGTACATCGTTCCCTTACCCAGATAATATCGATCCCCACTGAGCAGCCACTTGCGGGCCTTGAGTTCTTCGCGCATTTCGACGACGCTGACGCCGTTTTCGACGCACCAATCCTTGATCGGCTTGTAGGCCACGTAGACCAGGTTCTTGTTGATAATGACGCGCCCTGTAATGTCTCCTCTCGGCGGGTTGAATCCTGGGGCGATCTGCATGGTACGGTTGTCGCTGTTCTTGTGTCCTTCGTCGAGCGTAACGATGAACCCTGCCTGCAGCTCGAGAATCATGTCCGCGAATATGAGGCCCATATCTTTTTTCGCTTCAGACACCCGCAGCTTCAGGTTTGCAAACTGCGCTGAAATCCACCCCTTCATGGCCACTTCGTCAAAGTTGTGCAACCCGAGTTCCTTGGTAATCTTGAACGCCACCCAAACAGCGGACGCGCCGATTACCCAGAACCTCGCATCCTTGTTCAGACCGTTTTCAGTAAGCAGACGATCGTAGGTTTCGTTCATCTCCTGTTCGACGTAATTCAGATTGCGCATCACATGTCGAATGAATTTCTGCCCAGCTATCCCGCGCATTGACATCAGCTCGGTAATGACTTTCATACCCTCCGTGGCATCCATCGTCATGGCATGCCCAGTATCGAAGCGGTACTCAAACACTCGCATAAGCTGAGGAATACAGTCCGAGTGAGTCATCTGGATCATTTCATACAGGCTCTTGTTGGCCGTTGTGATGGCGCAGTTATTCCAGTCGAAGTCCGAGTTATCCCGCAAACCGCCGTCGGCTCGCCCTTGTTCCTTGGCTCGACCGCTCGAATAGTCATAGGCAAAGTCCGCAGCCTTCGGGCCCCAGCCGGTCACTTCATCCACTACCAGCGGCAGGTTGCGCAAGTAACCCGCATTCAGGTACATCGCGTAGGCGGTTGTTCGCGCTGCAGCGAGTGCGTATTCTGGGTCATGCCATATCCCTGCCGCCAGTTTCGCTGCTGTCGATTTACCATACCCGGTGTCCGGGGACCAAGCAGCGAACACGATACCCAGCGGCGACCTGTTGAGCATGGAAATGAGGGGCGAAGCAAACCCCGCCAACCACGTGAACTGATACGCCTCATGCCTTGGACGGTCATAGGCGAAGTTGATAAGCTCGGCGTAGCGCTCGATGTTTCCCTTGGGTTCATACCGCGCTTCGTACTTTCTCAAGTGCGTGGCCAGAAACACTTCGCGTTCTCCGCCCCGGATATCGTATAGCGTTCTACCAACTAGAAACGATCCGTCTTCCTGCCAACCCATCCGGCTGTGCATGGACGTTTCATGACTGTTGATTTGCAATTCCCCGAACCAAGTGCTCATATATTCCTCCAATGCCTTTTTCTGCCCTGGGAGCGCGGTAACGCCGCACTTTTCAGCCAGCTCCCCAAACAGCACGTTTCCTCCCTGCATCGCTTTCGCTGATATGTCCGCCATACGCCAGTCTCCCGGCTTTGGTCGTGTCTCGATCGTTATCTTGTAGACGCCCCCATTGTCGGTATCCCGGTAATACCGGATCGGCAGAATGTATATCTTGCTGAACGGTGTCCAGTACGTCGCACCATCCACCACGGTACGAACGCAGAGGCCGTCCTTGGTCCACATATAGTTCCTGGCGATCGGTGCCGGGAATTCCGGGATGGTGTCGAATACCTCTTCGCCATCGGCTCCCTGAATGACTTCTTCGGTAACAGCCTCCGGCTGGACACGGCCTAGCTGGATGGGGCTCTTGACTTTATGCGGGCAGCTTGCACAGCCAGCGGGGTCGATGCCTTTAAAATACTCGCAGGTGGTTGGGCCGGCAGACCACGCACTGATTTTTTCCTGACACTCGCTTGGGGAATACCCTGGGTGCCCGCTGCTCCATTCCTGACAGAGATCAGTTCCCTCGATACAATGCTTCACGACTCCTAAACACGCACGCCATAGGGGTTCAGACTGGCCGTTACCCTTGAAATCGGCGAAGAGGCGAATCTGGTTGCAATGCAAGGCGACGGTACGCGCCGAAGATTCCGGGTATTCCTCGAGCCCACCCCCCAAGTCGGAATTCAGGTTTTGCTGCGCATCGTTTTTAGGTTTATCTGCAGGGATGCTTAAACCCAGATCCGCCTTGAGCCGTTTCATGTGGCCCACCCAATCTTCTAGCGGCACGACTGGACAGGCTGATCCAACGAGTTTGACGGGCTTGATAGGCAACCCCTTGTGGGCCTTGTCGTTATTCGTGCCGATGGGTCGCAGCACGCTGGTTACATCTGCGGTTCGCGTCGTATCATCCGTTGCAAACTTGAGCGCAGCAGCGACTCCCTTGAACGTCCGGGCCAGCATCTGCCATGCGGCCTTCGGGATCTCCCTGTCAAACACCCAGTACGCATGCAGACCGTTACCCGAATCCACGATCGCGCTGGGTCTCGGGATACCTGCTTCCCTGACGAACCTGAAGAGATCCTTGAGGGCTTCCTTTTTGTCTCCGCCGTACTGCGTACTGCAGTCAATGTCGATCCACTGGGCCTTGACACGTTTTGCGTTTTCGGTCGTGCGCCATTTCTTCTTGCCTGATTCATCGACATACTCAGGTTTATCGAACGACGAGCAGGCGAAGAACACATTGCCCTTCATGCTTTTTTCAATGGCAGCTTCGGCCATGGCTTCCACGTCAGTGTACGCGGTATGGGCATACCCCTTGGACAGTGGGGTAGCCAGAAAATAAACCCCGGTTTCCGGGAGAATGAATCTTAAAAACTCTGCGGTGTTCATATCTACCTCTCGTTCGCGCTTAGAAACTAACATGTATCGCGTACATGCTAACGCTGTTTTTCTCAGGACGAGCGAATGAGGTACTTATGGATTGCCTGCCTGATATAGTTGTCCAGCTCCGCTCCCCGGTATTCAGGCGGTGCAGGGAGTTCTTTCGCGTGGAGGGCCTTTGCCAAAGCTTTTGCCAGTTCGATGCCACGAAGCAGCCTGACGGGCCTGCCTTTGAGCCAGCTCATGGCAGTTATGCGGCTGACATTGGCCAACGTGGTGAGATGCCGGGGCATCACCCCGGCGTTTTTTGCAGCGACAAAGACCTCATTGTCCATCAAACAGCTCCCCAGTGTTTGCGCCTTTGGCATGTACGCCGGCGACGATTGTGTTCTCGATGTGCGACACCGCAAGCTGCGCGATTTCCTTCATGGCGATCGGGTTCATATCCTGCGCCGCGATCGTGCGACCCATCAACTCCCCCAATCCAACCATCACCTCTACGACGTGGTACGGTTGATCCTTGAGTGCGTTGCCGCAGTTACGAACAACGGCTTCTACTTTTCGTGCGTCAATATTAATTGTTGCCATGGTTTCCCCTTGGTAGGGGGCTTACGCCCCCATGATTGTTAGTCATCCAGGCCGGCAAGCAAACCGTCCAGATCATCGTCCAGCGAGGCTGCTTTCTTCTTGGGCTTCTCCTCTGCAGCCTCAGCGGGTGCTGCCTTGGCTTTCTTGATCGCTTCCTCAGCGGGTTTCGCTACGGCATCCAGCTCTTCGTCGGTGACTTTCGACTGCTTCGCCGGCTTGGCTGCTGCGGGTGGGGTTCCTGCTATGGCTGGCCTGTCGTCATGCGGCACAGGAGCCCCCGAACCCAGAATGGTCTCGACGATCTCAGACTGCACCATTTCCTGTACTTCGGCAAACTCGGCTTCGGTCAGGAACCTGACAGGTTCGAAGATCAGCTTGGGGGTTGCTTCTTCCCGCTCGAACCTGATGCGCGTCACGACAGCAGAGTAGGGGACGCCCCGATTGTTCAGCATCTTGCCATACTCGGCCAGGGGTTTGAGTGTAGCCGGCGGGACACGCAGCAGCATGGGTTCGTTGAGCTGCCCGGCAGGAGCCAGCGCGATACGCCGAGCATCCGAGCACGCCTTGCCCTTGCCATTCCTTCCAGATCCGAAGACGTTGTGGGGGCACGCCGCACAGGTCTTGCACTGGGGTTCCTTGACTTCTGCATCCGGGCGCACGCCGTCATTGGAGAAGCAATCCGGCTTGCCCATTTCGCCGTCCTCGAACTCCTTGAGATAGAAGACCTTGGACAATGCGGGGTTGGCCTTGAGCAGCACCACTTCCAGCTTGGTGGCGGGTTCATCGTCATCGTCGGGGCGCATGATGATTTTGCGTTCCTGGTTCTTGGCCAACGCAAAGACCTTGCCCTTGATCGACAGGACAGGGAAGCCTCCGCTGCCGACATTGGTGGTCAGATCGGAATTGATCGCCCCGGCGTCTTTCAGGAACGCGGGCAGTTGAGCGGATTCAAACGGTACGAGTTGAGACATGGTGAACCTCCTTATTTACGACGGATATTGACGACAACCTCGCGGGAAATGCTAACCCCCGGAGGCAACTCTTCATTCGCGGCCATGTAGTCCTCGACCGCTTTCTTGCTAACACGATGTTCCAGCATGGCCCATGAGTCGTGTTTCCTAATGAACTCGAGCAGTGTCTCCCAATCTGCGACTGTAGCAGAAGTTCGCGTACTGGTATAGGCTGTTCCGAGTTCGCAGCCAGCGGTCGTTAGCCCATTCTCATTGAACATGGTTAGCAACTTGGCCTCAATTTTTTCCTGCGACGCTTTGTCAGCGGCATCAGCTTCATCATATTCTTTCTTGCGGGCAGCTCTCCGATCCCGGAGACGAATGTAGATAGATACTAACTCATCGATTTTCATGGCACTCTCCTTGTTGTTTGTCTTGTAACTTTACACATCCTAACACCTGTTGTCAACCTATTTACACTCCTTTCTCCAACATATCCAGCAAGATTCCCTGCATTCGACCTTTGTTCCTTAGCCGGTCGTACACCGCACGTTCAACGGCTGACCCCTCGATGTTGACGATCAGCTGGTTTTGTTTTTGCCCCGGCCTTGTTATCCTGGCATTAGCCTGTTCATACGTCTCCAGGCTGTTGATCGGTGCAAACCACACAATCGTTGACGCTGCAGTTAGAGTCAGGCCGTGGGACATGGACGCCGGCTGGGCCACAATGACGCGGGGTTCGTCTTCGTGCTGGAACTGCCTGAATATCCGATCCCGTTCATATTTAGGCGTCGCTCCCTGGATGATCTCGACCGTGAACGACTTTCGCAGATACTCCGTAACGGCCTCGAGCGCACTGGTGAACGGAACGAACACGATGACCTTGCTGCCCGCCGCCTCGATAATTTCCTGCGTTTCCGACAAACGGTTGGCCGATGGGACGATCAGATCTTCGCCGTCGTTGGCATACACGACCCCGCAGGCAATCTGGATCAGCTTCATGAGCTTCACCGCCTCGTTGGCCGCAGTTACTTGTTGTCCGTTATACTCGGCGTTCAACTTCGCCAGCATGGTCTTGTACATCTTCTGCTGCTCGGCGGTCAACTCCACCTTGCGGGTTTCGTAGGTGCATGGCGGCAGATCGATGCACTCATCGCGCCTGTGGCGAATGGACGGCTGCATGGCCCGCGACACTATTTCGTTGGCGTTCTGCTTTGGTACCCACTTGAACTGCCCGATCTTTTTCATCGTCGCATCCCGAAACGCCGACTGGTACGGCGGCACATTCTCGGGGGAGATCAGCTTGCACTGCGCCCATGCGTCGGTTGGGGCATTCGGCGTCGGTGTTCCAGTGAGGCCCCATACTCTCGGCTTGTCCTTGACGAGCTTCTTGAGGGCCTTCCATTTGTCCGTCGAGGAATTCCTGCCTACTTGAGCGATCTCGTCGATGATTACGGTATCAATGTCTTCGCGTGCAGCGAGGGCTTCGCCGAGTATTTTGGCACCGTCGTGGTTTAGCAGGTACACGTCGACTTCCTGCTCGAGCAGTGCGAACCGCTTGCTTCGAGACCCATGCAGAACAGAAAACGTCAGGTGTGGAAAATTCCTGAAGATCGTGTTGCCCCACGTCGCATCCAGCGTTGATAGCGGGGTAATGATGACCGCCCGCTTGGCTTTGCCTTCGTTGCGCAAATGGTCATACGCCCACAGGGTCGACAACGATTTCCCGGTGCCCATTTCATCCAGACAGAACGCCCTATTGTGTGCAGTCAGAAATTCCGCAGTTTCCCGCTGGTGCCCGAACGGCGTGTACTGACCGGGGTAGGGGTAGTAGTATGAAATAGGCATCGGAGCCATGATCCCCAGATTGCGCAGAATCTTGGTTTCGTCTTCGAGATGCGGCACGACGACAAGTTGCTTCCCTTTGTATTCCAGCGTCTTAGCCGTTGGGATAACTGCCAGAACCTGTTCGGGTTTGCGCAGGCGCAGCACGAGCTTCTTGTGCTTGGGTTTAACTAACATGATTTCCTCAGATGTTAAGTGCCTCATTTAGAGGCACCTGATTATAGACCAGATTCAGCTGTTACCAAGTCGCGCTTCCGTGTAGGCCGCCGCAATCTGCTCCATAAGGTTGTCGTCTTCCTTACACACCCGCGTCACTCGATGGTTATTGGGCTTGGAATATACCTCGATGATCTTGCCCCCGGAGACTTCCCGGATGAGTATCTCTGTCGTAGGCTTAGAAAAGGAGCCATTTTGCTGTTGAATCTGTTGCATCTGCTGCATCGCCGGGTCAATAGCCGTTTGATTGGCGTATGGACCGGCCAGGGATGCCCCGATTGCTCCGCCGAATAAACCGTCTAACAGGGTCATATCACTCTCCTTTCTGTTTCATTCGTTCCAGGAACCAGGAATGGTCCTGTTCACACTGGTCGTCACAATACAACTGATCCGGCCCCACTTTGCGCTCGCAGTTGTAACAAACCTTTTTAGGTGTCAGGCCAGATCCTTTCAGCCTACTCAGCGACTCCTGCATGAAAAGATCTGTCACTGCATCTGCCTGGTCCAGTACGTCCGCCATTATTTTCCTTTCACAGTCTTTGGCTTGTAGCCGCTTTCGCCTTTGCGCCAGCCACGGTTTTCCTTAGCAGATATGACACGCTGGTTCGCTGGGGTGTTGCGCCCCCCAGCCCCTAGCGGCTTGATGTGGTCGACTTCCTTGCCGTCGCCCTTCTTCACTTTGCCCTCCTGCTCGAGATCGTACCGAGCCTTGTTGCGCTCTTCGCGCTTCTTGATGTTGGCCGGCGTTTCTTCGTACTGCGCCATGTACTTCCGTTTAGTTGGTGTGGTCTTCATGTGTTAGCTCCTGGATGAGACGTTTGAGTTTGATCTGCGTAACTTTGGCTTCGACGAGAGAGTCGGGTATTCCAAGACGCCTGCGCAGAGAATTCCTTACCGTCTTCATTTACTTCCTCCTTGTTGTAAATTTCCTTCGGTACCCGGTTGTCGCCTTCCGGGTAATGCTCGGCATAAAACGTGAGCATCCTCAGGTTGCACATCGCATGGGCCAGGTGCGGCAGGCCCGACTCCGGGTCAAGTTCTTCGCCACGCTGCCACGCTGCCATGTGGCGCATCAAACAGGCGAACGGTATCGACCAATCCATCCCTTTCATCCAATTCCAGCGAGCGTATTTTTTCTCGCCATACATCCATACGCGGGCCTCGTCATACAGCGTTTCCATTGGAATCAACGACAAGTCCGCCTTGCCGTCGTTGTACCGTGCGCCGCTGCCGCGCTCGCTTGAGTTCACATCACCGACTGCCATTGACTGCCTCCTTGATATGCAGACGCACCATGAGCGCGTTGAAGTACCTGCGTAACCAGAATTGCCTGACCAGGCTCACCCCCGTGTACAACAGCCCCATGTAGAAGTTGTTGAGCAGCGTGATGTGAAACCCGAAGATCGGCAGGATGACCAGGTTGGCGCAGAAATTAATCGAATACCCGATAACGATATTCGCCCAGGCTTCCATCCAGCTGTGCTTGACTGACTGCCCGGTCATGGCTGCAGGTCCAGCTTGGTCATCGGATAATCCTCGTACTCGTTCAATCCAAACCTCCTAACCATTCGTTCAAATGCGCTAACGCGGCTTCTCCGTCGACGACAAAACACACCCCACCGGATGCGGAAATCTGTTCCATGGTTAGCTCTTGTCGTGGAGTGGGTTTCTTGCCGGGGGCCTTCGTCTCGATGGCGAAGTATTTACCGCGATAGCAGCATACGAAATCCAGGGAAGGAGCGCCCATGCCGTTCTGTACCGGACAATGCCAATACACCCCGTATTTCCTCAGGGCGCTCTTCACCAGCTCCTTCACTTTTCCTTCAGGAGTGGCCAACTTGCAGCGCTCCGTATTTTGCTTGGTACTCGCAGATGACTTCATCCATTTCATCTGCGTCTTCGATCAGTGCGATAACGCGATGCACCAATTCCCGCTCAAGATCCGTAGCTGTATCGTTCTGCAAAACCAGAGCAACCAGCTCTTCTTCTGTCATCCATGAGTATTTCGTCATATCGCCCCCTATTTTTTACCGCAATGAACGCATAGTGCCTTGCCGACAGGGCACCATTCCCGACAAAGCCCAGAAGGCTTTGCTTCCCACTTGTCGTCTTGATAAGCCAGCTCCAGTCTCCTAACACGCGGCAAAAACTCCTGCCACAGCTCTGGAAGTTGTTCACGGGTAAAGACTTCCTTGTCCATCTTCCCATGTGCTAGCCATACGAACCCAGTGGAAACTTTTTCGACGTACAAGCGTGTCTCGAATATCAGTGCGGCAAACAGCTTGAGCTGCTCGGACTCCGGTTTCGGCTTCCCGGTTTTCCAGTCCAGAACGGCTACGTTCGCCCCTGAGTCGACGCAGACGTCGATTATACCCCTGCACCACGCATCCTTCGCAAACCAGGAAGTCGGCTTGAGCTGCGCGTTGAGGGTAATTTTCTCCTCGACAAACAACTGCCCCGGTGTCGTTTCCAGCTTGGCGCAGAGGCCCTCGTGCTTCGCCAGATGTTCCGGCAATAGCGTTTTGTTTTTCAGCCGGTTTTCGAACGCCTTATGGACCTCATTACCGTAGACCGTGTGCTCCGATTGCGGCTCTTTCACTTCCTTGGAAACCCGCGTCAAATAGTACCTTCGCGGGCACGTCTCGAATGCGGTCAAAATGGTATAGCTCCATGCAGGGGCGTTCATTTTTTCCTTTCCATCAACACATGAATCCGTTCGTTCTCCAGCTGCTGGTCGATGCGTTCCCAGAACTCGCTCACAGCTGCGTTCTTCTGTTTCCACGCCATCTCACCCAGCGTAGCCAGATATCCGTCTCGGGCGGCCATCCACTTGGCCATCGTTGCTGCGTTGAACGCGCTGCGGGCGATACTGCCAAGCTTCTTTCCTGTCTTGAGCTGCTCGATCTCGAGTGCGGTCTGCAACCGGGATCTCCGCTGCCGCATGTAGCTCCGTTGGTACTCAACCTTGCCCGTGTCAGGCGACACTCGTCGATTGCGTTCAACGATCGAAAACACGTTCGCCAAGGACGCATCAGATGCCGCCGCGATATCAATCAGGAGGTTCATGTTAGTCAGCTCGCCAACAAACCGAACTGGGAACTTGCTCTTGACATTGGCCAGTATCGCCTTTTTCAGCGTCGCATACTCCGTACTCTCGATAAGAAGCCCGATGGCTTCTCTCAGACTCTCTCGGTCTAGTTCCATTGTCACCTCCGATGATGAAAATACACCATATACCTGTTAAGCTAACATGTCAAGTTATTTAGCATCTCCGTAGGTATCGGCGATATCTCCCTCGGACCATGTTACCAACTCCGGCCACCATGTCGGTGGCATGCGCATGATTCCTTGCAAGGTGTCGAGGGCTTCCTGAGCAACGGACTCTGGAAATACATACACCAGTTCGTCGTGAACGGTCAGCGCCAAGCGGGCGGTACGACCGATATCAGTCCGGGAAAAGTCCACTGCGTTGCCAGCGATAACCTGACGAGCCAGGTGCTGAACGATGTTTTCGTCTATTTTCCCGGCGTATATCCGCGACTTGTGACGTCCTTCGCCGTATACCCACTCGCTTCTTCCATTCTCGCCTTCGATTCGCCTCAAGTTCGGGTACAGGATCAGCTTGCCATTCGGCGTTGCGATGCCGCCATGCACAGGGCGGCACAGCCCCCATGGGTCAATCGCTGGCCAGTCGCCTTCTTCTGCAAGCATCATGGGCAGCGCGTTATGGCAGAGTTTCCACCCCTGCACGATTTCCGGGTGAGCAGCGCGGTAGTCCGCCACAGCGGCAGCGGCTTCGTCAGGCGTCATTCTGACGCCGCCCATCATCTTGGCCACGTCTTTGAACTTGACGCCCCCGACTCCGAACCCGCATCCAAGGTGCAGAATTTTTCCAATTTGGCGTTGGTCTTTCGTGACTGCTGACATTTCTACGTTGTACATTTCCGATGCCAACTTCTTGTACAAGTCTGCTTTCGCCGGGTCTGCACGAAACATCTCCATGGCGTATCCGACTTTCCAGAGAAACATGTTCACGCGCAGCTCGATCCCCGACAGGTCTGCCACCACGACCTTGTACCCCTTAGGCGCACGCAGGGAAAGCCTGAGGGCATTCGTCGGCTTGTCAATGATATTACCCTCCTTGTCTCTCGGTATTCTTGGCAGGTTCTGCGGGTTGTACGCCCAGCCGGACCAGCGGTGCGTCGTGTCTGCGCCACAGTATCTCAGTGTGATGGGTAGCCTGCCCCCAGCGGCGGCGGTGGCCTCGATGAATTTCTCAATCCTCGTCTCGAGCAGTGTTGACTTGACATCCAGCCGCGTCCGCGCCGCTGCAGCCACCAGATCGTTCTCGTGGGTCGTGAGTGCCTGAAACTCCTCGTCGGCCTTTGACAGTGCGGGGATCAGCTTGGTTGGGTCGGTCGGAGAATACTTCATGGGTACCTCAACACCCAGCGACGTAAGCAGCTTTGAAAACTTGGCCGCTGACGCGAGTTGCTTCTTGACCTGTTCCTCGATCGTTCCAAACCCGTCGATCACTTCCTCGACGCCCAGTTTCTCAGCCAGGGTCAGGAGGGCCAGTTTCTTGCGAGCGCGTTCGTCGTCGAGGGTTTTCTGCAGAAGGGGTAGGTCGGTCTCGAACTGAGGATCTACCGTCATCCATGCCGTATCGCTTATCAGCTTGAGCTCGTCGCGTCCGACCCGGGGAGCCAGCACCTGGAAAATGAACGCGCAGATCTCCGTATCCAGTACGTTGTACTCAGTCATCTTCTTGATTTCGTCCGGGGTGAAGTCCGCGAGCTTCTTGCCCTTGGTTCCGACTTCGTTGAGATCTCCTTTCTGCAAGGGGCAGCCGAGGGCCGCTGCCACCGCCTTGAGCGAGCCGCCTACCGTCTTGGCGAAGAACGGTCTCGCCATCGCCAGCGTATCGCCCCACATCGCCGGTTTGAGACCGAACCGCCATGCAGATATCAGATGGTCGAACTCGTTGCCGTTGTGGGAAATGACGATCTTGTCCGACCAGTCGATCTGGGCAAACAACTTGCGTATGCGTTCCTCGCCGAACACGACGCGGGTAGGGGACTTGGCATCGGTCCCAATCTTGATCGATACGCTTTGTATCTCAGTCTCGGGGTGCATGACGTAGGATATCGCCCCCATCTTGGTTAGCGTGTGCGTCGCCGACCAGTAGGTTTCATAGTCCAGAAAGACGGGTTTCATGCCGCGTCGCTCCGGTGCTTTTCCAGGAGCTTCGTGGCTGCATGCACGCAGTTGTCGCATATCAAGGACTCTTTCTCTGACGCTTCATACCCTCGGGGTTGCCCAGGGGCGACAAACCCTCGTATCTGTACAGTGTGACAAAAACTGCAGATGAACTGCTCATGGGTACGGGATATGGGTTTCGGTGTCATTTGTTCCTCCATGGGAGCAGGGATGGCCTGCGTTCTTCGGGGGCCTTGCGCGGATTGTCCAGCGGATTCCCCATGCTGTCCAGGCCGAGATGTTCCATCAGCTTGCACAATCGGCTCTCGATACGGATCAAGCGGACTTCGGAATCGTTGGGTTTCTTTCTGGGATCGTACATGTCATTTCCTTTCTTTTGGTTGTCTTACTTTACGAAACGTATACTGGTTTCGAGCGGGTTCAATCGCATCTATCCATTCCGCCCACTCCATGAATTCGTCAGCCGCCCGGTGTCCGACGTTGTTTTCCTTCTGAACCGTCGTCCTGCAGAACGTGGCATGCATGGGCAGTTCGGCGAACCATTTACGACACCTTCGCTGCGCGTTTCCTGGGTTGCCCTGCGTCCGTCCGCGCTTCAACGGCTTGGTGAGTGATAGCAGCGCTGCGCCGAGATTCATGATAAGGTCAGGGTGTCAATACCCATTCCACAGCTCGCGCATAAGGCACATGCCAACTCTACGGCTTCTTCCGCTGTCTTGCCGAGATGCATGGCTGCCATCGCTACATCGGCCCCCGACCCCATGCTGAAGTACGGCCCTTCGTACAAGATCGGTTGGGGGCTTTGTTCGTATTTAAAAACGCCGCGCCGGTTGATAATCACAATAGGCTGCCAGTCATCTGCTGAATGCTGCGAAGCAGGAAACTCGCCTCCGTTTATCAGCCAGTTCACCACATTGAGGGCCTGGGCCATGTCTCCGGCCACGGCCACCAAAGATTTTACGCCGTTGATCTCGGCTTTCATGATTTTGGTTACTACTAATTTGAGGCCGTTGTTAGTAGCCTGTTTATCCGCCGCCAGCGTCTTTCCGTCCCATGCAATAACTGTCACTTGTTTCCTCCTCTAATAATTAAGATAACGGCTCCACCAACTGCTCCAAAATCCGATTTTTGAAAGCTGGGTCGATTTTGCCACATACCACTATCCAACGGGTTGTTAGGATTGATAGCAATCATTCCACCAGCTTCCGGTGTATCCTCGGTGCTAACAGATACGCCAGATAAATCCTCTCCCACAATATACGGGCGCATTGGCTGTAAATTCTTCTTGCGGTAGTTCCTGAAATCTTCCATTTTCACTTCTCCATAAAATCCCCGAATCGGTCGGGTCCGTTAAATCACTCTCGGATGCAAATAAACATCGACCACATGGCAACTTTTCATGCCGCAAATTCGTTGATGAATATGGATGGTGTGGGCGTGGTTGACAGGTACTGCAGGGATCTCGCTTGGCGCAAGGGAGTGGCTAACCGCCATTCCAAGGACCAATGCAGTAACGCCTGTCCAGGCTAGCCGGGTGAACTTACTACTCATGCGCCCTCCGTTAGTATTGTTGGACATGATAAGTTAACAACGCTAGCTAGTCAAGCGTATTTGCATTTGCGGGGCAGCTCGCCGATCGGCGTTGGGTAGGACTCAACGGCGTGCAATTCCATCAATTCCATCGTCGCCCTGGCGATGGTTGCTTCGGATCGTAACTGCCCCCACTTGGTTCGTTTCACAACCTCGGGGTATTGGTCAATGAGTAGAGGTTGGTCTATGTCGTACTCCCGAAGTGTAATAAACCTGCCAGGCTTTTGGGGCGGAAGGGGTAGGTTGTCCCAAGCCCCGACGGCTTCCAAAGCCGAACACCACTTCTTCCACGGGCCCAGGAACTTGTGGACCTTCCGTGCGGCTTCCCGGTTGAGCCGATACGATAGCGGCGAGTCCCTGGACTGCAGGATTTCATACTCCCCGTCTTCAATTCTCTTGACGGTAACGGCTATGTAGTAATACTTGCCGTTAACGAGAATGTACTGGTTCTTATAGGTGCGAAACCCCGATACACGTTCAATAAACGCCGCGGTGCTCGGGGTGGACCATCCGGTGAAATCTATTTCGATGCGTCCGTCGCTCCAGTAAATTACGCAGTCGGAGCTATGATATCGGCAGGCGTACCCAGTAACGTCCTTGTCGCCGGTGAGCTTGCGTATCGTGACCTTCTCGTCCAGCCGGTTTTTGCGCAGAGTTTTCGCGTTCCCGTACCGTGCGGCCCGCTTGGGTCCCCTTGCCTGTTCATATACCTCCTCGGCTCGGTCGAAACTCCATATCGAGTATATGTTGTGTGTCTGAAGTTGAAATGCCATGTCAGTCTCCCTTGAAAACAATTGATTGAATCACCGCCGTGGCCAACGTGAACCCGGTTGTCGGGGGCGGGTTTAGTCTGGGCTGGCCTCTGCCGTCGCCGTAGCCGTTGCCGTCGCCGTAGCCGTAGCCGTCGCCGTCGCCGTAGCCGTTGCCGTTGCCGTCGCCGTAGCCGAAGCCGTCGCCGTAGCCGTTGCCGAAGCCGTTGCCGTCGCCGAAGCCGTAGCCGTTGCCGAAGCCGTAGCCGTAGCCCATACCGTTGCCGTCGCCGTCGCCGAAGCCCATACCGTTGCCGTCGCCTCTGCCGGTCGGTGCAAGTGTCACGTACATGACTCAACCCTCCCTGACAACGCTGCCTG
>JAEHJW020002127.1_pt1 | contig 16654 bp, 16 predicted proteins | sample 9271431 | NCBI WGS metagenome assembly JAEHJW02 | reverse complement strand
TGCGTGAACGTATTGACGCCGGTCCACCTCTGCGTCGCTGCCAGTTCGCCCACCCCCGCAGGCAAGTCGCCCAGCACCAGCGAGCGGAAGCCGGGAGCGCCGGCAGCACCACTTGGGGACGCGAATACCTCGTTCTGTGATTGACTGGCCAATGCCAGCGTCAACGTGCCGCTGGTGGTGATGGGAGAGCCTGTAACGGTCAGGATGGACGGTGCTGCAAGAGCGACACTACTCACAGTCCCCGCCGCCACTGTTGCGAGCGTGACATCACTTACGCGCCCCTCTGCATCCGTTGTGATGACAGGAATGACCGATGCACTTCCGTAGGTTCCTGCGGTGCCAACAGCTTTCAGCGCTGTTGCGGTAGAACCCGCACTCGTCGTGATGTCGCCGGTGAATGCCGGCATCTGCGTGCCCGTCAATTGCGGGATGTCTCCAGGGACGAGGGCGCGATAGTCTGGCACCGCTGCCACGCCCGATGATGGCCCCCCAAGGAACAGATTCGCGCTCTGCGTGTTTCGGGAGAGCGCAAGGGTTCCGGCTCCCGTGACCGGAGAACCTGTCACCGTGAGGTCCGCTGGAGCGGTTAGCCCCACACTGGTGACGCCTCCTGCCGCCCCACTGTTCAGGAGCCCGGCGCTCAAGACAATGACCGGCTGCGTCCGATTGATTTCCAGGCTCGGGGTCGTATTCTGGACGACCAGCACACTCATGTCGTACTCCAGTATTTCGAGATAGGAGCCGTGAGCGTGAAGGTTCCAGCCATCAACGGAATTCCGGCTGAGGCACTAAAGGCGATCAGTTCGTAGGCATACGCTCCGGTGCTCACCGATTGGGTATCGGTGCCTTGCACAGCCATCTGAATCACCCCAGACGCGGGGAGAGTGATCTTTGCATTGGTCGTGTTCCAATCCAGCAGGAGAGTCCCGGCCGTGTTGCGGACACGCAGGCCCACCGAGAGCCCTGTCCATGACATCGGCGTAGCCATCGATGGATCGCTATAGACGCCGATCTGGTCCGTCCAAGAGGCGCCTTGCTCAAACTGGATGTCCCATGCTGCGGGCTGAAGAGACATGAATTACTCCGCGACGATCATGTGAGGAGGGAGCCGAGCTCTGGCAGGAAGCCGGTATATGCGGCTGCGGCGATGGCGTTGCGAATGGAGTAGGACGCCATCACGGATGCGTCGAGCGGCGGCAATACCGAGCCGAACAACAACGGCGTCTCGCCGAGCGCTAGAAGGGCCATATCCTTGGTACACGCTGGAAGCGTTTGCGCGGTAATCGTCGCAGCGTCGAACGTGTGCGATGCGCTGCTGGTGATCATGTCGCCGTTGGCGTCATCGACTGTCGCGCCTGTGACGGGATCGATCTGCCGAGCGTGCGCCAAGAGCGTGACGGAGCCGCCGCTGATCCGGGTCGCACTGGCGCTGACCGCGACCGTCTGCCCCGTGTCGAGGGTGATCTGCACTTCACCAGCTTCCAATGGCGCCATAGTGGGACTGCCGAGGGTGTAACTCATGGCTTTACGACCGTGGTGTTGTGAGAGTAGATGCGGCGCATAGGTTCTTCCCCAGCGGCATAGCTTACACCGCCGAGGTGGATGCGCGAGACAGGGCGCCGTCCAACTGCCGTCACCGATACCACGCGCTCGATGCCATTATCGGTCAGCACTTCCTCACCGAGCATCTGAGGCGCGAGCAACATGCGACCGTCCACAGTATCGAACGGGGTGAAGATCGAGCACACGAGCGCTGCGCCTCGATCAGTCATGATGCGTACGCATTCCTCGGTCCCGCGCGTGACGCCGAGCATGGGGCGCGGGTGCCGATGTTGGCCGGTCGCCAGGTCCACGCAATCGAACACGTCGCCCGGCTTCGCTTCGCCGGCGCGCAGGCTCTCCCTTACGAACATGTCGTCGGCCACGCACAAGCCCCCGCCACCGCTTCCGCTCCCGGTTCCCGACGTGGGGAACGCGACGACCACGCTGCCGATGTAGACGATGCCGAGCTGTTGCCGCAAATCGTTTCCGGTGGTGGTCGCGTAGAGCGTCTGCGTGCCCCCGCTATAAGCTGGATCGATGTAGTAGAGAAAGTACGTCGGCGACGTTCCACCCGTTCCCGTCACGCTCGCGCTGCTGGCGTTGTAACTGACAAGACCCCCACTACCGATGAGGCCGAGAATCTGCGCTGCACTGACGCTGATGGTCGCAGTAGCTGGGGTACCGGCAGCAGACGTATAGGTGATCGAAAGGTTTTCCCACACCGTCTGAGCCCCCGCCGTCAGAATGGCCGCAGCATTGCGCTGATCGGCGAGCTGCATGCCAGAGCCTGCGACGGTGAGTTTATGAGCGCCGCTACTGAGCTGCGTCCCAAGGAGGCGCGCGTAGGTGCTGCCGTCCGGGATATTGTCCAGTTGCTTGTTCAGAAGCGCCTTGGAGAAATCGATCCGATTACTGGTTTGGTCGGATGCCAGGGTGCGCGCGTAGGTGCTGCCGTCGGGCAGATTGTCTACGGTGAGCGCTCCTGAGGTAGAAATGAAGGGAGAGGGGCCCATCGCGACATTGGACCATGGCTCCATCTGGGATCCGTCGATCCAGACGGTTTCCCCCGAAGCATTCGGGAAGGAAAACGAGACGCCGAAGGATGTCGAGTCGTCCGCCACCAGATTGAGGGTATCGTAAAGCCGCTGCCACCCTTGGCCGGTCGGCGACGTGAAGTCAGTGGTGTAGGTCTTCGCAGGCGTGGTGATGGTGATCGAGCCTGCGACTTGGGCCGATGCCTGGGTGAAGAAGGAAATCAACCAAGAAGCATTCGGGGAGCACGGAAAACCTGTCCCGAAGCTGACTGTCGCGTTCGCACCCGTAATCGTAATCTTCAAAGACCCCACCCCGAACAACACAGTCGAGGTGTCCAGTGCTACCGTACAGTTCGTGGCCGTGATGGGTGGCAACGTACTCGCGCCAAACAGTGCATATTGCTGCGGAATGACGTTGACGCCTGTCGCACCTGCGGCACCTTGGATCTGCTGGAGAATGGTCTGGATGATGATCCGCAGAGCTTGCCAGCCGCTCGATGTCGTCGGCGGCTGCGACGGCAACATGGGAAGCTGAGGGGAACCCTTCAGCGTGGAAACTGAAGTACAAGATCCAGTGTGTGGTGTTGTCATTGAGGAGGCTCTATGTTCCAGGCATTCAACAGAATGGCGATTGTGTGGTTCTTGTTGATGACCGGCCTATTCGCCTATGTGGTGCATCTTGACGGCGGAACGGTACCCGCTACAGCCAACTGGCCAGCGATCCTGATCATCATGTTTGGGCCCTTGGCTTTCGTTCGCGTCCTCCACTGGATCGTGCGCGGTTCATCGCGCTGAGGGTTATTGACTCGGCGCCAGCATCTGCAAGGGCGGCTGTAACTGTTGGTTTCCACCCATGAGGGGAAGTGCTCCGGCAGCCCCTCTCATGAAGGGACTGGGGCCAAGTCGCGGGTCGAAGGCCATGTGCTGATAGAGGTCCGACCCCAGCAATGCTCGCAGACCGATCGGAGTTGCCAGCAAGGGGAAGGTCTTGATGGCGGCAAAGGGGCTGAGTGCTCCCAAACCGCCTTCAAGCTTCCAGTCGAGATTCGACATCGGCCCGGAGTCTCTAATCTTGCTGGTGTCCTGAAACGCTCTCGGGAATCTCTGCGCGGCTTCAGCGACCGTTTTCATGGGGCCGGTAAGTGGAGTCCCTTTGTCCAACTGGCGCGCGAGATTCGTCGCCGAGATACCTTCACCCTTGGCGGCCTTGAATGCCTGTTGCACGCTGTTGATCTGCGCGAGCTTCTGCCGGGCGTTGGTGAAGCGGTCCATCAAGGCTGGGTCGATCGCTGGCGTTTCGCCTTCAGGTGTTGAGGACACGACATTCTGGATGTGCCGCTGAATCTGCGCCTCAAGAGTGTCTGCGATGTGCTTCTGGGCAAACCCGAGTGCTTTCTGTTCAGGGTTGTAGCGTGCGCCAATGTTCGAGCTGGCATCTCGCCGAAGCTGGCGCACCTTGTCCACAGCATCGGCCGCATCGAACGATGGGAGATTGGCATATCCCTGCCGCAGGCTGTTGATGGTCTGCGGCGTATCAAAGGCAAACGAGCCGCTTCCCGGAGCCGCAAGTTTCGCCATCTGAGCCCGATAGAGATCATCGGTGGGAATCGTTCCAATCTTGCTCACTTGGTCATAGACGGCGTTATGCGGAGCTTTGGCAGCTTCCAGCGATTCCTTTGTTACAGGACCGTCGATGCCGATCTGCTTGCCCACAAGATCGGTGACGGTCCTTGCGTTGGCCCGTGAAATCGACCGCTCCAGTTTTGCGGAGCCGGCGAGCGATTCGACGGTACGACCCAGACCACCCCCTTCCGCCTGAGCTTGTGTCGGGGTGAGCTTCAACCCAGCCTCTCGGGCTGCGGCGACTTCAGGCGCAACGGGAGAGACAGGCGTTTCCTCTGGGAGTGCCGCATCGCCGAACTTCGCGCCTAGTGCCATAGGGATGGCTTGGATGGCCGTATTGACGCCCGCACCTACGGCCGGGCTTCCGGTAAGGTTGGAGGCTTTCTGTCCGACCCAATCTGCGCCTTGCGCGAGTTTCTGGAAAGGCCACGAAATGCCCTTTTCGAGCGTCTGACCCAGAGGCGTGACGGGGTTGTAGGTGAGGGCGTGTTCAACTCGATTGACGACATTCGCTGGCGACGGACCGCCTGAGTAGAAGGCGTGAAGTCCGAGATCGCCAAGTCCTGCAAGACCTCCTGCCACTTGCCCCACGAGTCCGCTGCCAATGCCCATCGCGGCGTCGATAGGCGCGAAGGGAGCCGTTGCCCAGAATCGGCCCTTGGCTGCCTTTGCCGCAAGCTGTGGATTGACTGGAGGCGCGTCTGGTGGAAGCAGGGATGAAAACTGCGGGTCAAGCCCGGTGGAACTTGGAGCTGGTGCGGTTGCTCCATTCAAAAGCGCAGCGAATTGAGGATCAAGCTTCGGCGCGGGAGTCATGGCGAACTCTCATAGGCGCCCGGAGGGGGTGCCCACGGCTGACCTGACGGCGAAAGGGTTTTCGTGGCCTGCTGCCATTTCATCAGGAATCGTGTTGTTGCGGCTTTGCCTTTCTCCTTCACCATGTCTTGAATCATCTCCTGCCGGATCGGTGCGGGAGCGCTGGCGAGGATGTAGTACATGGGGTTTGTATTGGTGAGGTATTGCGATGTGACCTTGTTGATGCCCTTGTAGTTGCCGCCGTTGAAATAGGTCTGCGCAGACTGATACCGGGCTTGGTTGTAGCGCGAGATGCCGTCCATGAAGGCCGAAATCTTCGAGATACCATCCGGCGACATCGTGAGATTCGGCACCGCATGTCCCATGGTGGCAAAAACTTGAGCCGCTTCACGACTTCCGAGGGCCCGAGTGAATACAGACTGCATCTGGATCGAGAGCTTCGAGCCTTCCTGAGCGGAGCCGAGCGACTTCTCCAGACTTGGCGAAATCATGCCGGTCGACTGCAGGTAGTTCAGGAGTTTGGCCCGTGTATCGGCAAACTGGCCCGGCTGGAAAGCTTGCGTGGTCAACCCGAGATTGGCGATCTGCGCCTTCAGTTGCAGCGCGTCATTGGCCTGTTGTTGGAACTGCTTGTAGGTCTCGACAGCGGCCTTCTGCGCTTCTGGCATCCACTTGTATTGCGCGAAAGACATCGGCGTGCCAAGAGGATTGACTGGCGCCTGTTGAGGTTGCGGCATCGCCTGAGGCGGCGCATGTGGCATCGCTTGTGGGGGCGCGCCTTGTGGAGGCTGACCTTGGGCCTGTTGCGCCTGTTGAGCCTGAGCCTGCTCCATCTGCTGCGCTTGCTGCGTAGGAGCGACGCCAGGAGGAGGGGTTCCGCTGGTGCTGGAAATCCCAGACATGATCCCCGTTTCTTTCTCCATCGCCTGCGTCCGCGCCTGGCGTCCAGTCCGGGAATTGAGGGCTGCCGCTACTGCTGGCGCCAATTGTGCGCCCCCGCCAGTCTGCGTCTTCCACGACGATGGTGTGACGGTCTGGTAGCCAGTCAGCTTTTCGGCTTCGCGTGCTGGGAGCGCACCTTGTGACGAGCCTGCTGCGGTCGCGTTGGCGCTCTGAACCAGCGCAGGAATAGCGCCCGGCATCATCTGGACAGCCCCGGTGGGCGTCTGCGTCGTCCCTGTCGGAAGAGCACCTTGCGCGGGTACCCAAGGCACACCAAGGCCATTGACCCCCCTCTGGCCTGGACCAAGAGTGTGCAGAGTATTCGCTTGCGTTGCCCGCGTCGCCGGCCCGATTACATTCGGGTCGTACTTGAGGGCGTTCGGCCCCCCCAGCATCGTATCGACCAAAGCCCGACCGACGTAGGAATTGGGGTTTTGCATGCGAGCCAGAGCCTCTGCGGTCTTGGCTCGCGTCAGGGGGAGCACAGCACTTTGCATGGCATTCGCCAGCATGGCGTGCTGGTACGCCTGAGAGCCTTGCAGACCCATTCCCAAAGCCTGACCCATCGTGATCGGGGTCAGCATGTGGGGAGCCGACGCGGCGAGAAGCCCTTGACCAAAGCCCAGAAGGGGAGCGTCCGAAGGACTCGACAAGGCACTGTTCAGCCCCTCGATAAGCTGATCCAGCTTGGACGTTGGGGCTTTCTTGGGCGCCGCTTTCGTAACGTCCGCATGGATCGGAGGCAAGACCGGACCGTTGCCGCTAAGGGCCGGCGCGAGCAGAGAGAGGAGGTTGGGAAGTGCCATGTCAGTACCCCAAAAGTGCGCCGAGGCCCATCATGCCCCACCCGACAGGGCCGGAAATCGTACCCGCGGCCATCAGAGGCGCGGCGATACTCCCCGCCGCAGCAGCACCACCCAAGGCGCCGGCCGCGTTGTTGGTGTAGTACGGCGTCGTCTGTTGGTTCCCCGGAATGCCACTCAACAGGGAATCCAAGCCGCTCATCTGCTGGAATGGAAGCTGTTGATAGTAGCTGAAGGCATTTTGATTGGCGCCGATCATGTTCTGCGCCTGGTTCTGGATTTGCCCACCACTGTTCAACAATTCCTGGCCCGGCATGTACATCTGGTTTGTGAGGGCGCCGGCCTGTCCAAGGGCGCCCGTCATGTTGTTCAGCGTGTTGTTGTACGCGCCCCCATAGATATTCGCAGCAACGTTCGACATCTGGTTGGCCTCGATCGGTGCCGAAGCCTCGATGTTCCTTCCGGACCCCGCGAACTGGCTCGACAAGTTGTTCATGATCTGGTTGTCGGAAAGCTGGGCCATACCCTGAAGGCTCGGGTTGGTCGCGGGATTCAACAAGGATCCACTCTCAAGAGCGTTGAAATACCCCTGTCCCGTTTGGCCGATGGTGTTCGGCTGGGAAGCAGCTCCTTGAATCTGCCCAAACCCCTGTTCCTGAAGCGGAGAAAACGGCGCAACCTGGTTGCCGGGGTAATACAAAGGCGCATTGTTCTGGTAGAGATTCGAGCCTGCGGACGCCAGATTGGAATAATACGGCTGGAGATAAGCCGGGGGCCCGCTGGTCGTGGTCGCACTGCCTTGCGAACCCTTGCTCATGGCTTGCCTCCTGCCGTGAAGTACGGCAACATCATCTGCAACACTTGCGGATGGATGGATTGCAGCGCTTGTTGGGGTTGGGTCAAAAGTTGGGGAGCACTTGCCTTGGTCGCAGCTTGCATCTGTTGCAGTTGGGGAATGAGCTTGGCCAGATCGAGCGTTGGGGATTGCTGGGCAAGCGCCTGCATGTTCTGCGCCCCCAGAGCCGCCGCACTCGGCTGCGCGAGACTTGGAGCGATGGAGGGAAGGACGTTGGGAAGTCCCGTCGAACCCGGGGTGCTCTGGGCACCTTTTGCACCTGCGCTCATGTCAAAGCCTCATCATGTTGAAGGCGTATGGGTTCGAACCATAGGGGAAACCATAGGTGGACCCATAAGGACTCAGGCTGCTTCCGAAGGATTGCGAGCCTGTGAAAGGACTCTTCCCGCTCCCGGAAGAGGCCGGCTGAGGGGACGTGTAGGAGCTCTCGTTCCCGAGGTTCTGCATCCCATAGGAAGAGATCGGCTGATAGGGACTCGGCGGCTGGAGATAGCCCATTCCCTTGCCTCCGTAGGAGGGCGAAGAGGACGAGCCACCTTTCCCGCCATAGCCCGACCCATAGGGTCCGAAATTGGCCGTCTGTCCGGGAGGCATCGAGTACCAGTTGGAACCGGCGGGTGCGTAGGACGGACCCCCCATCATCTGCGCCATCTGGTTATACATGCCACCTTCAGGAATCGGCGCTTGCCCACCATACCAACTGAAGCCGTCGCCCGTCATGGATGGAGAGCCCCACCCCGAGACACTGTTGCCGTAGCCCATCGGGAGAGTATTCGGATTGAGGAAGCCACCGCCATAATTCGGGGCACCCGAACTGCTCGACGTATAACCCCCATTCCCCATCGGCATCGAACTACCTTTCCCTCCCTTGCTCCCATAGCTCGGAGATCCCCCCCAATAGGAGGGAGTGCCTGGCACCGATGCCATCGTCCCGTTGCTGTCGCCTCCTGAATTGCTCGGAAGGCCCGGAGGGGTCATCGTGGCCGCAAGAGCGCCGGACTGAGGAGCCCCACCGGGGTTGGTCCCTCCAGTCCCGAGGAAACCTTGAGCCGCACCTTGCGCAGCAGTGGTTGGCATCTGCCCAAAAGCTTGTGGACTCAAACCATTGGTATTCAGCGCGCCATTCATAGGTTCTTCCTCATGACAGTATCCTGGATCCGATAAGCCGGGGTGACGCGTGACCACCCGCTTCTGCCCACGATCATCATGGCCTTGCAGCCCATGCTCAGCGCGTAACGGGTCAGGCTGGTGTCGGCTTCATCAATCCACGTTTCCATGTTGTCACCACCACATAGCACGATCATGCAGATGCGCTCCATCGGGAACTGCTGGATTTCGGTCACGAACGCGACCTGTCCCGGAATACTCCACAGGTGAAACTTTCCCGTCCGACAATCATTGCGCACGCTCTCAAGTGACATTGCACTCTGAAGCGCAAGAGGCTTTTCAAGGAGCGGAGAAACTTCCGCCCACCGCAGGTCAACATCCCAGACAGGAATGAACTCCAGTTTCCTGCGCTCCACTGATTCGGTGGAAATGTCAGAAATGAGCTGCATCGGAAAATCGGAGCAAAGCTTTGGCTTCATAGAACCCCCGCATTCACCGGCCACACGGTCGCCCCTACGGCGTAACCGAAGTCGCCCGCGAGTCTCACGCCGACACGATGCAGGACGCCTTCACTCCGGAGACCTGCGACATTATTCCGCTGACTCGCAGGGTACCAAGGCGTCCAGTCCACTTCGGCCAATTCAGTCGGTCGTGAGCCCATCCGAATACTGGAAATACCCTGACTCAGGGAGCGCGCCATCGTGATCAGGGCCCTCCCCCCGAGGTTGAAATTGAAGTCCATGGTTTCCAGCGTCCCAGTCCCAGCGCTTCCGGTAAATCCGCCATAAGCATGCGATGTCGTGAACCCGAATGGCTGCCACGCACCGATCGAGGTCAGTCCCTGGAACATGAACTCCATGCTCTGCTGGCACATGCTCCAATACTGTTCCTCGTAGTTGTAGGCGAGGATCGTGTCCAGAGAACTTCCTGTGGTGGACTGAAATGCAAAATAGATGACCTTGTTCTGCGTATCCGCTGCCGCGCACACCTGCGAGAGGGTGCCCGCGTTGGCATTCGCAAAGAACCAGTTGTCCACCTGCTGATAACCGATCGGCGTGGTGTTCCCGCCATCGGTCATGAAAAACCCGTCGGGGCTGGCGAAGTAGTACTTGTTCCCCACACGAGCCACGGCATTCTGACCGAGAGCCCCCCGTTTCTTCTCGTAGGTATAGAACTGAAAAACCGTGTTGCCCCCGACGTATTCCGCCCTCACGATTCCGGACCGCTGGAAGATCAGCCCGAAACTTTCGTTGTCCGAAATGGCCATGACCGGCCCATATTCCGGATAAAGAGCCTGCGAACCTGCTTGCGCGGCATAAGCTTGTTGCGTATCCGGAAGCGGCCAGCTTGCAGGGTTGGCAACCGCCGACCACTGCACCCAATGCGGGGACGCGCCGTTCAGCGTGTTATAGATGTTCCCACCCACGAGAAAGTCGCGCATCACTCCAAGAACATGAGCCTTCGGAGCGGGGTCCGTATCGTCGAGGTCCGCAAAAGCCGTGGCGGAGCCCATCGTGAGAACTTGGATGGCGTCGGTGTAATCCGTCGCATAACAACAATTACCGTAGGTCTGGAAACTCCAGTTGGTGGATGTGTACCCACCTGCGGTCTTCGAGCGGTTGACCCAGGCTCCTGATTCGAGGGAGTAGAGGTCCGTCGCAGTTCCTGCATAGACGTGCAGATTTCCTGAGGTGTCGTACCCAGCAATCGCCCCGAGACACTGAGCCGGAAGAGCTGGCGTTCCCACGAGAGGCAAGAAGGGCCGATACCCTTTCGCCGTCCAGACGACATTCTGTGCCGTGGACATCGGAAGCTCCCCCCCCCGGAAATACTCTTCCATGTTGGGTGGAAAAGCGGGATTCATCAGATGCGGAGCATCCGGTGTCCAACTCCCGAACTTGTAGCTGAGCGGTTGCATCAGAAGTGCTGCCGGATATGACCAAGGGCAATCGTGCCAGCTACTTTCCTGCGGACTCTTGCCAGCGCATCCATTTCCAGCTTCTCCATGATCTGGGCCATGTCCTGGTCCCGGATGATGGCTGCATAGATGTTCTTGAGGGATCGTCTCCTGATCAATTCCTCACCCTGCAAGGTCCATGCGTTCGCCACCGTTCCGATCAGCTTCCACGTCACCGTCCCGTCGGTCGTTGTGGCGCCCAGGACGGGTTGTATCGAGGCCGATCCGATGCCCGTGGTCGGCGTCGAGGCCGTGGGCCATGTCGGCGCAGTACTTCCGGAAGTCCCGGCCACCGTGCACTTCTGCACGTTGTTGTAGGAATCGTAGACAGTAGCGCCTACCGCATAGGCCGTGGATGCCGCCCAATTCCCGTTCGCAGCACCCATCAATGGGAGCAGCTCGATGGTCCCTTTCAGCTGGACCGGCAGATTCGCTTGCGGAGGAGGAAACAGCCGGATCTGGTTCGACCACAGCGAGTACACGATGGGATAGGAAGTCCAGAAAACGTCGCCCCAATCGATGCGGTCGATGTACTGTTCGGTACGCGGTGCGAGCTTGTAGGTGTAGTTGCTGATCTGACTCAGCACATCCGTCACCGCCACGAAGTTGGCCGGCAACGTGTAATACCGCTGACCCTCGATCGTGTTGAATGCCGCAGTCGAGGCTTCCGTCCACGGCAAACGTTCGTCCTGATACCACAGAATCGCAGACCCAATCTCGTTCTGGATTTCCGTGGTCAGGTCGCTTCGATGAAGTTCGTCGGCAATGCGCGATTGCAGGTCGATGTAGCTCACGTCTGCCCCTCAAAAAGGGGCGCACACAGCGCCCAAAAGAGGGGCTCCGAAGAGCCCCTCCACCACGTCACAGGAACTGACCGTTCGGCTGGAACAAACGCACTGCAAGGCGGGCATTCCCCGCCGCGAAGGTCGCCGCCACCGCCGTGACCTTCACTTGGATCGTCGTCGCACCGGCGTTGCCACCGGCAAACTGGCCCGTGCTCCCATTGGCATTGCCAATAGGATTGAGGTATCCAGTAGAACCGGCAACGTTGTTGACCTGCACACCACCCGTCTGAGCGACTTTCGACGCCGCGATGTAGCGGGCTACCGCACCCGAATCGCCGACCTCCAGCGTGAGGGTCGGCGTGGCGTTGGTGTCCAACTGATCGCAGTCCAGATAGACGGACTCGACGGCGTAGCCATTGGGCACCTGCACCATTTCCCAGATGTCCCCAACAGCAGGAGCGGCCGTGACGTCGATCGTGCCGTATTCGGTGAAATCCGCGCCGCGCCAATTGCCACGAACCTTGAAACTTTGCACTTGCGCACTCTTGAGAGTTGCCATGGTAATCTCCGATTAGAACGAGCCCTGGCCGTAAGCCGGCGGGGTCTGCAACGTCGCATTCGCATGCGGTGCCGCATAGGTGGAAATCACGATCGTCGAGAAGTCCACACTGTTGAAGATGGCCTTCTTGATGCCGAAGATCGATCCAGCGGAAATGCCGAGCATGTTGCCGTAGTCGAACATTTCCTCGACCCACTCGAAGGCGTCTTCCGAATCGCCACGGCCGAAGGCAATCGCACCGGCCTGAGCACCACAGAGCACCGCACGCGCCGTATCGGCCACGTAGGCACCGCTGTAGTAGCACGGGGTTACACGGTAGGCCTTGTGCAGGATACAGCCGTTGTACTCGCCCAGAGCACCCGTATAGATGGGGTTGTCCGAAACCTCACCACCCGTCGCCGCGGCTTTCTCGATGTCCAGCCACTGGCCCGTCGAGGTCGAAGTACGCATGTCCGTGACCTGGAACGGATGCAGGAAACCCACATACTTTTCCTCACCGTCGATCTTGATCGGACGAATCATCGGCGCCTTGGTGAACGCCAGCTCCACGCCGTAGTCGATCAGATTGAGGTTGAAGATGTTGGTACTCGCCAAAGCGCCTTCATTGGCCACGCCTGAAGGAAGAATCAGGTTGGTGGGAGCCGTCGTGCTGTTGTTGCCGGTATACGCCGTATTGCTCTGGCCGGTGTTACCGCACAGATGGTTGAAGAACGCGGTGTCGATGCGGTTCGCCCACCAGTCCTGAAGGCCCAGACGGCCTTCCTCGCGAAGCTCGAACGGCACACGCTGCTGCGTCATACGGCCGCCGACGTTCACGGCATGACGGAGCTGGTCGATCAGCACCTTGTCGGCGTAGGTCGAGAGGGCTTCTTCCTGACCCTCCAGAACGCCGTCGCCCTGCACGCCTTGTCCCACAAGCTGCATGCGCAGTCCGTAGTTGATGGTATCGCCGGCGCCTTTCTCAGCGTCGTCGAATTTCTGGATGACGTTATCGCCCTTGTCGGAGATGAAGTTGCGGAACCAGCACTGCTGGATCGCTTCGACAAAGAGCTTCTTACGCCACAGTTTGACCGCAAGCGGGTCGTTGACAGCAAAATCGGTTTGCATGGTTAGGGTCTCCAGGATTGAAAACAGCATGCGGAAGCATGCGGTTGTACGGCCTAAGCCGGACCTGGTGGCGCGTGGTCACGCGAGACGCCCGTAAGGCGGCGACCCCTGTCCGTTGTCGATGGACTTCGAGACGCCCGTTATGGCCGGCGGCGCCAGAAAAACTAGCGACTCATCACCTTGTCCCAAGCAGCCGCAAAAGCCTTCGGATCGCGGATATTGGCAAGCTGCTGCGGACTCATTTCGGTGCTCGGAGGACTTCCACCTCCCGAAATACCTGACTGTTGCTTCAGACCTCTCTGGATCGTTTGAGCCGCAGCCGATTGTACAACAGGTGGCGGCGCTTGAGGGGGAGGAGCTGTTTGAGCCTGATAACCCCACGCTTTCGCAATGTCGTAATAGCGTTGAGCTGGATTGAGGCCCTGCTGCATCGCTTGTGTGGCGATCTCCAGAGCTTCGCGCATCATGGTCTGTTCGCGCTGCACAGGATCGGGAATGAGCACCGCAAGCTGTTTCGAGCGCGCTTCCGTCACAAACTTCCACGCCTCCGGATAGTCCGGAGCCTGCTGTGCAAACTCACGAGCCGATTGCGCGACACGATTCACCAACTCACTCTGAAAAGCTGCCTGCTGTTGGACCGCCTCCTGCTGCTGCCGCCATTGGGTCACCTGCTCCAGTTGGGTCTTGAGTTGCTCATTCTGGTACTGGATCGCCCCGATAGGGTCTTCCTGCGGGTCCGGTGTCTTTTGCTGGCGCTCGTATTCCGCCTGCGCTTGCTGGATGGCGCGCTGTATTTCCTGCAATTGCTGTTCCACCATCTGCCTGCGGGATCGCTCCTGTTGCAGGGCTTGGAGCGAAACCTGTCGATCGTCCTGCTTCGGTGGGGCATCCGGCTGCGGTGGCTGAGTAGTGGGTTGCGCCGACCCATCCGCAGAGGGCGAGTCGGTCACTTGGGTGGGTTCCGGCTGAGCCTGAGGCTTCAGGGATGGATCAACCTCGGCACCCTTACTCTCGAAAAACTTGTTTTCCGCTGCGTTCAAGTCGTTCATACAGTACCTTGTGGTGGATTCATGGCGAGATTCGCCTTATGGGTGGCCAGGGCCGCGTCTTGCAGGGCGCCCTGAGTATCGAGATGGTGCTGAAGAATCTTTCCTGCATGGTCCATCTGAACCCCAGCGACCTTGGCCTTCGCTGCCTCGACTTCAGCAGCCGCCTTGATCTTCTCTGTCTGCTGCTGGATCATGTCGGACTGAAGCTCGTTGGGGGAGCCTTGGCCAATATGTTGGGCTTGAGCACTCTTCAACTGCGTCTCCGCCTGCGTCCTGCCTACATCAGCCGCCTTCTGCTTGAGTTCAAGCATCTGTCCCTGTTGTGCCATGGGATTCGGCCTCATCGCCGCCTGCGTCCACTCATTCACAAGCGCAGACGGGAAGGGCGAATACTTGAGCAACGGCATCAGGAACTGCGGCGAGCCGAAGGCCTGAGCGGCAGCAGGCGAAGCGCCCATCAACGCAATAAAGCTCTCCCACGTCCGCTCCTTGACGTTGGGAGCGGTCGGCGCTTCGTCCACCACGATGTCGTATCGCTCGATATGATCATCATACACAAGAGGAACATACTGCGTTTCCCCCTGTGAAACAATCTTGATCAGACGTCCCGGCGGCAGATAGTCCCGAATCATCTTCATCAGCAAGACGCCCTGTTCCTTCCTATACCGTCGCAGCGAATCGAACAGGTAACTGAGCAGATTCAACCCCGCTTCCTTCCGCGTCTCCTCCAGACGGCCCGAAATATCAAGCGCTTGACTGAAGCCCATCACCGCAGGATTCACACCCGCCACGTCGTTGATCGACTGGTTGGCGTACATCATCAATTCCTGCATCCCCGCAGGTGGATTTCCCTGCGGTCTGGGCGCGATCTTCTGGATGCCCCCACTATTGAGCATTACGATACGGTTAGGGTCCGCCCATCCGTCTTCAGCCTTTCGAGGATCAACGAAGGCATCCTCTTCCGCCATGATGCCGCCCTTCGCGGCTGACCCCACGATCTCCAAGGCCAAGGACATGAACTTGTTCGACCAGCGTTGAGGATCGCGCATGTTCCGCACGATCCCATACCACATGCGCTTGGTCGGATCGCGCTTGGCTGTAATGGCCTTGTAGCTGAAGCTGTCCCCCGTCGGGGTGTCCTTTTCTTCCAGAATCTCGGAACCGGACCAGAAAATGCGCTTGTAGACCCTCCGCTTCTGGATCGTGGGCTTGATAAATGGCACGAGCGGTTCCACCGCCTTCCACTGCACTTCGGTCAGAGTGAGCAGCCCGCTTTCCGAGGGCTTCAGGACATCAGGGCCAAGAACCTGCACCATCGCCTGCGCAAGCGCAGGGTCCATCCCTACAAGCATCTTGCCCTCGATGCGGTAAACCGGCTCCAATTCCCACCACTGGAAATCGTGGATGAGGACTTGCGCGATCTCGGCATTACCCCGACCTTGTGCTCCAGAATCGAGGTGGTAAAAGGCCGCCGTGATGACATCGATTGGCTCCGTAGAACCATTTCTCCCTTGCGCAGGCTCGAACTGTGCCTCGGGCCAGATCTCACGAGCGCCCGCCGCATCCATCCTGCGCGTCCGCTGCACCCATTTCGCGTCGATGTAGTTCTTCTTCGAGGCTGAGGGGTCGATATCCATTTCCCGAGGGTCGATCTTCTCGATCAGGATTTTTCCATCGAGGTCTTCCTCGTAACTGACCCTGGTCTCGGTCCAGCCTTCACCTGTAATCACCGCATCGGCAAAAGCATCCGACTCTTCGCCATCCGCTCCACATTCATCGCGCACCCACTGGGCAGCAGCCGACAGCACTTCCGAAATCTGAGTGGACCCGACTTGCCGCGGGAGATAGGCCGTAGCCTGACGGTTCGCGGCCTCATGCCCCACAATCGCGTCCACGATCGGCGCGACGCGGTTGAAGGTCGGAACAGGTCGGTTCTGGTCCTCCATGACCTGACCCTCTTCCGGCGTCCACTGAGTCCCCGCCACGAAGTCATAGCACTTCTTGGCTTCCTCGCGCCATTGGTTGCGGTGCTCGACAGCCTTCTGCACCATCCTCTGGATCGTGTCGAGGTTCATGTCGCGCGCCCTTGCCATTGCGTCGTCGCCGTGCTCGCCGGCGCCTGCGCCAGAGTCACCGTGGTGCCGCTCAGGGTGTAATCAGTGAGGGTGACGGGCGCGTTTGTGTTATTAGCTATGTAGGCTGTTGGGTTCGCCCCAGATTCCAGCATCGGAGCAGCTAAGTACAACGTCCCGGAGCCGGTCCCTGTGTAGTAACCCGGCCCTGTTCCGGAGTTCTGCATCTGTGGGATAATAGTAACAAGCGGATTCGCTGCTAACGCATCCATCGTTAACCATAAAGGAATCATGTTGTCATCCACGATGCGCGCCGACGTGGCGCAGGATTGGCGATCGAACGCCGTGGTGGTTTTGTTCCCACCGCGAAATACCGGAACGCATCCGCTGCGTGCGAACTCC
>JAEHJW020002071.1_pt1 | contig 16665 bp, 18 predicted proteins | sample 9271431 | NCBI WGS metagenome assembly JAEHJW02 | reverse complement strand
AGCCTGGAATCGCCGCGCCAATCGCGACCAGATCACGGTCAAGTGGAAGTTCACCAGAAAACTGGCACGCCTCAAACTCAATTACTCATTCAAACGGTCACGGTACTAGTATTATAAGAGGCCTGATGCGTGCGTGAAGCAATTGCCGCATCTCCGCTCAATGCTTAATGTAATCGACGGCGATTTGTGCAATTGTCAGAAGCACAAAGAATGCCCCCACCAAACCCTTCATTCTCTGCAAATATAATTCATGCTGCTCCATTCTCTGCTCGAGCATGGTTAGTCGCCCGGGCTGTCCTAGCCCAATCAACGAAGCCATTTGGCTTTTAAGTGCCGCTAAATCTGAAAGAACAGTTATCTCGAAATCATCCATATGAATACATCCTTCACCAGCCGCGGCGTGGCAACTTAAGAAATAGAAACATTGGTAAAGATCGCGCTAGACAGTCGTGAGTATAACGGAGGCTTGGATCCGTCGTACATCCGAATATAGAATTGTTCCTCATCGTCTGAACGCGTGATAGTAAAGCTCGCTATTGGACTACGCAAAACCAAGTCTTCATCTACATTGGCTCCAAATGTATAGTCTCGGCTCCTGACCTCAAAGCCGCCATTTGCAGGAGGTGTCGTGTTCGCATTGACTGTGATCGTGGTCGAGCTGATTGAATCCACTTGCAATGCATTTAAATTTGCGAGATAAGCGCCTGGGGTTACCTCCGGCTCTTGCGGCAGATAGACATCGGGGGAAATGGAATCGGTCAGCTTCATGGCAATCGTCTCTGCCCAGTCGTTAGCAAAATCTACCGCATAATCCAATACTTCTGGCGAGCTACTTGTGGATACGATTGTCACTTTGCGAACGATAACGTTTACGTTGAAGCCTGCGGCGGCGGAGTTGAAGTTCAGCGCATCCCCTGGCCAGATGTCCGATTGATCCTGCAAATTGTAATAACTATATGTTCCTCTCCATGCGGCGGCCGGGTTGGAAGAGAAATTCAGCAACGCCTGGCAGGCATTTTCACAATCCACGGAGCTCCGCGCTGGCGGCCGAACGATGTGTCCCACCCATTGGGAAACGGCAGGAGCCCCGGTCCCGCCTTCCTGCTGAATGGAACTGTTCGCCAAACGAGCCACGGATGGGGCGGCCACGCGATAAGTCACAGCCACCATCTCTCCTGGCTGGGGTATCGCAAGCTTATAGAAATGAAGAAATCCATTCCGTAGTACATTGCAGTCCGCACCCTGGGTATTGGATCCGATCCTCCTGGTGAAGGAGGTGCCGCCGGAAGGTGTGCTCACAACCCACATCGTTCCCGGCTGCGTAACCTTGAAATAGCCGATATTCCCTTGCAGGTTTATGCTGTTGACGCAAGCAAAAGATGCGATAGCCGGTGAAGTCGAGACAGACCCGTCGTACAAAATGGTGGAGCCGATGTTAACGTATGGCAGCAGCGCCATGTCTTGCAACTCAAACAATAGCTGCAGCGGCGACTGTACAGTGCCACCACCATAGACGGTGGGCCCACTGCTTCCGTAGGAAAAGTAGCTGTTCAGCATCCGCTGCAACTCGCTACTGTGAACATGGATTCGCAGAATGTAGCTATGACCAGCTTGCATTGTGAAAGCTGTCCCCATTTCATTCCCTTCAACCAGAGGGACAAGTATCGTGTTGGAGCCGCTCGTCCTCACTCTGTATCCAGCGAGACAGTTGGCGATTCCAACAGCACCGGAGTATAGACCACACAGAACGCCATCGCTCCCACTGTTCAGCTGGACGAAACCAGACTCAATCACAATTTCTCCGCCTAATTCAACAGGATCTATTGTGGTAAGTGTTGTCGTACCATCTGTACCGGCACCTCCGGTCAAGGCCAGCCCACCACCGCCAACGCTCAAATACCCTCCTGCATCATTTACCTGCCAGATCAAAGTGTTCAGGCTGGAGTTTGTAAACTCCTCATCCAATAGAATGGGCCGGATAATCCGATATGGGTCTCGCTGTAGTTGGAAGAGTGCTGTGGCACCATCGCCCTCGAACAGTTCGGTCACATATTCCATGGGCTGGCTCAAGCCGGTAATCGTGACATCGTTCACGAGCTGTTTTGCATTGGTTGCGCTTAATGCAGCATAATCAAGTGTTCCCACTGTGTCGCTCATATTGTGAACGGTCGATCCCACGGGGGCCAGGGTCAACTGTCCATTGAGCACACGATAAGCAGAACGGGCCTGGTTCGCGAGCGCGGCAACATTTTCCGACCAAGGTAGATTGGGCATCGGCTCAAAAAATCCGATTGTCCCGACATCTTGGAGCCCGTTCATCTGTACAAGTGTCGGATTCACTCGATTCGTCAATATGCTGACCATTTCGCCGGCCGTCTGTCCCAGTAACGGTGCGGTTTGAGGCAGGGCGTCACGGTTTAATAGCCAATCCTCACTCAGAGCGTTTACCGCAACACGATACTGGGGGCCTGTGGAACTATACCCCACAAAGACCGGTTCAGCAGCTGAAGGCACATATCCCGTAAATAAGAATGTTCCGTTGTCTGATGTAATCACGACGAAAGCGTTGATAGCGGGTGTCGGCAGTCCATGGCTTGCGCAGTCAAGCTGCAGTCGCGCCATCGTGGGCTGATTCAGGCCGCGGTTGATCACGGCGGCCTTTTCCGTGGCCTCATCTGCGCACAACGCTCGTGAATAATCGACGGGACCTTTGCCATCCTGATTGTCAATCGTGACCTTCATCCAGCATCTCCCTTGTGTTGTCCTGATGGATCTTCAAATCGCGCCATTTACCAGAGATTGGCGGCGGCGGCTGGAATATAACTCCGGAAGCATACTACCTGCGCTCCATCGTTGGCATCCGTCACCGGCAGCGCCCGAAACTGGGCCACCTGTGTAACCCGCGCCAGTGTGTCCACCTTGCTGAGGGGTGCATCCAACAATCTCACCGCTTCGGTAGCGCTGGAAGCAATTTGCAGGCGAGGATAATGGAGCAGGATTCGGTCGCCTTGTTCCCCCGGGATAACAAACAACCCGGACCACTCCTGGAAAAAATTGCTCCCCTCCCGGTCGACGAACCCAAGAATGGGCTGCACAGACATTCCGGCCACTGGCGCCCCCGCAATCAGCGGCTGTGCCAACTGCAACCCGGTCGCAGTTACAGAAGTAATGCGGGTCACATTAAAACTTATCCGCCGGATATAATTCACATCGGAATTGACCGCACTTGGAGAACTCACATAAGCAGAGCTGACGCCGCTGCCCACATAGCCTGTCTGACCGGTGTAATCGACATCAACAACTACCATTTGCCCCGAAGAGAATTCTGAGAGCTGATTCGTCGCTACATTCAGAAATGTCGCAGTGCTGCCCGCTGACAGCGGCACGGCAGCACCGGCTGTTCCGCCAGACCCGTTCGCGGCTGCGCCCGCTGCTGTGGCCAGTAGGTTCATCTGTTCCGAACCAGCCGTGATTGCCATCTGCAACTTTCCCCAGTTCATAAAATTGATGAAAACAAGGGAATCGATCTCAGTTCGCACCTGCGATAAAGGAAGCCCCGGTGCTCCGCTCCGCAGTGGAATGACCTTTGTTCCAGTCTTACGTTCGAATGCGTCAAGCCATCCCAGGTCAAGCCAAGGGGCTGGAGGAGCGTCCAGGTTAAAGCCACTGTTCTGCGCAGGATCAAAAATCGTTGGAATTCCAGCAACTCGATTGACGGGAGCAAAATAGGCTCGGATCCTCCGCACAATAGGTGGCGTTAGCGGTAATGGAGTGATAGCAGTCGTGCTCATTGCTCCCCCGGCTCTTCATAGCTGAAAACCGAGACCGTGGCGGTTCGTAATAACCGGTCGCGTTCAATCTTTACTGGTCGAAATGTCGGCTCAGTCCAAAAGATCCGAGTCTCCATCGGAACCGCGGTCGATGGCGCATAGTTCATCTTCTGCGCTGTATTTGGCTGTACCAAAGCTATAAGTTCGGCGTCCATTTCTGTTAACATCGCCCCGCGGTCCATGCCCAGATTTGCTGTCGTTCCTTCGGTCATATAACCGATTTCGCACTCCATTTGGAGTAACACCTCCGACAGATACGGATCGTTGTGCAGTCCAATCCATCGCAGCACAAATACATCGGACGGCGGCTGAGCTACTACCAATTCATTGCTCTCGACCAGAATGCCGGGCCTCGTCACACCTCGCAGATAAATCGTACGGTTTGGATTCAATGCTGCGAGGCGATTGCGCAATGTAATGTAGAAAGTATTTTGTGCATTTTGCATGACACTTTCTCCTCTTACAATGTTTGGTTTTGTGGCGCCCTCAATATCAGGCGGTAGAGGTAAGGACACCCAAATGCCTCGGCCTCGGCAGCAGCTTCGATCACCATTAGTTCGCCATCTACAAATACCCCCGCAGCCATGGTGAACAATTGGTCCGTCGAGGCCAACTGCAGCAGTCCGAGCTGGACGTGAACGGACGCTGCGGAGATTAATAATTCATACTGATTGACATGACCCTCACGAAGCTTCGGTCGGAGTCGCCGGAATACGGTAGGAGACAGCGGAATATCTTCGTAAGATGGACTGCCTGCTCCCAGTTGTTCGGCATTCGAACCGTTCAAGGCGCTTGTGGGCAGACGCAATAAAGCGGTTCTGCCTCCCAGGCAACGTAATAGCGCGTCCGCAGCGCGCTGCGGCCCTGCGGAGGGACTTCGTACGCTTAAGTCGCTGCTCATGATTCACCCCAACATCGTGGCCACATACGGCTGCAGCATTGCAGCCACCTGCGGATCAATCAGTGAATTTGAAAAATACTCCATCTGCATCGTGTCAATCTTGCTGGACTTTACGTTGAGCCCCGGTGTAGTCTGCGCATTTTTCACAATCTGCGCGCATGCTACTTGTACCGTATAGGGAATTGTGGCCAGACCTGCGGTGTAAACTACATCAACCTCGTTGTAAGGAAGCCCAAGAATGTTCATGGGAAAGGTGAGTTCACCCGTATTCGGAACGAAATCAACATCGCCAATATTGAGGGAGCTCCAGGCGCCAGGCAGACCAAATACCCAGGCAATTTGCTCGTAGGAAGGATCAATGAGTTCCCCGCGCCGTGGACGAATATACCGAGCTTGCACAGAGAGCAAAGGTGATGCATTGGGAGCTACAGGCACTAAAGGAAGATAACTCAGCCGGACAGTCTGTGCATGTGCCGTAATGCGCATTCGTTCTTCGTATTGCGTCGGATTCAAGCTTGCCCGATGGCAATAAGAATCGATCAAAGCAGACGCCATCGTGATCCAGTCGTCCGTTGTATCCGCCGGAAGACCATAAGTCACGTAGTCGGTCGGCAGCAGATATCCCATAAAGGTCCTCCGATAGTAAGTTCCAGCGCAGCGGCGCGCGGAAGCCGAGCAATGAAAAGGTAAAAGGAAAGAAAGGCTAGCCTCAATTGCGGAGCCAGCCCTCCTTGCTGCAACAAATAGTCCAAATTGCACTTATAGCGGCGGATTACCGGTCGACAATCACCTGATAGTGAGCGCCAGCAGCAGCCATCTTCACCACGGGCGCGCCAAACTTTACAACCACATACTGTGAAGCTAGCGATCCTGGAACGCCAAGTTGAAACACACGAGGATTCGGATCGCTCAGCCAGTGATACTCAATCAGGTCTTCCGTCACAATGTACGCTGGCAATTGTGCCGTGCCCGATCCCGGTACGCCCGTGTAACCAAGTGTCCAGTCGGGAATGAGCGGAAGCTCACCAGCTTGTGTCACAAGTGTTTTTACGGTAAACCCGCCGTTGATCTCCTTCGTATGCAACACCACGTTGAATTCTGTCTTCATTTCGCGGTCAATCAAGTCAAGCAGCACCGGGTTGGCATAGATAGCAGTTGGCCGCACAGCATAGTTGCTGTTGGCAACCATCAGTGCAATAGTGGCCTTCAGACTGTCCACGATAGGTTCGGTCGTGGTAATCGTCGTTGTATTGCCGCTTGCTGCAATCTGTGCCGCAGCCCCAAAATACTGGGCCGTAGTAGGCGTACTCAGCGAGGTATCCGTCCCGTTCCACAACGCCAGATCGTGAATATGCATCACGCCTTCGATCGTGTCTGCAAGGTCTTTCGCCTGCAAGTAAGCGAACTGGCTCTGCTGATTGCCAAGTTCGATGTCGAACAGGTTGTAGTTGATCTGCGCGACCAGCGCCTTCAGAGGAACAGCGCGTTCCACGCGTGTTGGACTCACAACCGGCGCAGAAATACTTCGGGGATCCACAAATCCGGTCGCAGCTGTCGGCTCTGGAATTGCAGTCTCCTCAAAGTAACGCGACGGGTGTCCGGTTGCCGGCACCTGTTTGATCCGCTGTCCGAAAAGCCCCCGGCGACGAACGATATCAGTGATCTCTGTCTGATAAATGGGAACTTCAATTGCGCCTGGCCCGATGTAATCTGCGGCGGCGTGAATATCATGAAAATTGGCGTTCATTCTGTCCTTTCACTGGCCCTTCGGCCTTTGTTGGCATTGGCTAGATCTCGTAAGCCTGGAAAAAGCATGGCCTTCGTTCCCCTGCCCGTATTAAGGTGAGAACAGCAGGCCGGACGATGGTTATCATCCTGCACCCAGTGTGTAGCGACCGGCTTAGCTGAGTAGTCCGGCCCGCAGTAATTGTGACTTCACCGCAATCCGTTGCTCAATGCTTAGCCCTGTCAGGGCAACATCCAGCGAGCCGGCCTCGATGGATTCAAGCGAGGAAATCCCCTGCTTTGCCAGCAAAGACACAGTCGCCGCAGTCACGGTCTTGCGTCCGCTCGAGACGGAAGATGCACTTTGCGCCCGCAACTCCGCAATCTGCATCACTGCTGCATGCAGCTTGCGTTCCAGCTCATAGATGCGCTCATTGCCTGCTCCCTGCGAGCCATTCGGGCCTTGCTCCACAGTCGCGACAATTTTCTGCACCTGGCCCGACATGGTCAAATGCTGCTCTTCCAGACGGCTCACTGTCTGTTCCAGTAAACTCGCGGCGCCCGCCAGCCGATCCAGCGTCAATGCCAATGTTTCAAGAGAACGCTCTGCTCCCTGTTCCATATTGATTGCTCCTTTTTCTATGGGTGCCGGACTATCGCCTTAGAATGACAGCCGGCACTGGATTATTTTCTGTTCTTGAGTGTTCATCGGTACCGTGTCACACCGCCCCGCAATACGCTGCCAGGGAAACTCCGTGACGTCGCATTGCGTGAGGCTTCAATCGAAAAGAGGTCTGCCGATAGGCCGCTTTATCCCGCAGCAGAATCGCGGCCCCGGTAAAGGTCACGCGATTCAGTTTCCATATCGATGCACGCATATCTTCTACATGCGCATCGGCCAGTTCGTAGGACATTCCCATGCTGCCGGCTGCGAGATCGTGCAGTTTTGCTTCGACCTCAGGAAAGTCGCGTGCATACAGATATCCGCCCACCATCAGCCGTTGACCCACGATATCGGCTGAAGTAAGAATCCCGCATTTGCTGCGCGCATCGTGACCGTCCCAGTCAGGACGGAAATCTACCGCCATTCCTAGCAGAGATGGCAACGCTGCCTCCGCTGCGGTGCGGCTCAGTGTCACGCGGTGGCCGCGTGATCCGCTAGGTGCACGATCGCTGGGCACATCGACCAGCGTCAGCACTCCTTCAAACGGCATCCGGTTCGGGTGCCCTTGGATGGTCGGGAACTCGACCGCCATTGCGTCCAGTTTCATGTGCTCTCCCGTAATTCTTGTTGTAGATGTTGTTATCGTGCGAAGTGTGGTTGCACGTCCGCAGTTTCGAATCCCGGCACCCGCGATTATTGCGAGCTTTCGCTGCTGTTTGATTCCGATGCAGCTTTTTCCATCTGCATCGTCGGCTCGAGTGGACGAAGTCCGCGCTGCGCGCGCACTTCATCGACGGTCAGAACCCCGGCCTTCAACAGCGCCGTTTGAATCTGAACCGTCTCCATTTCGTCGCCCACATCAAGGTCGTTGAAAACAAATTCAAATTCGCGCCATCCCAAACGCTTGCAAAACAGGTCGCGTGTGAAATGCTCGGCTAACATGCGCGCCATCGGAGCGATCGTACTGCGAAATGACTCGTCTAGAAGCTCCTGGGCGGTGTTGCGATTCACGTCGTTCTCCAGCCCCAGCAACATCGGCGGAAGGCCAAAAGCATTCGCAATCATACGGATGAGAAACTCCTGCCACTGCAGCCGCAGTTCCGCATCGGTGCCTCCGGTAAACTTCAATACCTCGGGCTTCTGTTCACACGTCAGCAGCGGTACGCGACCGGTACCCTCGATCTCGTCCTGCCACCAGCGCAGCAGACGATTGTGATGGTCGGGTGTGGTCTCATTCAGCCACAGCGCATATTGCACGACGCTGTTGCTCGCCAGCCTTCCCGCATACCGGTGCGCCGCTAGAAAGCTGTTCACTGTTTCAAACGCTACTTCCAGCGGCCCCAGGCCAAATGGGGTGTGAGACCGTGGATTCACGCGAATGTAAATCAGCTCATTGTCGTAGAGAGGAATCTGCGATCCGGGCCCGACGCGGTTTGTGTTCTGCGCGTAGCGCGGCGAATTCTGATCTCCATCCCAATTGGCATTCAGCTGGATCGTCGCTCCATCCACTGGCCACAGAGCGAAGGGCCGCTCCGGATCCTCCGTTCGCTCCATCTCGATGGCGCCAAAACCGCCTACCAGCGCATCTTCCAGCGCCTGCTCCATCACAGAACGGAATGAGTCTGCGTCGTTTGGCTCTTCCAGCGTCCGTCGCAGTATTTCCATCCTGACATGCGCATCGGGGACATCGGCCAGAGTGTATCCCCGTCGCAATTGAATCTGCCAGTCCATGCTTGCAATGCGGTCCTTGATGACGTTGATCGCCCGTCTTGGAACGGGGTTTTCCGCGAAACGCCGCAGGTTTGCGGGCGTTCCTTTGGGCAACAATGCGTTCGGAGGCCGCACTGGCCCTAGGATTGACGGGAGTGGTACCGTCTTGCGCTGCGCCCCGTCGACACTGGCACCCGCCATATCGAGTCCATATTGGGCAGCAGGATGGCCCACCCCGTTCGCTGCTTCACTGCTCCAGATCCTATCGAGCATTGTTCTCCAGCTCACTGTCCCCGCCTTTCTTGTCTGTTGTCGGATCGATGCTGTACCTATCGCGTGGGCTTACATCCGCCGATTTTTCGGCAAACAAAGAGCGTGGCCTAGGCCACGCTCTTTGTTTGCCGTGCTTCCCTGATCTACGCCTTACATCCGCAATTCTTCGCGGGCCCGCTCTCCGATGCGAGGCAGATCTGCCACGGTCATGACTCGGATTTGGTTCCGTTCCATTGTCTCCACGCCGAATCTGTATTGGTCGATCCGGTCCTGCTCAGCTCCACTGCTTAAAATCTCTTCCGAGTGCTTACCGAGCAATCGTCGTAGCGGCTCCACGATGGCCGTTAGTTCCAGCGCTGCATTTTCTACACGCGCTACGCCATCCGCCATTTGCGGAGCACTGAAGGCAAGCACCTTCGCAGCCTCCAGGTCTCCTTCCAGAGAGACCGCATGAAACATACGAATGACCCCATTGGGTCGATAGCCGCAGTCAATTCGCAGCGGGTCCCCAGGCCGCGTATACATCGCTGCCTGAATTCGCTTGCGCATCACATTCCACACTCCTACCGCCTCAAATTGACGCCGAATCGAAGTCGCGATGGCCTGCCGTCCACTTGCTCGGCGCGCCTCCCTCTGTTTCCTGTTTTCGATATACATGCGGCTCAGTTGTTCAATTTCTGCCGGTATTGAATCTGCTAGGCACGCTTTCGGCTCAGTGATCTGCACCATATTGGAAAAGCTTTCCTCGAGCGCCTTCATCATCGCCGCAGTTTCCATCGGTCCGTCGGAGAGTCGTTCTCTGACTTCATTTTCCAGCGCTTCCAGCATTCCAGTGTCAGCCTCCGGATCGACACACCGGACGCGGGCCCAATCCCGAGTAAATCGCACGCGCGCCGTCTCGGGCCGCCCTGCTTCGCGCAGCACGACGCCAATATTGACGAACTCATTCTTCACTGCATCCGGAACATAGCGGACCAGAAAGAATTCACACTGCATGCGATCGCCGTTCATTCCCGTTTCGCATTCCTTCCTTCCGTCAGGCGAGTAGTCCCGACTGAATCGGCCCGTTTACCGATCATCCCGCATTCGATCCTGCACCATTCTCTATCTTTTTCTGCTCTCGAAACTGACCGTCGCCACTGCTATTCGCTACTCCCATCCATTTCGGAAATGGCGCCCGTGTGCTATCCCGAAACTGCACAATCAAGTCCCGTACGCGCTGCCTCCGCGTCAACAGCATGGCCGTCAATCGTTCCATCTCGCGCAGGTCCCCACCGTACCAGATCGGAGGAACGGTTTCCGCAATCCGCCACACGGACTCCGGCTCCAGTTCTTCAATGCGGCTCAGCCAGGGTTCAAAGCTGGGCCAACCCGCCACATCAGCGTACACCCGATTCCGGCCATACACGCCTCGCAGCGGCGCGTCAGGAAAACTCCATTCCCCGGCATGGAAGCAGTATCCCTGGTCAACAAAATTTGCCGCGTATCGTTTCTCCCGGGGCTTTCGGTGGAACACGGCCTGTCTGCCATTACTATTGCAAGTCCACTTATCCAGCGCCAGCATCCCGGCAAACTCGGCCAGATTTCGTACTTCGGTCAACTGCTCTTCCGGCAAATAATCGACCACCTGCCCGGGCATCAGCCCACCGACATACCGCGAGCCAAATTGCAATCCAGACACGCAACGCTCCTGGTGGCGACCCCTATCGATATACAGTTCGGAAGTGTTTTCGATTAGCCATTCGCTGACATCCACCACCTCCGTCGCGGGAACGGACAGCCCCACCGTCTCGGCCAGACGCGTTGCAAATAATTCATTGGCCAGAACCCGCAAATGCTGCGGATTATTCTGGAACTTGACCACATAAAGCTGTCCGTCCGAACCCAGCATCAAATGACCCTGGGCACCGCCTCGCATCCGTCGGATCTGCTGCACCGCTGTGACCGCCACTAAGCGCTACGTCCCTTCAGCCCACATGCAATCGTGTTTGTTACTAGAATCACGCCTGCTTCCGGATTGTAACCGGAGACAAGCTCAGAGTGACTCAACATCGGTACTGTCGTCGAACTTCTCTATCGTTCCACTCGCGACCGTTCAGCCATATCTGCCCGAACTTGTAAGGCGATCGCCATGGCCATAACGCAATCATCATGTACCCCAGCGGCCGCCCCGGTGCGCCCATCGCTCTGTCTCACAAACGTTCGACATTCCGCCAACAAGCGAGAACTGGAGAAAATCTCTGGTCCGGTTGCCAGTATGGCGCCCAGCAGGGTGATCATCGCCGGTCGGGACACTGATGTTGTCAACCAGCCTGCCTGGCCACGTTGTTCGTAGACTGCCGGATAATGTTCGATCGTGGTCAGATATGCCAGCACAGCCAGGCCATGATTGTTTCGCTCAACCACCAGTAATGCCTGATTGAACTCCCTTGCCAGCCCTGCAGCCTGTTTCGCCAATTCCTGTGGATCGATATGCCCACGGAATTCGGCACACTGCATCCCCGACCGTTGCTCAATGATCTGGATTGACGCATAGTCACCATCCGTACCACCCCCCGCAGGATCTACACCCACGACATAACTGCGCCCCGGTTGCGGCGGATACCATATCCACAATTGACCATTGAATCGCTTTTCCAGCGGTTCGTGAACCTGTCGGGCACGTTTCGCAATGCACTCCAGATCGAACACGCAACTGCCACTTGCCAGAAAGCAAGCATCGGGATCCTCCGCATATTCTTGCGCGGCCATCTCCCGAAAATTGCTCTGTAGCTGGCGTCGAAACCCAATCTGTTCTGGTGACAGCCCGTTCCTTCGGGCCAGCGCATGTTCTTCTGCTGTCCACTCGCTTTCCTGGACGCCAGGTCCCGCGTAAGCGGGCTCCACCCACCATGGGAAAAAATGCCGAACCAACCCGGTTTCTTCAGCGCGTTGCCACTCTTCATAGAAATGGCCATACGCTCCGTTGGGAGTTGATTCCAGCACAAGCTCCCCGTCCGGAACGAGGGCGGCCCGTAAACTGGCCATCGTCCCTGCTGCGTCGCCTTTCCACCGGGCCACCTCGGAACAATGCAGATTCTGGATCGTCATGCCGCGTCCAGCGTTTCCGTCCGCCGCGCTCTCCACTCGGTATTCACTATCCAGTTCCGGGAACAGTATCTGTCCCGTGTTCACCCGTGAGGCCCGCAATATGCCGCTGCGCAGTCCTCCCGGCAATGACTCGTAAAATCGGTGAACGATGCGGAATATCTGCTCCGCAGCTTCCCGATTGTGCGCCACCTCAACAGTTAAAGTCCCGGGTTGCGTAATGGTCTTGAGGAAAAAACGTCCCGCAATCCAGGTGCTGATACCCATCTGCCGTGCCTTCAATATGATGTTCCGCTTGCCGCGCCTTTGCTCATACGCTTGTTGCACTGTATTCGCTTCGAGTGGAACGACGTCTCCTTTTCGGTCGCGGAGCCGCAGCAATACCCTGCCCAACCACATCGCTACCGTGTCGCCGTTCAGTGCTGACGAGCGGAAATCCAGTCGTTCTCCAAGCCAACACAGCCGTTCGCGGTCGGTTCGCGCGCTTGAGCTGGAAACTGCCTCCGCCTGCAAGGCAATGAAGTCGTTGTCTATTCCATTTTCGAACAATCGTTGTACAGACGAATTCCCCAAATCTAACTCCCAGACCTCGCCAGAAACCGACCACTCAAGAAGACATCAGGCGACTCTTCTTTGGGCCCCGATTGCTTCGCTGGGTTTGGCCGGATGTAACATCGCACACACCGGCAACACTGTTGCATCGGTCCAGTTATCTTCTGGCGTCGGCAGGTTTGGCCCCGGTTTCTGCAGCGGATGACCACTCGCCAAACTCATCAGATACATCAGCCCGGAGCAGTAATACTTATTGTCCGGATGGATGACAGGTAGCGCCGAGATCAACTTATGTGCCACGATGCTGACTTCCTGCTGCCAATCGTAGCCATCTTCCAGCACAGCAAAGCCTGCGTTCAGCGCCGCAATCTTTTCCTGATCGGTCAGCATCGGTCGCCGCGTCAAAACAAGATCGCCATTGTAGCCATCCACATAATCGGAAAGCTTGCCCACATGCACTCCCCGATGCATCGTCGCTTCTATAGTGAGCCATTGATTCGCGTGCGCCGGCAGCCACGCCATCAGTACGTGGCTAAAAGGAGAATCCGTCATCCTCTCGATGCCGATGCTCACCTCATCCCTGCCAGAGCAGAAAACGAGGTCCCCTCCCGTCAGCAAACTGTAGAAATCGTCCTTAGTGACTCCGGGGAGGCCCGATGTGGCCACCGAGCTAATGTGAATAGCCAAGTTTCCTCCGTATCCACCTCCACGCGCTTACAAAGATGTTGTACGAAGACTTGGTGTAGTCTTCGCTGCCAAACTGCGCCAGATCCGTGCTCCCGCTCAGGTTCGCCGGGGTCAGCCCCGTTGCTTCGATTGTGGCTTTGTCTTTCGCGCTCCAAGTACCCATCGTTCCCCCAAATCCTCTACAGTGATGCGCTAGATTGCCGGCACTGGCACGGCCAGCGTCGCCAGATCCGGCGCTCCACTTTCTCCAGTCATAAACGCCACAATTGCGTCACTTACCGCTGTTTCCAGCGCTTGAATGTTGCTCAATTGCTGGGCACTCAGACCCGTCTGCTTACTCGTCGCTTGCAGAATCCCAACCATCGCGCCGAACGCGGCCAGCGTATCCTGCGTCTTTGTCTGGCCACCCTGGATGTTCGACAGCAACGGCAAGATCGCGTTCTCAATACCCGACACCAACAGAGATGTCCCTGGTGGCAACACGCCGCCCGCGGTCAACCCGGTCAGCGCCACATTGGAAAACAATTGCACCAGCGTCAGCCAGTTCGGAGTCGTAGACATTGGTGTTACGGTTGTCGTCGCCATTAGTTTGCCCCTGTCAGCGCTGTCTGCGCCGCCGTCTGTAAGCTGGTCGTGTTGGCCAGGCTGGTTGTTACTTGTGCCTGCGTCGCCGTTCCGCCCTCGAATGCAATGAACACCGCGTCCGTCGCATTCAGGCTGGCCGCAAACGCATCGAATGCCTGTTTTTGCGCCGCTGTGAGTAACAACTTCCCACTCTGCTCGCTCGTAGCAATATCCGTCCCAAACTTGTGTGCCGCCTGCAGACTCGCGTTCGTCGCCTGAGCGAAGGTCAGTGTCGGTGCCGTAGCAGATCCTGTGGTGCTTACCGCCTTGCATCCCAGGAATCCGCTCCCCGCAAGCACGAGTGCCAGCGATAGGAAGCCGCTTGATATATATCGTTTCATGTTGTCTCCCGTGGAACTGTCGATGAAGTCGCGGACGCTTCTGCGTCTTTCGCCTCGTGCTGAAACATGGCGATTCCGCCTCCTATCATTCCCGTACCCGAACTCATAAGTGCAGCCCGCACATCTGCTGCGTTGCATGCACACGCCATCCCGAATGCCCCCATTCCCAGCAAGATCAATACGACTGCCCATACCTGGGAACTGATGGTATTCAGGCCATTGACTAATCCCATGGCCTACTCCAGTCTGTCTGTTAAATCTATAGAAGACTTCTCTCTTGAAGCGTTCTTTGTCGCGCAGCGAAGTTGACACAGGAACTCTGCGACTGCAAGAATTCCCAACATTCTTTAATCGGATTTCCGATCTGCCTGCGATGGAATGTGTCTTATAACCAATCACACATTCATCAATGCATGGCGAGAAATGTATACGCTCCTGCGGGAGGCACTGCGCTCGTCGCGCTGACGTTACAGAAATGGAACGATACGGTATTTGCCGAACTGGTGTAGCCCTCGATGCTTAAATTGCCTAATGCCGTCGGTGGATGAATCGACCCTAGATTGTCCGCCGCAACAAGCCCGCTTACAGTGAACGTCTGATCACTACAGGATTGGGCCGCCACGGACGTCGGAGCCACAACTCCGGTCGTATAGTAGGCCACGTGCGAGATCGGGGAACCGCCCCCCACGCTCAAGCTGGGCGTCGTGATTGAGGCAGACGCCGATACCGTAGGAGAATTGATGGAGTTCCCAGCATTCAGAACACCGAGAGTGAATGTACAACTCGTGTCCCCAGTACCCGTACCGCAATCAACGGAGTTGGCACTCGACCCACGGTAAAGATATCCATCAATTACGGTTGTGCCCTGCGCACCAAAGCCGTATGCATAATTTACGAACCATTCGTTAAAGCTAGGGCTGCTCGGTGTATTTGTGGCTCCGATTGCTCCACTGTCGTTGAACAGGTATGTACCGCCCACTCCAACTTGGGGCGCCGTTACGGCATTAACTGCATGAAGGTTATACGCTTGCACAGTTCCCGCAGGACTGATGATAGGGCTGTGATTTTCGCCATAGGAAGAGCCGAATGTCCATGTGGCTAACCTGGGGTCATAATTTAACGCCTCAAGATCTGGCATCATAAGAACATTGAAGTTGCTTGCCGTATTGTTGCAGCCGATTGGTGAAGGCTTGCAACTTCCCACCTTGATTACAGAATCGTCAGGGGCCTGGTTTACAACAAAGGAATCAAACCAGTCTCCACCTAAGTCAAATCCCGTGCCAGGAGGTATGTGTGTACCCCCATATCCGAGATATCTGCTCTGATCCGTTTGATTGTTAATTGCGAATCCTTCAAACGGAAGGCCGCTCAAGAGGTAGCCATAACTCATTCCATATAGGGAGCCGCCATTGTACACGCGAGGGAGAAATTGATTGACGCCCCGTCCACCGTCATGTGCTGTATAGATCCACGGATAGTGGGCTTCCATGACTGTATCGTTCTGTGCAAACGCAATCGGCAACGGCATCGTGTTCATTGTGCCATCTACCTTATTAGTAGCTGTATCGAGCACGCTATTGACGCGCACGGCTGGATACAGCTTGTAGCCGGTGTTGCAGAATGAAGCAGTTCCCGATGTCGGCGCTGCCCCTGTGGGAGTAGTCGGCAAATAGTAAGAAAATTCGTTCGCGTTATCGGTAACAGTCCCCCAACTCGCAACATAATTACCACTATAGGTCGAGTTGGGCGTTGTAATGTTCAATGTCATCCCATTTATTTCAGACAAATCCCCAGAATCAAACGGAACGTTTGCGGCTACAATAACAGTATGATTATCGCTTTGTAATTGAAATATGAACGCATTCAACATAAAGCACTCGCCACCGCCCACCATATCATATCCATTCTGCCTGTTACTTACGCCGAGCACTGGCAATGTGTAACCGAGATTGGCCCTTTGGCTGATATAGTAAAACGTCGTAGAATTCGGAGAACCCTCGACCGGGAATACTTGGCTGATTCCGTTGTTATTGCCGTCTCCGCTAAACACATCTGCTTGCTCCTCCACCCCATAGCCGCACAGCCCACCGTGAGCAAAAAACAGTCCATTCAAATGTGGAAACCGCAGGTTTAGTAATGTAATCTGCTGTGCCGAAGGATTGTATGTGTAATTGACGGTCTCATACTCTTCTTGATCGGTAATGCAAGCGGTTCCCGCAGTTGGCAGGTAGCAGGCTGCACCGGAATTCACAGATTGAAGCGTACCCGGGG
>JAEHJW020004460.1_pt1 | contig 16668 bp, 14 predicted proteins | sample 9271431 | NCBI WGS metagenome assembly JAEHJW02 | reverse complement strand
ATGATATCCATGGATGGGAAAGGACGTGCCATAGACAATGTTTTCGTAGAGCGCCTATGGAGAACCGTAAAGTACGAGCATGTCTACATCAACCCTGCCAACGATGGGCTGGAACTAAGAGTTGGACTCAAGAGCTACTTCGAGTGGTACAACACGACACGTCCTCACAGTTCACTCGACAACATGACACCTGATGAGATATACTACCTTACGCATGGAACAGATGGACTTTCAGTTGCCTGACCTGTACGATAAAAGATGCATGAGCTTAGCGGTGTCCTCAGGTTGTCCAACAGATGGGGCACACTTCAATTCAAGGAAGATCGTGGGATATGAAGTATACCAAGAGGAGCAGTCGTTGCATCTGAGAGATGTCGTTGCACGGGCTGTCCTGGGAATCGCCGACACACCCAGGATCTTGCATTCTGACAACGGCTCACCAATGAAGGGGATCCACCTGCTGGAGCTCTGCTACAGCCTTGGGATAGTGAATACTTAACTCCCGCCGAGGGTGAGCAATGACAATGCCCACATAGAGGCGGTTTTCAAGACTGTTAAGTACTGTCCAGCTTACCCATATGGCGGATTTGCCAGTCTGGTAGAAGCGAGGAAATGGGTCTATTCATTTGTTGCAGGATATAATCACTTTCACCGCCATTCCGGCATCAAATATGTCACACCGGATGAGAAGCACGCCGGATTGGATATTGCAATCCTGGCAAATCGTCGGCAGCTATACGAACAAGCAAAGGAAGCGAATCCAGAGAGATGGATCCGTGGAGTGACCAGAGACTGGGATCCAATCTCAACGACAAAAATGAATGGAGGTAGGACTGAAAAACGGAAGGTAGCGTAGAGAAAAAGACGACAACTAACTTGACAGGTACCGAGGTCAAAACTAAGCTGCTACTGACAATAAGGATGGAGACCTCCAGATGACAGGCTACAGGAGACGCTGACATGGCTGACAAGAGCGAGATTGAGTGGACGGAAGCCACTTGGAACCCCACGACGGGCTGCGATCGCACTAGTCCTGGCTGTGACAACTGCTACGCGCTGACGCTTGCTAAGCGGTTGAAGGCCATGGGGCAGGGCAAGTACCAGCGCGACGGCGATCCTCGGACTTCGGGACCTGGCTTCGAGCTCACACTGCATCCTGGCGCATTGGCATTGCCGAAGAGTTGGGATGCTCCCCGTACCATCTTCGTGAACAGCATGAGCGACCTGTTTCACCCGAAAGTTCCTCTCAACTACATCCGCCAGGTGTTCGACATTATTGCCGAGACGCCCCGGCACACTTATCAGGTGCTCACGAAACGCTCGAAGCGCCTCGCTAAGGTAGCAGAGTGTCTTGAATGGCCGCCGAACCTCTGGATGGGAGTAAGCATTGAGGACTCCCGTTACTCGTTTCGTGTAAGTCACCTCCAGGTAGTGCCCGCAGCTATCCGCTTCCTTTCTTGTGAGCCACTCCTCGGCCCGCTCGATAACCTTGAACTGGAAGGTATCCAGTGGGTGATCGTTGGCGGGGAGAGCGGGCCGGGCGCTCGGCCCATGGATCCCGATTGGGTGCGCTCCATCCGTGACCAGTGCGCCGAGGTCGGCGTGGCGTTCTTCTTCAAGCAGTGGGGCGGGCGGACCCCGAAAGCTAACGGTCGAGAACTCAATGGGGTACTGCACGACGACATGCCCCTGCTCGCATTCGCCTGAGCGTTCGATGGCACGTTCGTGGGGTTTTTGGACATGCTATAAGCTTGATATCCTAAAGCGCTACCTTGACGCGTTTACTACTGCGACGAAGAATCGTTCCCCGGCGAAGAGGGTCGTCTACCTCGACCTCTTCGCCGGGGAGCCGGAGAACGTGGAGCGCGAGACGCAGAATCTGATTAGCGGGTCGGCCAGCATAGCACTCGATATCGATGATCCGCCCTTCAGCCATCTGTGCTTCTTCGAGCTTGAACCAAAGGCTGCGAAACTTCGCGCGGCCATTTCGGCGGAGTTCCCCGACCGAGACTTAGTCGTCTACCCCGGCAATTGTAACGACACTATCCACAAGGCGCTTGCAGACCTCCGCGCTGCTGACGCTGGCTGGGCACCCACTTTCGCGTTTATCGACCCTAATGGCCCGCACTACACCTGGAGGACCCTCGAGGCATTGGCAGCGCACAAGGGACACAAGGCGAAGACGAAGGTGGAGCTCTGGATGCTCTTCCCCGACCCCCTCTTTGCCCGGATGCTGCCATGCACTGGTGACGTGCGACCGAGTGACAACGCGGCGATCACAGCGATGTTTGGCGACCCAAGCTGGCACGCCATCTGGAAGACAAAGCTGGACGACAAGATTAATGCGCGAGACGCCCGCGACGAGTATGTGAACTTGATGCGGTGGCGCCTCGAATGTGTGCTCGGTTATCGCTGGACGCACCAGCTGGAGATCCGCAACACCGGTGGAACTCCCCTGTACCACCTGATTTTCGCCACGGACTCAAAGGTGGGTCACGACATTATGACCCACCTCTACAATCAGGCAGCCAGTGAGTTCCCCGCCATGGCCCAAGCGGCCCGTTCGCTGCGCTTTCGCCGCAGACAGGAAGCGCACGGTCAATACGATCTGTTCTCCACCCTTGATCCCGAAGGCCAGGACGCTCTGGAAGCCTCCCACCCACCAGCCCCCGCGGCCGCCGGTCCCCAGCTCCTCTATGTCCACGAGTCTCCCGATGAACCCCGAGCCCACGATCCCCATACCTGTCCTTACTGCGACTGACTGGGTTCGGTGTCTCGATAGCCACCACCGTTCGCTCGGTTGGTGAGAGCCCGCTGTCATCTGGCCAAGCTGCTTTTTAAATTAGTTGAGTATTCCAGTAATTCTTTACCACCTATTCCAGTAACTGACTATTCCTGCGTAATTTGCCATTGCTAACAATGGTGCCACGACAGTCACCGCATCTATAAGCCCTAGATAACCGAACCAGGGGCATAGTTGCAGTATGACTTCGGTACCGTGCCGATCGTCGACAATGCCCAGACGATCCTGTTCTGCGCATGGCTGGCCTGGAGCCGTTTTTGGTCATCATAGCGCTGTTGCTAACAATACAGACATAAGCAATACACTGTCAGGGTATCCTTACTGTATGGCGAACATTGATCGAGCAAAAAGAACCCGTAAGCACTTCGGTACAATACGCCAGATGCCCTCTGGCAAGTGGCAGGTCCGCTATACCGGAACCGATGGAATCCAGAGGGTTGCTCCCCATACGTTCCTGTCGAAGAAGCAGGCGGAGGTCTGGCTTGCCCGCAAGCAGATTGAGATAGAGGATCAGAAGTGGCGGCCGCCTGAGCTTGGCAAAGAAACTGTGGCAATCTGGGCAGAACGCTGGATGGCGACCAAGGTGAACCTCAAGCCGAAGACTAAAGCCGATTACGAATGGCGTTTGCAGGCGCATGTGATGCCGCACTTTGGCAATACTCCTGTGACCAAGATAGCGAGAGCAGATGTGCAGGCATGGGTGAAGGATTTGATCGAACAAGGGTTCAGTGCGAGCACGGTACGCCATGCCATAGGCATACTGAGCAGGATACTGGATGAGGCATTGGCAGCCGGAGCACTTGTAGCCAATCCATGCCAGCGTATATCGTTGCCTCGTCCACCCAAGGGCAAGGTAGAATCGCTTACATTAGATCAGGTAAGGGCGCTGGCTGATGCCATTGAACACCCTGAGATCAAATCAGCCGGTAACGGCGCAAGGCCGACAGGCCGACACCACTTCCCAGAATACGGTCTGCTTGTCCGCTTTGCTGCATTCACCGGTTTACGGGCAGCAGAGGTAGCTGGCCTCAAAATAAAGGCGCTCGAACTCGACAAGGGGGTAGTACGTATAACAGAAACTTTATCTGAAGTGAGAGGTCACTTGTATACTGTTCCACCGAAAACATATCAGTTCAGATCAGTACCGCTGCCTGAGTTCTTGATCGAGGAGCTACGTGAGCACCTAGCTACACTAGACGACGATCCTGATGGGTATGTATTTCGTGCACCTACAGGTACACCGCTTCGGTGGCAAAGTTTTTATAATCGTCACTTCAAGCCAGCTGTGCGCCAAGCTGGACTGCCAGAATCTACACGTTTCCATGATCTTAGACATACTTTCGCGGCCATTCTCATAGATCAGGGAGCACATCCAAGGGCAATGATGGAACGCCTTGGGCATTCGTCTATCAACATGACCCTCGGCACTTACGGTCACTTGTTGCCAGGACTGGATGAAGAACTTACTCGTAAGCTCAATCAGGCATGGAACAACCCTTAAAGGATAATTTAAGGATTGCCATAAGTGCTTGCCTATTCCCACTCCTCATTTATGCCCTGTGACCTGCACTTACCTGGTGCGCCTCCGGGGACTTGAACCCCGAACCTGCGGATTAAGAGACAGGTCAGGCGGTTTTTCTACCAGGACATATGTTCGTTACAACTCTGTGACCTGCTACTATATGGTACCAAAAGATACCAAGAAACACCACAAAGCAAAAGCTAGGGGCACGTAGGGGGCACAACATATCGCATCATATGATTATTTGGTCTCATATTATGCTCCTATCCGGCGAGAGGTCAATTGGCGCGGATAACGCCTCTGACCACGCCTCGTCGCCAGGTGGGCAGAGTGCATATCGACGAGAAGTAATTTGGCTTTCCTGCACCACGGAGCTGCTAGTCTATACCTACCTCATTTACCCCAAGATATACCACTCCGACTTCGCCCCCTACTTTCTGCGCTCCAAAGATCATGAGTTATTCGGCTCAATGAATGGCGTGAATATCACTTGTGTCTGAGCTGGGAGTGTCCCCCACAACATTAACACTGTCCGAGGAATATTCTTATCCTTTAGGATTTTGTTAACTTTTTAGCTGGATATGCACAACCCATCCATCTGGAACTTCTTTGACGGTGCCTGGGATAGTGAGATAACTGGTAGTGCCGTCCCGTGTTCCGTAATTATTGAAACCAGGTATAGCCACCTGTACGAACGCGGATTCGTGTCTTTGCGGTGCGCGTGGCAGCGGAAAAACGTGGTGCTAGCTCTTTAGTAATCAACCGAGCAGAGAGAGTATCAGCAAAAACTACTCCTGATGGGCGCGCTTTGTCCATTAATCTAGCCGCTAAGTTCAGACAGCGTCCCGTGTAGTCCAGAACAAGGGAATCTGACACCAGCCGCGTTGCAGAACCTAGTGCAACTCCAATTCCAAGCTGCTGTGGGACAGGGAAATTGATCGTAACGTCATCAACGGTGATGCGGCTAAAGTCTTGGACCAGTGATACACATTTATCTAGGACGGAGCTGACGAACAGTGGCAAGTCCTCTGGAATAGGTGGCGTATGGTGGATCACGAGAAGCCCATCCCCGGTCGGCTTAAAAAAGTCGGGCTTTGGAAAGACTTCCGAGAGCACCCGTTGGTAGACTGACCGGAGATAGATAGCGACATCAAAGGATTCATTATGAGTAGCGAATGTAGAGAAGGAACGTATGTCGAGAAACGTTGCGACTACCTGACAGGACTCGGCGTGAGCATTCGGAAGGAGAGTCTGCCACCGCTCGTGGAGTTGCGCGACATCCGTCATATTTGATCCGATTCCCTCGTACCAAACACCACAGCAGCATCCGACCACACGGTTGGTTGCAGCTTACCGAACTCAACCTGCGGAACCTTCACATATGACCATGTGGTGTCGGTCAACAACGTAGCGTTCTCGCACCAGATCGTCGCTGCTCTGTCCTTGTGGGCAACGTCGATGTTCTCCTGGCCCTTCGTCTCAATCACGTAGTGGACACCATCGCGATCCACCGCGACGAAATCTGGCTCGTAGTAGCGGAGGTTCGTCGCGCTGTCGGTGTACTCGATCGTGAACCCGAACCGCTTGGGCAGCTTGGCAAATGACGCGACGTCGCTGGCATCTTGCAGGAACTGGGCAAACTCCCGCTCGAAGTCGTTATCGGGGGCGACAAGATTGAATACCGTCTTGCTCGCCTCGAACGTTGGCCGAGAAAACGGGAAGGGCTCGGTATCGGAGAGCGGGCGACCCGGATGCTCTAGGGTGGGAGACAGCTCCTCGACGACGAGGGCTCGCAAGACCGAGGTGAAGGTCTTGACCGTGAGGTACTGTGCTACGCTCGTCGCGATTGCCCGGATGATCAACTTGTCAGCAAGATCGACGGTCTCGCCGAACGCCCGGTCCCGGAGGAACTCCTGGACCTTGGGCACGAGCGCGGCGAACTGAGAGGGGAGCTTAACGTCCTGCGCGATCCGCTTGGCATAGTAGGAAATGACCTCTTCTGCCGTCTGAGGTTCGGGGATCGTGTAGTCCCGTTCGACGAGCTTCTGCAGGCTGATGATGTCGTAGCCCTCAAAGTGGAACTGGTTTGCGGCCGAGTCCCCCTCCTTCTTCGGGAGTTTCGGGCAGGTTAGCTTCGATACGTCGATCTCCGTGATCTCCTCGTCGAGCGTCTTCTTCCGGGAAAGGATCGGACTCAATACCGGGACAGTGATGTCGTGCGCCATCTTCTCCGGGTCCGGAGCGATGGTCGTGATGACGACAGGGTCATTCAGGTCGAATGTGTCGAGGGTGATGTCCTCGTCTTTTTCCAACTGTTCCACGAATTTAAGGAATGCCGAGTTTCCAATTACGTCCACGCGTTCGATGTAGGACGACGAACCGGAGCCGAACATGAGACGCAGACCCCGACCGATAGTTTGTTCGGGAAGGATTTTCGCGCTGGCAGTATACGGACGGAGGCCAACGATCACCGTTACGTTCTGCACGTCCCAACCTTCGCGGAGCATGAGTACGCTCACGATGGCGTTGACAGGGCTGTCCCCCTCGTCTACCCGCCGGGCGACACCGCGTGCCGCATCAAGATCCTTCTTCGAGACATCCCCGCTACGGTCAGTGTGGATCACGAGGAGCTGTGCATCCCCGCTCTCCGTCGCCCCGAACTCGGTCGGATACTTCACCCGGAGGTAGTCGCCCACATCATCCGCTTCAGCGGTGCTGTTGAGCATGATGAAGAGCACTGGCTTCTTTCCGAGAGGCTTGAGCTGTTCCCGGTACTCACGCCAGCGCTCCACCCCAGCAGTGATGTACCCCTGGTACTTTACGCTCGCTACGTCTGAGCGTGGCTCGTCTATTCCAACGGTAACGCCCTTCATTGGCCGTTTGACGACTCGGTCAATGATCGCCTGTTTGAGCGGGTAGTCAAACACCGTCCAGGTGAACAGGCCACCCTGCTGATAACGAGGGGTGGCGGAGAAGTCGAGTTGGCCGATGAGTCCTTCCGGACTATTCTCGTGGATGCGCCGGATCACCTTGCTCCACTCGCTCTCCTCGTCGTGGACGTGGTGGCCCTCGTCGTTGATGACGAGGCACCGACCACCCCTGCGAGCTATTCGCTTATCAAAGTCCTCGACGGCTCCGTCCGAGGTTGTAGGGATCGGTCCGAGGACACCAGTCATCTCCTCTGGCTCGTCTGACTCGCCAGTTGATGGCTGTTTGTAGAGTTGTTGGACGTTCGTGAGGTAGAGTGCTCCCTGCGAGCTGGCTCGCTCGGGGTCACCACGCATGTAGAAGTCCATCTCCCAGAAGATGCGAAGCTCGGGTGGGATGATCGGATCGGTGCGGAACACCCGACCGCCGCCAAAGTCAGATTGCAGGCGCTCGAAGACGATGACGTTCGGGGCGATGACAACGAACGTTCGTGCGAAGTCGTCCCGGCCTTCTGCAACGGCGTTGAAGTACTGCCACGCGATCGTGAGCGCCATGACTTTGGTCTTGCCACTCCCGGTCGCCATCTTTATGGCGTACCGGGCGAAATCGTCATACTGGAGGACGTGGATGCCCGGGACCTTGGCGAACCGCTCGACGAGGTCACGGTGGCGACGTACCTTCTCAATCTCGTACAGCCACGCAAGCGTCTCCAGCGCTTCCCGCTGTGAGTAGTAGAACTGGAAATACCCGCCACCCGGCGTTCGGTGGTCCGCCGAGAACCAGTAGTTGAAGAGCGTCTTCGTCGTGTCGCTCGCACCCTTGTACTTCGCCTGTCGCCACTCCTTGACGGCTTTGCGAATCTCAGGCACGCACGGCGCAGTCGTTACCCGAGCCTGGAGGAGGTCGAGCTGGTCTCCCTGCGGTTGACGCTTCCTAGCCACGGCCATTCACCTTGAGCTGGATGACCTTCGTCGTGTCGTTGCCGAGGATGTCGATGACCTTCACAACGACCGTGTACTCGCCTGGCTCGGCATACTCGTGTTCTACGGCGAGCGTGAGCTTGTTCGACTTCCTCGTCCGGTACGACTGCCACTCGTTGTGGAAGGCGTCGCCCTTGTTGTCCCAGTCCACTGCCCAGTAGTCGATCCACTGCGACCAGTGAGTCACTGCTTTCTGGATGTCCGCAGGGACGTCGTCGAGCGGGATGACAAAATCCTCAAGCGTGAGCGCAACCCTCCGGCCCGTCTGCTTCTTGCCCACAGACAACGCAGCCAGCTCGAAGAACCGGATATCACCCTGCTCCACTGCCCGCTTCTCCAGCACCTCGCGCGGAATGCGGACAAGGCGGAGGTCGATGCCCGCCTTCTCGGCGTCCTGACGGGCCACCTCGTTCAGCTCGAAGGCGAAGTCCCAGCCGAGGAGGTCCACCCCCTTCGTCGAAGGAGCATCCTTCCCAGTCCCGACTGCCTTGCGGAACTCGGCGACGATCTGCTTCACGTCGCCGTTGGTCACCGGAGCATCAACCGTCCCCACGTGCACCATCCGGCCTCCCTTCAAGCCGTGCAGCCAGGTGTACCCGGCAATAGGCTGAGCGTGGTAGAGGTCGAGGATGAACCTCCGGTAGGCGGCAGTGCGAGCGGTCGCAGACTCGCCGAACTCCGCCTCCTGCCAGAGCTGGCGCTCGTACTTCCCAAGGTTCTGCACCACAAACGGCTTGACGTCAGGAATTCCGAGCAAGCGCTTCCTCGTCGTGTGGATACCAAAGCGGCCAAGGTCAGCGGCAATCCAACGACGGCCGAGCCGTTCCGCCACGGCTGCCGTCGTGCCGCTTCCAACAAAGCAGTCCAGGACGAGATCACCCTCGTCGGTCGACGCCGTCAGGATGCGCTCGACGAGGCTCTCGGGCTTCTGGGTTGGATATCCCAGGTTCTGCGTCCGGTCAGCCGGTTGCAGCATTGAGAGACGCCAGACGTCGTCCACCGTCTTCTCGTCCGTTTCCTGGTACACAACCTTGCCGTCAGCTCCTTTGACGTTGACGATCCGACCGGTGTCCTTGTCCCAAGCCCGCTTGATCTGGCGGACCGGTCCTTCGGCTCGCTTCTCCTTCACCTGTGAGAACTTGTAGGAGCTGGACTTTGAATACCAGAAGATGACATCATGATCCGAGGCAAAGCGGTTCACATTGCCCTGAAACTTGTTGTAGTAGTGCCAGATGATCTCGTTCCGGAAGTTCTCCGTTCCGAAGACCTCATCGAGCACGAGCTTGGCGAAGTGACCGACGTGCCAGTCGAGGTGCACGTAGATGCTGCCGCTCTCCGCCAGCAGCTCGTGCAAGTACACGAGTGAACTGTGGAACCACGCGAGGTATCCATCGAGACCGCTGCCCCACGTGTCTCGATATGCCTTCTGCTCAATGAGGTTTGGTTCCCTCGTAAAGTCTCCGCCATCCACGCTGATCGAGAAGGAAAAATCGTCTCCGGTGAAGAACGGTGGGTCGATGTAGACAAGATCGACTGCACCCGCGATTTCTGCGGCAAGCGCCGGAAGCACGTACTTCTTGTCTCCCCAGATGAGACGGTTGCGCCATTCGGTCTGCTCCTGCTCTGCAAAGAAGAGCGACCGCTGCCGTTCCTGCGCGGATTCGTTGACCGTCTCGACGGTCTGGAAGGGGAGTGCCACTCGAAGCGGGGTTAAGCGTCTCCCCGCAGCATCGTACTTGCCGTCCCAGATCAGTTCAGGCACGAGAACTCCTCCGCTTCGAGGTCCATGTTGCGCTGCCCGACGCGGTCATGGACTTCCCTCCGCGGAGGTCACCGGTGGAGGTGTCGTGGCGAGCACTCCATTGCTTCGGAGTCGAAAAGCGTAGGTTAGTAGATACTGGGCAACCGCTACAGCAAGATCAGCTTCCCAGTGATCCAGGGGCATTACAGGCAAGTCTCCGGAGTCGTTGCGATTCTCACGCTCCCGGTGGTGACCGACCTTGTTGCAGTAGGTGGCGAAGCCTGACAGCAGCTCGGCAAGTCCGTCGGCTTTCTGGTCTTGCACGGAGGTGAAGCTGGACTTCCAGGACTCTGTGTTGTACGGCGCCGAGACCAACCCTTCGAGGGCGCTAAGGCATTCTCGGAGAGCGTCGTAGTCTTCTCCATGTCGCAGGTGCTGGCGGGCATTCTCCAGCTGCTTCGTCGCATTCGCCCACGCTGGATGTTCCAGCGTTACTCGCGTGACGACCGACACCTGCGACGGAGGCACGGTGTAGCCGAGCGCCCGGATGAGCCGATCCCAGTGCGAGAGTTCTACTTGGAGCTGCGGGTCGGCGCTGCGGATGGCAATGAGGTCATGGAGCTGACCGCTGTCGTCAATGAACTTTGCAATGCCGGATATATCCACATGGAAGTAGAGCGGAGCGCTCGGCTGGTTGGACCGTGCCTGATCCACCAGTTCGACATCTTCCGGGCGGACCTCCCATATCCACCTCCCGGTTTGGCCGTTGCTCGGCGCTAATGGAAGCATACCCTTCTCGTCGATATGCACTCTGCCCACCTGTCGACGAGGCATGGTCGGCGTTGAGATCATAACCTCAAGCTGGACCCATGAGATAGTAAAAGGCCGCTGTTGCCCGTTTGCATCGGTGATAGTGAGGGGTTGCTGTGGTCCATGCGCCTCCACCTCGATGCTGAGACACTTCATCGAGTCAAATGTCTGGCCGGTGAACTCGATGCTACGGATGGTATAGCTACCGACGGCTCGCGATAGGTACATTGAGTTGTCAGGGTTAACAGGGTAAAGCGTCATGTCGGTAGTCATGCTCTAATGTTACCAAAACAGTACGACGATGCTGTGATTCTAGTCTAACTTTCGGCTGATGACCGTAATATCCGAAAAGTGGTACTACCTCAGTTGTGAACCAGTTCGCTCAGGATGAGAGAGAGTGAGACGTTGAATATTATCCGCCGTCTGGAAGTAAGCGTCAGAGCCGACACGTAGAGAAAATCTGGTGAGCCGCGATTGTCGGTAATCGACAAGGCGTTAGATACCGATACTCGCCGTACGATTGATGGCACCACGGATATGTGCCTTATTGTGTTGTGGTCTGCCCGCCCTACGTCCCCACTCTTGTGCTATTCTATCGAGTTTCTGTAAGTTGCCATCATTATGTATGATCGCGTCCCAATCTGTCCATTCGTCCAGGTCGTGTTCTGATATGTGGTCATTAATTGGTCCTACGCCTGGCCTCTCTATACGGATAAGGACACCACCACGCCGCCGTATTGCCTGTGCCTCATTACGATAGCGCACGTCGGATACTACGGTGAACTGGCGGGGATTGATTTCTCGCAGTAGTGCATCTACCCACACATCTTGTCCCAAGACACGCCTACAGGTTTCGCCTAATAATTGCAGTCTTTCTCGTGTGGTGCTTATACTCTTTGCTTGGTCCCACCCCCTGGCGGTCACTAGCGCATTTGTATCAGGATAAATTGCCATTGTGAGCTCGCGTAATTTGTCGGCGAATGCTACTTTCTTTGACCACGGCACGGACGCACAGAGCGCATCAGCAAAACTGTCCTTTCCACTTCGCGCATATCCCGAAACACCAATTAGCATGATTACAATGCCAGCCTTTGCGGTGCTGGGGTACCGAGCGACACCTGCCTATCACGGTGTAGTGACGGTGAGGTCAGAGGGTCAGTTGCCACGGGTGTAATTCTGGCGCTGAGTCGGTCAATCAGTTCCTTGCTGCCAAGTTGGATGGTCTTAGTGGAGCGCTGGATCACCTGGGTATTTCCTTCAGTCCATCCGGCGATATATCCGAATGAGTATTCTTCTGTGTCAATTCCTAGGTGCTTCATCACTATGTATGCGGTCGATTCAGCTTCGCATTCTGATTGTGGGTCTGATCTGGCGTGTTCTAAGGCGATGTGGGCTAGTTCGTGTGTGAGTGTTTTTGCGCTAGCGGCGGGGCTTAGATCATCTCGTATTCTCACTAGGTGGATATTAGCTTGTGTATTGCCTAAAGCATTATTAAGCGTATCGGCGGATACAACTTCGATGGTGTATCCCCGAGCCATGATCTCTTCTTCTAATGCTTGTCTTACTTTGGCGGGGCACTCGCCCGTTATCGGTTTTACGGCGAGAGGATTGTGGGGCAGTGTTTCTGGTGGACCGTCGGTTTGTGATACATCAAAGACATGTTCGATTTTCATTCCTCGAATACGAATTTCTGTATCTTTGTCTGGATCGGCTGAGCCATCTATCCCCTTTTGCCATTCTACGTATGTTCTATCATTTTCTTTTTCTAGCTCGGTTTTTTCATGACGATACGTAAGTGGTGCAAGTACTTTGAATCCAATCTCCCCCTTGCGCACCTGTCTGCCCATTGACTGCCAGGTACGGTAGCCAGCGACGAGATCTAATTCAGTATTTCGTTTTTTTGCTTGCGACATAAGCCAGAAACAATTGCCAGCACTATATCGGTGGAACTTCGCCTGCCAGTCCAGGTAGTTGCGCCATTCGTCGCTTGTGGTGATGTTGGCAACCGCATCGTTGATTTCGCTTAACGCTTCATCAATCCGCTGCTGGCGCTCTTCTGAAGATAGACGAGTAATTGCCATGATTATCGTTCTCGGCTTGTGGTGTTGCGGGCGTGGTGAATGGTGTTTTGGTGATCTGGGCGTTCTCGCCTATTGGCGGCGGGTCGGGCTCGTACCATCTCTACACCAGTCTCGGGGTCGATCCATGGAGTGCCTATTGAGCCAATGGTGATTGTCTCTGGTGCTCCCCTGCGATTAACCATAATATCCTTGCCCACCTGTAAATCCGCAGCTGGTCCCTCAATGGCAAAGTACCCTGCCTTAGCACGGACCCAGTGGGGCACATTGGGATCGCGCGATGGGTTGGGTCTTGGCACATCCGTGGCAACTGACTCAGGCGGTTTTTTTACCGCTGGTTCAGACGAACCAACAGTCACAATCTGTACGTGGCTGTCCAGGTGGTCTCGATCCATGCCTTTTGCTTCTGCTTTATCCAACAATTTTTCCTTTAGGTTGGCGGCGGATTCAGAGGACGTTTTGGTGGGATAACCGAACTGACGAGGTTTGCCCGTCTTTTTGTCTGTCCAGGTGGTAGAAACGGCGTGGATGGTGACTTCCTCTTCTCTCCCGTCCTGTCGAGGAACCGTGACAGTTTCGCCCGCGTGAAGTACTCCGGCGGGGGCTTCTACTGCCCAGCCATTATCCAGCTTACGCCAGCGGATGGGGTGATCTTCGGTTGATCGTGTGGGTGTTGGTTCTTTTTCTTCTTTCCTTATTTTCATATTATTCTCCTTATCTGATATTTTCTTATTTTCTTTCTGCCCGTTAGGTATCAATGGGCGAGTAAGACCTATTTTGATTCCATCACGTGCGGTTCTCCACGCGTCGTATGAATCATGACCAGAGGCAATCGACGCTTCCGCTAGATGAGTAGTTATATTTTCTTGAGATATTGTGATGTGGCCTGATGCTATGGCACCACCAATTGCCATGGCACTACGTAATAGTATGTTATGACGATTACCTGCCGGTGCGTTAATGATTGCACGTTGCACAGAGCGCATCAGGGATCGCCCCGAGGGAGTTGCCGTATTGAGGTCTATGTTAGGCCGCTCGTAGTCAACGGGCAACGGTGTATATTGGCGTTCTCTAGCGATCGTCAATTCTTTTATCCAACTAGGTACTGCTGGCAACTGATCTATTGCGTTTGGTATGTCTGTCCATCCTCGGCGCGGACCGTAGACGATGGTGTATCCCCCCTCTGCCAGAACGTCGATACCCTCACTTTCGCCGGTCGTTAAAACGCGAATTGATCGGCGTAATCCTGTGTCGGAGAAATACAAATGTTTACCGTGGGGCGTTTTCAGTATGAATTGTGTGCCGTAATCGCCATGGTTACGATCTAACCATTCTTGTTCAGCGCTAGTACCATCAAGATCAATTACTACTATTGTTGACGTTGTAGGAATGCCTACTTGCACGTTGTATTTATTTTTGAACCATTTCTCGATTGTTACAGGATCTGCGCTGGCATCTTTGTATCCGTGAGGTGTCAATGGTGTTTTATCTTTTTGCACGGGGAAAACTGGAACACCGATAGATGCCCAGTGTTGTGCTGCTTCTAGCGCGTTGCGAGGATTGATTTCAGACTGGTGAATAGCCTTGGCGGTGGCAGCGACCACAGCTGGTATGTCGGGCAAGGTGACTCCCAGGCGTTCAGTGTCTTCCAACTTAATCCGGTAGCCGTTACCATGATGAATGCCAGCGGTCTTTCGCCTAATAGCGTTGGCTGCAATTTGTGAGTTAATCCATATCGTTCCTTTAACAGGATGAAAAGTATTATTCGACCATACGGTGTCTAGCTGCTTGTCGTATGTTCCTGGAATAACTCTGCGGAGTGTTGCTAAGTATTCAGTTAGCCAAACTGGTTCTTCAGGCGGCGTCATCGGTCTCGGTATCGCTGTCGTTATCGTCGTGCTCTGGATATCCCATTGCGTATCCATCCGGTGTGACTTCAACGGATGCAATTTTCACCTTTACTTTTTTGCCACCTTTTGTATTTATGGTGAGGGTCTGTCCTGCTATCACCTGTTCAGGTCGTCCCTTTATAATCCATTGTCCAGCTACATTTCGTGTGAAGTACGGTTCATCAGGTAATTCCTCTACGGGCATATTGCTTAACTCATTAATTATTCTGCTGGCTATTTCCTTGTCCAGTGTGCCCGCTTGAGCGTATTCATTGAATTCTGCTTTAATCGCAGATTGACGATTTTTGTCTGTTCGCCGGATTTTTAGCATGTGAAGAATTGCATCGTATTGTTTTTCCGTTGCAGTTCCCCATGTAAATGTTGGGTTGGGTTGCAGATAACCGTAGACAAGTGTTTCGCCGCTGTCTGTGACGAAAGGCTCACCAAGATTAATTATTTCGACTTCCTTTTCTGAGCCAGATTTTGATGTTACTGTGACGGTGCCAACTCGGACTTCATCAGGCGGACCTACCACTACCCACTCGTTGTTTTGTTTCTGTTTCCAGGTAATCATACCTCTACCTCCATATTTCATTTGGGGCCACCCTGTGTGGCCTTCTATGTATAGAGGACTATTACAACTACAAAATTGGCGGCGGACGAGAAACTATAGTATTTTTGTATTTGGCGACGAGGCCGGGCACCGCACCCCGCCTGGCCTTGTCTTGCCGGTAACGAATTGCTGGAATAGCGTGGTGAAGAGCTCCGAATATTAAGTAACACTTATCGTGGCAATAATCCATGAAACATCGCCCAGGTCGCCACGAAGAGCATCACTAGCATCACAGCGCCAGTAATCCGCTCACGTAGCGATCCTACGACACCGAGCAATGGTACCGATACTTTGTGCTCAGCAAACGGCAGCAGAACCGGAGCCCCCGATGCGGTCGCAATGTCCCCGACAAGGTGAAGCAGATACCCCACACCTATTGCCCAGGCGACGAGCGATCCAGGTGGGTATCGAACGGCTAACACAGCAGCCCCCGTACCAAGCACCAATCCATATATACTCTTGCGCCATTGTCGTGGCGCAGCACACCGAAACGCTATAGAAGTGAGTACACCGACGATTATGGCACCGGATATCGGCGCTAATACGACGAACATGGTGGCGACAGCGGTGGTGCCCCCCGCAGCGAGGATAGTATGCGTTCCCCTCCGATGACCATGCGCTAACCGTTTAATCAGATCAGCTATCGTTTGTGATAGTCCACCAAACGTATCAGCTACTGCTGAACCAGGCTCGTCGAGGTCTGGCAGGCAGGTGGCTCCCGCCGTCGCTATGATCATAAGCACCGATGTAATTGGTGGTGTATGTACAAGCGCTGTAATTGCGTACCCCGCTAACGCTCCGCTCAGTGCATGATTACGATCCAGCATGACCGTCACGTGCTGTCAGGGCGGGACTTACGCTTAGGTCTCGTCCGCGTGATCCCTGACTTAAGGATCCGATCTGGCGTAACACTACGCAGCATCTCTCGTCCTCTGACTCCACCGTACAGGTTGATCCATGCTACGTGGCCCCGCCCTGCTGCGCTGAGCACTTTGTATTGTCCGCGCCAACCGATAACAGCCACCATCTCGCCACGCTTAAGTCCATAGTCTGCGAGGTCGAGAGGTGTAGGCGCAATCATGATTGTAGAAGCTCGTTATGAACGGGTGGTTCGTTGTCGTCGGAATTGTGCTCCACTCGCGACGGAGGCACGGTGATACCGAGCACCGCTGAGATCGTGGCTCGCGAAACGCCGTCGGCGAGATACGGCGCTGCGAAATCGCGTACTTCGTCCTGGACGGACTTGTACTCTGCTTTACGTTGCATACACGTGTCAAGCGCACGCAGGTATCGACGCTTGCTTT
>JAEHJW020001708.1_pt1 | contig 16673 bp, 17 predicted proteins | sample 9271431 | NCBI WGS metagenome assembly JAEHJW02 | reverse complement strand
TGGTATCCGTAGGGGGCACGACACTTGCCACGAATGCCTATCAATACTGCGGTGACCTGGCGACGGTCGAAAGCCTGCTTTCAACGACGGCGGGGAATTATGCCGAGCTGAAGAACATGGCGACGACGTTCTTTGCTCAGGGCAATAGCGTCGGCGTCTATCTGCTGGAGCTTGGCGCCACGACCGGCACCGATGCGCAGATCGCGACCCTGCAAACCTGGATCACGAACAATCCCGGCGTGTTTTATACCTATCTCGTTCCAGCCGCATGGGATTACAGCAAGGACGAGGTTGGATCGGTCACGATCACGAATAGCGGTAGCGGATATACCGCAGCCCCGACCGTGACATTCAGCGCGCCGACGACGGGGACGACCGCAACGGGCACCGCAACGATCCAAAACGGCGCAGTCGTCGCCGTCACGATCACCAATCCAGGCTCGGGCTATACCTCTGCGCCCACGGTGACGTTCTCCGCGCCGACCTCCGGGACCACGGCGACAGGAACCGCGAACCTCGCGTCGGCCATGGACATCGTGGCCTCGAACTATGCCAGCCCAACAGGGAAGACATATTTCTTCGTCACCACGTCCTCGGCGAATGTGGCGAACTACTCGACGCAAAAGAGCGTGTTTGCTGTCATCCCCGCCCCCACAGCCCCCTCGACCGAGTTCACCGCAGCAGCCTTCATGTATCAGGCCTTGGTGAACAACCCCGGTGCGGCGAATCCCCTGGCCCCGATGGCCTATCGGTATCTTTATGGCGTGACGCCGTGGGTGCTTACCGGGAACTCGACGACCATCACCAACATCCTGACGGCCTACGGGAACATCGTCCTGACTGGAGCCGAAGGTGGTATCTCCACGGCATGCGCTTTCAAGGGCACGACGATGGACGGCGAGCAGTTCAACTGGTGGTATGGGATCGACTGGATTCAAATCCAGGAAAGGCAGACGCTGGCCGCTGCCATCATCAATGGCTCGAACAGTAATCCTCCGCTGCTCTACAACCAAACTGGGATCAACACGCTGCAAGCCGTTGCGCAAAACGTGGCGAACTCTGCCGTCACGTTTGGCTGTGCTCTCTCTGCTGTCGTCACTGCAACCCCATTTGCAACATACACCCAGCAAAATCCAAACGACTACAACGCCGGCATTTACAACGGACTGCAATGCACCGCAGTCGGTCAAAATGGATTCCTCCAAGTTACATTCAATTTGGACGCTTTGCAGTTCGTCGCCTAATTAGGAGCCCGGAATGGCTACAAATCCCCTCGTTGCGCAAGGCACCCTGAACCGCGTCCGCTGCTCGGTCATCGTGCCCAATTACAGCAATCTCAACATCACCAGCCCGTACATGGGCAAGTCGTTTGCTTCCATCGATTTTGAGGGTGCTTTCGACGAACAGATCGAAACCGCAACGGGTGTCGTGACCTCGCCAGAGCCTTATGTGATGGCGACCGTCACGGTGGGCCTGCTTCGCACGCAGAGTCTAGCCTTGGCTTGGCTGACGCAAGCGCAGACGATCAGCGACCTGGGCACGATCACGATTCACTCGGACACCTCGGCGTGGCCTGCCATCACCATCGGCTCGGCGGTGATTCGCAGTCTTGAGCCTGGCGCGTATGACGGCATGGACCCTGTGGCGAGACTGACGCTGCGCGGGGTCTATGACATCAACAACAACCTGTGGAATCTGTCCTGATGCAAATCAATGAGGCTGTGAACCTTGTCGTGCCGGTTGGCGACAAGCAAGCGTTTCACGTTCCCGTGACGCGGGAAGTTTTCGAGGCGAACTATCGCATTTTCGCGGCAACCAAGGCCGCCTTGTCCAGCAAGGGCATCTATTACCAGATGGATGCTGGCCCGAAGATTGCCGCGCTCACGCTGCGCGATGAAGCCCGCAAGGATGCCGAAGAACGTGGCGACACCGACGACAACGGCATAGGACGTGACGTGATGGCAAAAGCCATTCTGTCGGAAATCAAGCGACTGACGACGATCCTGTGCCCTTCGGTAACTGGATTCGACATGCTGCCGGTGGATGCGGCGATTCAGGGTGGTCACATCGATGCCGACGATTGGCGGGAGGCGGAATCGGCCATCGTTTTTTTTACCTGCCTCTATGCCCTGAGCGCAAAAGCCATGAAGGCCAAGACAGCGGAGGCCGTGGCTTCGATCCTGCAGGGATTGATCACATCATTCTCGCTTTCGGAGTATTGCGATTCCTTGCGGACCTCGACGCAGGCAGAACCTTTGACGAAGCCAACATCTTCGCTGCCCACCTGAGATACGCCAGCCGCGAAGGTTTCAAAGCCTTTGCGGAGAGGCACGAATTGCCGTTTGACAGCCCGCGCGAATTTCGAGAGCGCTACATCCTCGGAGCCCTCAAGAGCCTGACCGGAACCTGAACATGGCGAATAAACCCATCATTGACATCGACGTCAATGCGGACCAATTCAAGGCGTTCTATGAGTTGTTTCAGGAATACCACGCCAAACTCGAATCAATGCCGAATGACTGGAAGAAAGTCGATGCGGCCACGAAGAAGGCAGCGGTGACTTTTGGGGCCATTAGCGGAGCCGCTGCGGGTTCGTTTGAGGAAGCCGTCAAGCATGCGCATTCATTGACCAGTCAAGTCAAGAAAGCGACGCAAGCGCAAAAGCAGTTTCATTCATCCGTGCGCAGCAGTGCCGGTGAGATGAAGAAGATGGCAACGTTCGCTGGCAAGACTGCAAAACACATTTTCGGTATCGGCAAATATCTGTTCAAGCTCGGTGCTCTCGGCAGTGGCGTCGGCATTCTCGGGGGTTTTGGCCTTCGGGAACTCGGCGAAAACGCCGTCAATACGCAGCGCTCGGCGCGCGGTATCGGCGTCTCTGTCGGCGCCATCAAGGCATGGCGCTCAGACATGAGCCGGTATGCCGATCCAAACATGCTCTCCAATGTCGCCAACGCGCAAAACAGCTTTCAGGGCCGCGTCAATCTCAGCCTTGCAACGGGTTTAAGCCAAGGCCAAGTTGTCAGCATGAGGCCCGATCAACTGGCCGAGCGCGTTCTTTTGAAAGCCCATGACTGGTGGAAGAACACACCGCCAGCCATGCGCACCACGGAAAACCTGCAGGCTCGCGGATTTCTTGGTGCCGGCATGACGCTCGAAGGCATGCGGCTTGCTGGGAACACGAGCCGCAAAACGTTGATGCAAGGCGAGGCACAATTCGCCAAAGACGCGAAAGCGTTCAATCTGTCGAATTCGACGGTTTCGGCCTGGTACAAGTTCACCCGGGAACTATCCGTTGCAGGTAACGCGATTGAAACCACGTTGACCAAGCGACTGGCAGCTTTGTCACCCGTTCTTGCCGGGTTCGTCAATTCCTTGACCAAAGACGCCGAAAAGCTCATTAACGGCGTTCTCACCCCGGCCAATATGGACAAGGCCGCAGCGGGAATCAAGGAATTCGCGGAATATTTAGGTTCCCCAGATTTCCGCAAAAAGGTGGGCGACTTCGCATCGGCCATCAGCACGTTGGCGCATGTCACTGTGCAGGTTGCTCGGTTTCTGGGTGGCATTCTTCCACACAACAAAACAACGGTTCAAGGGCCAGCGCATCCTCTGGCGGGATCAACCCCACTCGCGTCGCTCAAGAATCACATCGTCAAGCCGGCAACCCTAGGGCAAAAGGCGAATGCATTATGGAAGGCGCTGCCGGGTTACAGCAATGGCATCCACGTCGTTCATCCATCGGGCGTACAACTTCCAGATTCGGCATTGAACCCAAGTTATAACCCAGGAAATTTACGCTGGGCGCCGGGTGTGCCAACGGTTCATGGTTTTGCCGCCTTCCCAAACAAAACGGCAGGCTATAAAGCCATGGCAAATCTGTTGCGTCGTTATCCGAGATTGCATCACGCGGATACGATTGCAAGCATCATCAAAACCTATGCGCCCGCGTCAGATCACAATAACGATGCGGCCTATATCGCCAATGTTTCGCGTTGGACTGGATATGGGCCGAATCAACATCTCGACCTGAACAACAATGGAACTTTGTCGCGCCTGATGGCGGCCATGATTCGCCAGGAAAAGGGAACCAAAGTATCTCCGAGCCAAGTGCGCATCATGATTTCGAATCAGACTGCCGCACGTGTTGCCGTTTCCGCAAACGCTCTGGGGCATTGAATGGCGCTGACGGCTGTATTTCGAGACGCTTACAAGCTCTCGTTTCAAGTCTCGCCCATCATTCTTGTCGGCGGCATTGTCTCCAATACGCTGGGAGGCATGATGCCCATTATCGGGTTGACCGGCCAACTGCTTTCGCTCGCCCAAGGTGTTCTCTCCAGCGGAGGCCTGAGCACGGATGATTTCTTTGCGCAATACCTCCCGATCCCAGGTGGCACGCTCATCAACAATGCCATCGGAACCTATCCATTCGCGAATCAGCAGGTTGCGGCCAATGCCATCATTGAACAGCCGCTGAACATCTCTTTGCAGATGATCGCGCCGGTTCGGGATACTGGCGGTTATCTCACCAAACTCGCCTTGTTCACAGCTCTGCAATCATCCCTGCGCGCGCACAATGATGCCGGCGGCACCTACCACATTGCCACGCCTGCCTTCATTTATACAAACTGCGTCATGACGGCCATGACGGACATTACCAGCGGGACGACAAAGCAAAAACAAGTCGAATGGCAGCTTGATTTCATCAAGCCTTTGGTGACGCAACAACAGGCGACAACGGCTTTCAACGCCCTCATGGGAAAACTGGTCGGTGGAGGGCAAGTCACCTCATCGGCATGGTCAGGGCCTGTTGCGGCAGTAGGTGCTGCAGCGCAAGGGGCAGTTCAGGGTATCGGAAATCTTGCGGGTAGCGTGAATACATTCTTGAGTTCACCTCCATGACCGTCATTCCGTTTCAGCCGGCCAATAGCAGCCCGCCGTTTCAAACCGTGGTCACACTTGACGGCGCCAACTATGCGCTGACCGTGACGTGGAATGTCTACGGGCAACGCTGGTACGTCACCATCATGGACGATAACGGCAATATCATGTGGAACGGCGCGATGGTGGGTTCGCCGCTGACTTCGAGCATTTTCCTGGCCCCTGGCATCTTCACATCTTCGACCATTCTGTTTCGCGAAGATACGGGCAACTTTGAAGTGAATCCGTGAGGTACTACGACCTGAGCGTTGCCCCCGCAGGGGCCTCGGTGCCATTTCGCCGTTGGACATCGCACCCGAATGGGGTGTTTGACCCCGGCGCGTTGAATGTTGAATTTGACATGCCGCTCTCGACGTATGACACGCCGATGGGCATGCAAACGATTACGGTGCATGGCATATCACTGCAAGACCTGACAAACGCCCAGCAGTTCGTCGGCATGCAGGTCATCATGAAAGCCGGAATGCAGGCTGGCCTTCCGCTGGCCAATCCCAAGCAGGCCGGGACAATCCTCGTCGGGCAAGTCTTCCAATCTTTCGGTAACTGGGAAGGAACCGAAATGACGCTGGATTTCGTTGTCACTGCGTCAATTTATGGTCCCGCACAACCCGGAAACCTTGTGTTGAATTGGACGGCTGGCATGGAGTTATCCACGGCCCTGCTGAACTGCTTCACAGTGGCGTATCCGACTTATCCAACCGTCATCAATATCAGCCAGAACCTTGTTGCCCCGCAAGACCATATCGGGTTCTATTCCTCGCTGGACAGCCTCGCCTCATGGTTGAGGCAGTACACCGAAGACCAATTGCTGAATACGGTTTACATCGCCATTCAAGGCGGCAAGATTCAAATCTTCGACAGTCTCTATTCACCTCCACCCACGCAACTGGCCTTTGCCGACATGATCGGGCAACCGACATGGATCGCCCCCGACATCATGCAAGTCAAGACGGTGATGCGCGGGGACATGGTTGTCGGCGGGACTTTGAAAATGCCGCAGGGATTGCAGAACCAGCCGGGCATCGTGCTGACCTCGGCCAAGTCTTATCCATCCAGCGAAAAGTACAAGTCCGCGTTTCAGGGGACGTTCAAGATCATCCAGCTTCGCCAAGTCGGCAATTTCCGCACCCCGGACGGCGCGTCGTGGGCCACCATCTTTAATTGCTCGGTCAATGGCTGATAACTTCGACAAACTGTGGATTCAGCACGTCCTCAATCGCAACGCCATTCGCCGCGCATCTGAAGCTATTCAATCGACGGGGAGAGCTTTGCCGTGCAGTGTGATTGCCGTCATCGGGTCCATCGTGACGGTCAAATTCGAGGTGGATTCGACGCCTTGGACACTACCTCCGATCACGATCCCCAAGCTCGAATCGAACTGGATACGCGAACCGACGCAGATCGGCGACTTCGGCATGACGGTGCCGGCCGATGCATATCTATCGGCAATATCGGGATTTGGTGGTGCTGCACCGAGTTTAGCCCGTCCGGCTAATCTTTCGGCGTTGATATTTGTCCCTGTCAGCAACAAGAACTCGCCGCCGATTGATCAGAATGCTGCCCAGGTGCAAGGCCCGAACGGGACGATCAATCGCACGACCACGGGAACGACTTCAGAGGTTGTCACCGACCAGAACGGAACGACCGTCACCTACGGTGCGAATACCCTGGTCATCAATGGTACTGAGATTTCCGGCACTGTCGGCGGTTCATCGCTCACCATCACATCATCGGAGATCACCATGACCGCAGGCGGCGTGCCCATTGTCCTGAATAGCTCGGGCCTGAGCATCAATGGCATCCAATTCATGGCGCACGAACATTCTGGCGTCACAACGGGTACAGGAAATACCGGGGGCGTGGTGTGAGAACGTATGGCAGGACATATGACGCGCTCGGAAATCCGACATGGGTTGAGATTACGACTGACGCAGCAGGCTTCAACGACAATGTGTATCTCACAGCCTTGGCGCAGGCGTTGCAATTGAATCTTGGCGAAAGCCCGTTTTATGCGAATTATGGAATACCTGCTTATCAGACTATCGTGACGCAGGTTTTCCCAGATTTCTACGCTGCGCAGACGCAACAGCAATTCTCGCCATTCTTCGCCTCACTCGCCATCCAGCGCGTGCCGAATACGACCCCGCCCGCCTACAACGTCAAGGCCGTGACGCATAGCGGCGCCATCCTAGAAAACATCATCCCGACATGAGCATTCCTTTGGTTATGGGGCCGAGCGGTCCGGTGCCGACTTCGCCCGCAAATCTGCGAAGCGCCGTCGAAACCGCCGTTGCCGAGACGAATCAAGACTACACGGCCAACCTTCCCGGTTCGCTGATCGAGGACATTCTGTCTACCGATGTCGGCGCGTTGACGACCATCGACCAGGCGCGCATCGATGCCGTGAATTCGGTGAGTCCCTACGGCGCGAATCCGTTCATACTTGCCCAGCTCGGCGCTCAGTTCGGCATCCCCCAGGGTCAGCCGACGAACACCAGCGTCTATGTGGTGTTCACAGGGCTAGCCGGGTATGTGATTCCGCAGGGATTCATCGTTTCGGACGGCTCGCATCAATACGTTTTGCAGGATGGCGGCATCATCGGTACGGGCGGAACGAGCCCGCCTCTGTATTGCGTAGCGAATCAATCGGGCTCATGGGCTGTCCCAGCCTCGACGGTGACGCAGATCGTCACGTCCGTCCCATCGGGCTACACGCTCTCCGTTACGAACCCTAGTGCAGGCATTGCAAGCCTCGGAGCTGAGAGCGTTCAAAGCTACCGTTCAAGGATTCTCACCGCCGGCCAGGTCACAGGGCAGGGAACACCGCAATACATCACAACCTTGCTTCAAGCGGTTCCGGGCGTTGTGCCGCGCTTGGTATCGATTCTGCAAGTTGGTGGCGGCTGGGAAGTCATTTGTGGGGGTGGCGATCCATACCTCGTTGCAGGGGCGATCTACCTGGGCACATTGGATCTGTCCACCATCATCGGCTCGGCCACGACAGCGCGGAATATCACGGCCACGATCACCGATGTGCCGAACACCTACAACGTTGTGTTCGTCAATCCGCCGCTCCAAACCGTGACGGCGACAGTCACATGGAACACGACGCAAGCCAATTTCACCGCAGGTAATCAGGTCAACCAACTCGCGGCGACGGCCCTGGTGAATTACATCAACGGGGTGCAAGTCGGGCAACCGTTGAACGAACTTGCCATGACCGCTGTATTCCAGCAGGCCGTCGCCAGTGTTCTTCCATCGATTTACCTGACAACGCTGACATTCTCGGTGTCGATTAACGGAACTCCGACCCCTCCCAATGCGGGGACAAGTATTGTCGTCGGCGATCCTGAATCGTACTTCTACGCTGCAGCGAATGGCGTGACGGTGGTACAGGGATGATCGAGTCCTTTTCCTCTCAGCCTCTGCAATCGGTTATCCCGAGCTACCTGTATCAGGAGTACGCAGACGACTCGGATTTGCAGGCGTTCGTCGCCGCGTATAACAGTTTGTCGCAAGGCTATCTCGACTGGTTCAACCAGACACCATTGGGGGTTTATACGTCACCCGCCGTATCTGGACCGCTGCTCGACTGGCTGGCGACAGGCATTTACGGGGTGGCAAGACCCGTTATATCGAATACGTCCGTTTCGTCTTTCGGCGGCTACAACACGACGCCCTACGACACGACACCCTATAACACAGCGACGCAGACGCGAACGGGTACGTCCATCATCGCAAATGATGATCTCTACAAACGCACGTTGACGTGGATCACCTATCGCGGTGACGGGAAGCAAATGTCCCTGCAATGGCTCCGCAGAAGGGTGGCCCGTTTTCTGTTCGGTGCGAATGGCTCTGATATTGATGTTGGGCTTTTGCCACAAGTTAGTCTTGTCGATCAAGGCACGGTCATTACAGGCGCCACGAACACAACGACAACCGACACGACAGCGACGAATTCAAGCGGGATGTTGACCGTGAATTACTCGCACGCCATCAATATAGAAGTGGCGACATCGACAGAATCGCAAGCGCTACAAGCATTCATCGCGCAGGGAATCCTGCCATTCCCTTTCCAGGTTAAACCAACCGTGACGCTGACATGACAGCCTTCGTATTCGTCAATAATTTCTCGACCACACTCGCTGCGGCGCTTACGAGTGGCGCTACGACTGCAACGCTGGCCAGCTCTACGGGTCTTCCTACGCTTGCCTCAGGTCAGGCAATGCCCATCACGTTTAATGATGCCGCGACTGGTCAAATCTATGAAGTCTGCTATGTCACCGCCATCAGTGGCGCGACATTAACCATTGAACGAGCGCAAGAAGGAACGGCGGCGCAATCTTGGGCTATTGGGGATTATGCAAAGGTTATGCCGACGAAGGGAACTATTGCGCCAGTGAATGGTAATCCATCTACACAGTTCAGCGTTGCCGCAGCGACATCATCAGATCAAGCAGTCAATCTAAGCCAATTGTCCGCAACCGCAAGAACTATTCCATTTACTGCGAATGGAACATGGACAGTACCAGCGGGGGTTACGGAGATTCTGGTCAGTGGCGCTGGCGGTGGCGGGGGCGGCGGGGGCGGCGGGGGCACTGTCGGAGCAACAGGCTCTGGCGGGGCGGGCGGAGGCCAGGGTGGCGGGGCTGCTCAAAGTGTGTTCGATCAAATCATTGCAGTAACGAGCGGACATGTTTTAACGATCACCATAGGTGCATATGGCGCGTATGGAGCCGCAGGTGGTTCCACCGGAACCGCAGGATCAAATGGTAGTGCGGGAGGGAATACAACGCTTATCGATACAACGGCGAATTCCACTCTTTTGACTCTAGCGGGCGGCGGCGGAGGCGTTGGTGGGGCTGGACAGAATAATGCATCAGCGGGAATAGCTTCTGCCGGCGCTGGAGGGGCCGGAGGATATGGTTATCCGGCCGGGTCAGACGGATCAGATGGCGCTTTTGCTGGGAATGGCGGCGCAGGAGCATCTTCTCTTTTCGGTGGAGGTGGGGCTGCCGGTAGAGGGGCACAAGGTCAGGGCGCATTTAATGGCACAAGCGCTTATGGATCGGCGTATGGCGCTGGCGGCGGCGGTGGTGGTGGAGCATACGGGACAACGCCTCAAGTTGGAGGGCCAGGAGGTTATGGCGCTCCTGGATATTTGGTCATCCGATTTTAATATGGGTTAAAAATGACACAATTCATTTTCGCCAATAACGTCAATACGACGCTTTTCTCTGCCGTTGCATCTGGTGCGACGACCATCACGCTACTGTCGGCGACGAATCTTCCGACGCTTTCGTCAGGTCAGATTTTCCCGCTGACTTTGAATGACGCATCGACGCGCACAGTTTTCGAGATCGTCTACGTCACTGCGATCAGCGGAACCACGCTCACGGTTTTGCGAGGGCAAGAAGGGACGGTTGCGCAAAACTGGAATGCGGGTGACTATGCGTTCGGTACGATTACGGCCCAGGCTAATGAGTTAGCGATTCAATACGGGTCCTACAACTACGCCCCCGACACCGGTACAACCGCGAACGCCTATGTCGTCACGCTGACGCCAGGTATCCCGGCGACGATTCCGGATGGTTTCCCGCTTGGAATGTACGTTGCACCAAGTCGAGTCAACACAGGATCTGTGACAATCAACGGTGTTGCGGTTGTCGATAAGTTCGGAAACGCTGTTTCTCCTGGTGCCATTGTTGGGACAACAACCTATAAATATTCATCGTCTTTGTCTGCATGGATCATGCAGAACCGGGATCAGCCTGGGTATGTCGTGACCAGCATTGCGTCGCTTCGATCTATCAAGGAAGTGCCGGATGCCTACGCTTTCGTATCTGGCTACTACGCATCCGGCGATGGTGGTGGTGGCCGGTATTACTACGACTCCACCGACACGACGAGCGCCGACAACGGCGGCACGATCATCGTCGCGAGCGATGGTGGCCGATGGAAGCTCATCCACAATGGAACTGTCTCGATCAAGCAGTTTGGAGCGCATCTTGACGGCTCCACAAACGATATTCCATTTATTTCTGCTGCAATTTCGGCAGCTTCCACACAGCTATTCAGGGTTTGGTGCCCTGCTGGTACGAGTTATTGCGCAACGACGCTGATCTTTCCGAATACGATCCCCGAAGGATTCAATTTCGAGTGTCATCCCGATTTCACGATTTCATGCCCAGTCAATGCCGTCAGCATTGATTCTGCCTATCACGCGAAATTCACGTTCGGGAGAATTGTCGGCACGAGCAATAGTTCAACCTATACTGGCTTGCACTTAAAGCCGACGACAGCCGGGGCAAATGGACAAATCACGATTGTTGTCTGTGAGATAAATTTCATGTTTATCGGTGGATTTGGGGAGTGTATTTCTCTGGACTGCTCCACAGGTAATATTGCACAAAATAAGATTAAAGGTATTGAAATTGGAAACGGCTTCGGTCAGACGGCAGGAAGCATGGCAACCGCAGCGCAGGGCGTTTATGTTTCTGTAACGTCTCCGAACATATTTCAAGGTAATGAAATCGACATCAATTATATCCAGCCCTACCCGGCTGCATTCGCTTCGGGGTTGGTGTGGCAAGGCATCGTAGACAATGGATCGTCGTCACTCAACAATGTCAACACTTGGAAATATGGTGCCATCGATGGCGCTGGTTACGCCACGAGTTACGGACTAAATCTCTTTGCTGGATATAACACATTTTCAGGACCAATTGTCGATGTTCAAACTGGCATCCAGTTCGAGTCTGGCGCGTCGCAATACACGATCATTTCGCAAGACCTCAATGTTAACTCCGGGGGTACACGGATTAACGATCTGTCTGGCGTCGGGAATGCCGCTGAATATATCGGTGCTGCCTTCCATCAATCGGGCATAACCGCACAGACTGCGAGTATTCCAGCTGCCAGTGGTGTTTCGGTATCCGTTACGTTTCCTTATCCACTTGCAGCAACCCCGAAGAAATTAAGCGCCACAGTCACGGCGCCGACCGGCAATAACTCGGTTATAGTAAATATCGCATCCTATTCTTCTACGGGCATGACGTTTTACGTGATGAATCTGCATGCAACTTTAGCCGCTACCGCTGCAGTAAGTTATACAGCAGCTTGCTGACTCGATAAAGCTATATACGATCCATGAAGCCGCCTTCGGGCGGTTTTTTATTGCCCGAAAGCGACACATGACCAAATACATCTTTGCGAACAATGTCAACACATCGCTGAATTCCGCGATTGCATCCACGGCAACAACACTGACGCTACTGAGCGCGACCAATCTTCCGACGCTCGCAGCGGGTCAGATCATGCCGCTGACGCTGAACGATAAAGCGACGCGCACGGTATTTGAAATCGTCTACGTTACTGCAATCAGTGGCACGAATCTTACTGTCATTCGAGGGCAGGAGGGAACAGCAGCGCAGAACTGGAATGCAGGCGACTATGCGTTTTCCACGCAGACTGCACAAACGACCGAGCTTGCGATTCAGTCAGGCGCATATAACTATGCCACCGATACTGGCACAACCGCGAATGCCTATGTCGTCAGTTTGACGCCTGCGATTCCGACGACGATCCCTGATGGGTTCCCGTTGACGATGTATGTCACGCCAGCGCGTGCGAATACGGGGGCGGCGACGCTGAATGGCGTAGCGATACTCGACGGAAATGGCCAGCCGATTCTTGCTGGGCAACTCAAGAACTCCTGCGCATTGCGCTATAACGCCGGGCTTACTGCTTGGCAGTTCTTTGGGGCTCGGCAGTCAGTTAGCGTGCTGGACTTCGGGGCGGACCCGACTGGCGTGGCGGATAGCACGGTGGCTATTCAGGCGGCGGTGAACTATGCAGTCAGCACCGGAAAAACGCTTTACGCGCCATCCGGGGTTTACCTCCTTACGTCCACTATTTCGGCGACTGGATCTTTTTCGCTTGTTGGAGATATGCCCCAACCGTATGTTGGAACGCAAGGGACGAGGGGTCTTGGAACGTGGTTTTACCTAAACCACCTTGGCAAAGGGTTTTCGATCATTCCCGGGGGCTCCAATGCATCTTCCGGGGCGTACTTTGACAGAATCGGAACCTTCCGCAACCAGCCTGCTCCCGGAACTGGTTGGGCGCCCGTTGCCGCAGACTTCGATTTTTATTTCAACGACGGAGACGCGATTTTTGGAAACGTCATGTTGTTGAACGCGACGAACGGTATCCAGCTTGACAATGGAGGTTTTGGGCGACTGCATATCGGAAGTTTGCGGGGTCAGTGTTTCCAGAAAGGTTTGTATGTAACGATGGCGGCAGATGTCGTAAGTGTAGAGCACATACATTTTTGGCCGTTTTGGTCAACGGATGCGAATGTACTAGCGTACATGCTTGCCAATTTGGATTCTGTGTACTTAATTCGTTGCGACAACCCGCAATTTGGAAACGTGTTTGCCTATAGTTCCCGCTCTGGATTGCGCATTGATCAAGATGCAAACGGGACAACCAGCAAGTTCAAGATTGCAAACTTCGACGCCGATCTGTGTCAGTATCCTATTTATCTCGACCCCACTATTACATCTGGCGCAACGGGCCAGATCGCCAACTGCACGGTATCTGGTAACTCTGGCCAAAATATCGGAGTTGGAGTGGGTCTGTTCGGTCAAAACAGCACGCTTGATATTGCAAATCTTCGGGTAGATGCTACGCAGCAGAACGCGGTGCGAGCGGATGGTACAGGCAACACTATTAGGATCGGTTCCGCGCTTATTGAAAATTGGAACCAAGGCAACGGAGGATTCCCGGCAATTGAAGCCGTCGCAGGGAATACCATCGAACTGTCGCAGCCGGCCATTGTATTTGGAGGCAATGGGGCCGCTACCTATTCCGGCCCATCGGAAGGCCAGGTTCATGTTCCTGACTGGATTTCGTACGCCCCCACTGTTGCATCATCTTCCGGCACGATTACTACCGTAGGCGCTGTTAATGGCCGATACCGTAGAGCGAAGCAACGAGTGGAAGTTGAGTTTGATGTAACGATTACGACAGTCGGAACTGCCTCGGGCGTTCTTGAAATTGGTTTACCTTTAGCCGCGGACACAGAATTCGCGTGCGGTGCTGCTCGTGACACGACGAATAGTGGGAAAATGATTGTTGCCCAAGCTGGGGGCGCAAACACTTACGCCACTTGTGTCAACTATGACGGAACATTCCCAGCCACAAGCGGATCGCGCATCGTTGGTTCAGTTTCCTACTCTGTACCTTGACCATGTTTACCCACTACTGCCCCGTAGACCGCTGCTGGTATCAAATCGGACGCAGCGAACCCTGCAACTGGTGCGGGGCTCGACAGCTACCCGGACTACGACAGCTACTAGTATGAAACGCAACCATACAGCCCGCAAAGGACGACCATGACCGAACCACGCACAAACATTGAAAGCCATCAGGGCAGAGATCGACAACCTCTCTTCGCCAGAGTTCCGCATTCTGGCCCGGTAGAGCCATAGAAAATAATCACGCCGCCTTCGGGCGGCTTTTTTATGCCCAAAAACCGCAAAGGACGGCCATGACGACTGACCGAGAAACACGCCTTGAAGAATTGCGCACCGAACTCATGGAAGCACTGCCGCCAGAACAACGTGCCCTCGTCCAGTACATCGATACGCGATTCGAGGCGCACGAGGAGAAGATGGACGAATTGCTGATGGCATTCCGTACTGGTAAAGCTGCGGTGAGCATTTTCAAGTTCATGGTCGGCATCGGGGCGGGCTTGGCCGCGATCTGGGCCGGCTTCCATGCCAACATCACGGTGCGTTGACATGAGCGTCGAACAGCAGCACGAAGAAAAGGAAACGCTGACCGTCGAGGTCAACATTCCCGGGCACGATCCGCGCACGGAAACGAGCCTGTTCGAGCGCACGCGCAAAGCATTGATCGAGCGTGACGGCGGCTGCTGGATCTGCGGAAGGACCGCGCTGGAGTCAGGCGCTCCATTGGAAGCGCATCACTTCGGCATCGAACGTAGTTTCGCTGAAGCTCCGATTGACTGGGACAAGGTAAAAGCCGATTTTCCGCGCTTCGATTGGCAGAGCTTTGATCCTGCTAATCCCTATGTTTTCGTGGATGACATGGTGAGCCAAGGACTCTTGCTTTGCGCAGAGCACCATCGCGGCAAAGATGCCGGCATTCATGCAATTCCTTGGCCGCTTTTCATCATGCAGAGATACCTAAAAGATGGCTACAAATTCTCTGATTTAGAGGTTATCGAACACGAAAAACAGGTTTAAAATAAGCGAAGCCCGCAGCGTGCGCTAACACGAGCGGGCCTCTAACCACCATCCATGAAAGGCATGAACGATGGCTGCACGCAATGCTATACCAATAGGCGCAAAGTTTGGTGCGCTGACAATTCTTTGTGAAGCGCCGAAGCGGCCTCAAAACGCAAATCGTAGAGTTTCGGCTCTATGCGACTGCGGCAACGCAAAAACGTTCGTTCTTAGCGAAGTGCTGACCGGGAAAATTCGCTCCTGCGGATGCCTGACTAAGAAAACAGGCCAGATAACACACGGCCACACGTTGAGGAGAAAGGCGTCCCCAGAGTACTACTCATGGGCCTCCATGTTGACACGATGCACAAATCCTGCGGTGATAGCCTATCAAACATATGGGGCACGAGGTGTGACTGTCTGCGACCGATGGCGCATGTTTTCCAACTTCCTTGAGGACATGGGGAAGCGCCCTCCTGATACATCGCTCGATCGAATAGATAACAACGGCGGCTATAGCAAAGAGAATTGTCGGTGGGCGTCACGGAAGCAGCAAAGCGAAAATAGGAGGTCAACTAAGTTTTTCGAGGTCAATGGCCAGAGAATGACGCTTTCGGACTTGTCATCGCAGTTTGGAATTGCCTACAACACATTGCACGCAAGAATCGTTAGATTCAAATGGCCAATCGAAATTGCATTGACCAAGAAGCCGAGAATCTCGCGCTATACAAAGTCCTACCCTAGGTAGATTTTTATTGCCGCATCCGCTCTGGGTCGTGCAACGCTATGCGCTTGAGGGCTACAAGTTCAGCGATGTGGAAGTCATTCATCATGACCAATAACGCAGATCAATTCACCGTCGCAATCAACCGCCTGCTCGGAAACGAGGGCGGCTATGTCGCGAATCCTTCAGACCCTGGTGGCGTCACGAACTGGGGCATCAGCAAGCGCAGTTATCCGAATCTCGACATCGCCAATTTGACGCGCGATGAAGCCATTGCCATCTACAAGCGCGATTTCTGGGACAAGATCGACGGTGACGCGATGCCCCCTGGCGTCGGCTTCCAACTACTGGACTTCGCCGTCAACAGCGGCATTGAAACGGCTATCCGAGCGTTGCAGCGCGCCGTCGGCGTTGCGGACGATGGCAACTTCGGCCCTGTGAGTTTGGCTGCGCTCAAAGCGCAATCGCCTGCCGACACGATCATGAAGTTTCTGGCCGAGAGGCTGATGTTCATGACCGGACTCTCGAAATGGCCAGACTTTGGCAAAGGCTGGGCACGCCGCATTGCGGCAGACCTGCGCTATGGCGCGGCCGATACGCCATGAGCCTCGACGACCTGGCATCCGACGCCGAAGAACGATTCCGCGAAGCCGCTTTGCTCAACCGTGAATTCGAGGCGCGGCGCGTGCAATTGAAGCCATGCGGCCGATGTTTTTTCTGCAATGAGCCGGTGCATGCCGGTGAACTTTTCT
>JAEHJW020007353.1_pt1 | contig 16675 bp, 20 predicted proteins | sample 9271431 | NCBI WGS metagenome assembly JAEHJW02 | reverse complement strand
ATTAAAAATGTGCTAAAATGTTCTATGAATTTTATAAAAAATTAGTGGATGCTTTATCATCTATATTTATAGAAAATGAAGACAAAAAATAAACTTTTTAATACTATATTGGTTATTCTAGCATTCGTAGGAATTATCTACGGTTTTGCGTGGGAATATAGAACCATACAACAAAACAACTTTCTAAGTCAGGTAGGAACTCCTACAAGAGTCGCTCCCGCATATTTATACCCAGATCCGATTAAGACACCCGGAAAAGCGGATACACTGAAATTATCCGACTTAACACAAACATATAACGGCAAGACCTATTCTCAATCGCATAGAAACGTACCAGAGTCTGAGAAGAATCAAATCAGAAACAGTTATCCTAAGGTTCAATGTCCCACCTCATCATCGTGTGAGATAGATCACTTCTATCCTTTATGTGCAGGTGGTTCAAATGACATTGATAATCTGTGGGTACAGCCAGAGCATAATGTATGGAATGGGGTTGATTATGGGTATCGTACAAAGGATAAATTAGAGGCGTATGTATGTAGACAGGTAAAAGAGGGTAATTTAGACCCACAGATAGCATTTAAGCGTATAACTGAGGATTGGATAGACTTCTATAATTCACTTTACATAAATGTTCCAACCAGCACAGAACCAGTTGAATAACTCAGAGAAAATTATCTATTGTAGACACTGTGGATCTATATTGATGAAGGTGTCCAGTTGGCTTATCTTTGAGATAGAAATATCTATGATATGCTCGAATAGCCAATGTCCCCAGAAGAAATTATCACTACCATCGGACGCACTGCCAAAAGCAGTTGAAAAAAGGTCGTAAGTATGCTATAATTCACATATGAAAAACTTATATAAAAAATTCAATGTCAATCAGAAATCCGCTAAACCCGGAGATTTATTGATTGCATCTCGCACGTACAAAAAACGAAGAAAATCAAAGAGTCGTTATGAAGGTAGCAAACTAGATAAATACCTTGATAAGAAGTTCGGCTACAAAGAGGGATCTAAAAAGGATGAGAAAATTGACCGCGAAGTATCGAAGCGCCTTCCCAAGAAGATTTCTAAGCGTGGCGTACAGCTTATGATGAAAAAGAAAAGCAAAAAAGGTAGTAAAAATTGGATACAGGGAGCAATAAAGCATCCTGGCTCACTTAGACGATCTTTGGGAGTTAAAAAGGGAAGCAAAATCCCCGCTAGTAAATTGGCTGCGGCAGCTAAAAAAGGTGGAAAGATAGGTAAAAGAGCCCGTTTGGCAGAAACCTTGAAATCCTTCCATGCAAAGAAATCTAGTAAAAAAAAAGTATTTACGAAGTGCATGTAGATAACAAATTAAGGTATTATGGTGATACGGACACAAATAAAAAACGCATCCGTATCAATAAATCAAAATCAAAGCGTACACGAGAGTTAGGGGATAGTATTTTACACGAGCAGTTACACGCAGAACATCCCCTTATGCACGAACGCCACATACAGAGGTTAGCAACTAAAAGGTGGGGTTCATTAAGTAGAAAACAAAAGTCTAAACTATATAATCTAACAAAATAACATGGCATCACGAATGACACGTATTGCAATAGGAGAATTAACCCAGTCTAAACTCAAAGGTAAAGCATTTACCAAGAAGTTTCAGGAAGCTCTTTCTCCAAAAGGCATTGATAAAACAAAGGTTGGAAAAGTAAGAAAATCAAAATAACAGTATGAAAACGCATGACGAATCAACATTCAAGGAGCATTTACTCTGTCTCCTTTTTGGGCATGAACCTAGTTGGGAAACAGTAAATCAATTCATTATTGGTGTTGAAAACAGAAACTATAAACACGTTACGTTCGGATGTATCAGATGTGACAAGAAAGTGATTTGGCATAAGTCAAAAACATTAAAACATATCGCATCTCAAAAGGATACCTCAGACAATAAAGAAATAGAGGCTTTACGTGATACTATACAGGAATTACAGTTGCCTAAGGATAAATAGAACATATGCCTAAGAAATATCATTACACTAAAAAAACAGGACGTCCGCTTATCTATAGTCCAAATACTATTGTTGAGGCTGAAAAATATATTGACTCATGTGTAGATGATGTGTTGAATGTCAATTTACCCAAAGCTGAAGGGTTGGCATTATACTTAGGTGTTAGACGGGAAACTTTATATGATTGGGCTAAGAAATACCCTGAGTTTTCCAACATATTAGAAAGAATTAATCAAATCCAAGTTGATAGAGTATTTAATAAATCACTCGGTGGGCATTATAACGCTACTATTTCTAAACTATTATTAGGCAAACATGGATATAAAGAGTCTACTGAAACCGATCTTACTTCTAAGGGTGAAAAGATTGACTCAATTAATTATGTAGTTCCTGAACATGGCGACACTAACGATAAAACCGACTCTTAAACAACACCTTGCATACGAAGCATTGAAAGATCCCACCGCTGATGTAGTGTACATGGGTGGTGGTGCAGGCGGAGGAAAGAGTTGGCTTATATGTGAGAGTAGATTGATTAATGCCCTACGTTATCCAGGGTATCGTTCGTTTATAGGACGTAAGGAATTAAAGCGTTTAATGCAGTCTACCTTTATTACGTGGAGCAAGGTTTGCCAATGGCATAAGGTTCCCGAAGGAACATGGAAGCTAAATGGACAATATAACTATATAGAGTTTTCAAATGGTAGCCGTATAGATCTCTTGGATTTAGCATTCCAACCACAAGATCCGTTGTATGAGCGTTTTGGTTCATTGGAATATACCGATGGCTCTATAGAAGAAGCCGGTGAAGTGGAGTTCTTAGCGTTTGATGTATTAAAATCACGCGTAGGAAGACACATGAACAATGAATATGGTTTACATCCTACTATACTTGTAACGGGTAACCCTAAAAAGAACTGGACATACTCAACATTTTATTTACCGTGGAAAAAAGGTGAATTGCCAAAGAATTATAGATTTATACAATCCTTGTACAGAGATAACGAATACACCGCAGATGTATATGGTAAACAGCTAGACCAAATTAAGGATGAAGTTACCAAACAGCGTTTACGTGATGGAATATGGGAATATTCTAGCGATCCAGGAAGTCTTATTGATTATGATGCTATAAGCGATTTATTTACCAATGTAGTTGATTCTAGCGAGGAAAAGTATATTGTCTGTGATGCTGCGCGTATGGGAGGAGATAGAATTACCATATCTTATTGGGAAGGACTTCACGCTAGAGAGTTATTTGAATATCAATATCAGAAATTAAATAGGACTGAAGAAATACTGCGTGATTTATCTTTTAAGAAACAAGTACCTTTTTCACACATTATAGTAGATGAGGACGGAGTAGGAGGAGGAATTGTAGATAATATGCAAGGAATTAAAGGATTTGTTGCAAATAGTTCTCCCATTGAAAATCCAAATACAAATGAGAAAGATAACTATCTAAACCTCAAAACCCAGTGTGGATATATATTAGCCCAAAATATAAATGGGCATAAATTGGCGATTGATTGCGTAGATGAGGGCATCAAATCAAGATTATCAGAGGAATTACAATATATTCGTGAGAAAAACGTTGATGCTGATGAAAAAAAGAGGCAATTAATTCCCAAAGAGGATGTAAAGTCAGCTATAGGGAGAAGTCCAGACTGGAGTGATAACCTACTTATGCGTATGGCTTTTGAAGCACAACCACCAAAAGAAAGAAGTTTTGCAGTTACGTATTATCCAAAACATAGGTAATTGCAAAATAATAAAATATATGCTATAATTAATCAACAATAACAAACGCATGTTATTTTAATGGCTACCAAAGAAACACAGAATTACGATCCACAGCAAAGTCAACTTATACAGTCTAAGTTCACCCTCGATGCCAAAGATGGTAAGGTACTAGACCTACAATCAGAATATCATCCAAACGATATACAACGAGATACTATTGCTATGGTACGCAATTGTTTTGTAGATTCGGACTTACTCATGCGTAGACCACGCAGAGAATTTAATGATGTATCTGTTTTTACCCGTCTGATGTTAGACCAGATGGCTTTTAATACATACCAACCAAACAATGGTGAGCCATACCCCGCAGATGAGATACAAGGATGGAAATCAAACGCAATGCGCCCCATTGTACGTAATAAATGTGTATCTATAGCAGCCCACGCAACAGCTCAACTTATATTTCCGAAGGTATTTGCGTATAATGACCAAAGTGATGAACAGCGCGATGCGGGCTATGTTATGCGTGATTTAATTGAATGGAATGCAGACCGTATGGATTATCCTTGGTTTGCGCTACAAGCTATTTTAACTGCTTTATGGAGTCCAGCTTCAATCGCATATATTGGTTATCAAGAAATCTACAGAGAGGTTAAGTTCTCAAAGGAAAACGGAAAATGGAAGCTAGAAAGTATGCTTGATGAGGACATGACAGGAATTAAGGGTGAAATGGTTGGGGTAGATGAATTATATCCAGAGAATATTTATGAGAGCGATATACAAAAACAGGGATGGTTAATTTGGCGTAAAGTACAATCCTATGACTTCGTAAAATCTAAATATGGAGATCATCCTGACTTTCAATACGTTAAACCGGGTGTACAGGTTCTATGGAATGACGCTAATCAGTTATTTTATGAGGTATATGACATGGTATTACGTAGGAATATGTGTGAGGTTATTAACTTCTATCACAGAGGTAAAGACTTACATTTAACCTTAGTTAATGGTATATTGGTTACAGATCCTGACAATCCAAATCCTCGCAAAGATAAATTATATCCGTTTATTAAGTTTGGTTTTGAGCTTATAGACCATGGAAGATTCTTCTACTACAAGTCGTTGGCATTTAAGATGATGCAAGACGCTAACATTGTAAATACTTTATATCCCATGGTTATTGATGGAACTTATCTATCAATTATTCCTCCTATGGTAAACTCAGGAGGTGATATTATTAGTTCCGATGTCGTTGTCCCTGGAGCGGTAACTACCTTAAAAGATCCGAATTCAAAACTGAGTCCTATTGCAGTATCACAAAACCTAGCTTCTGGTTTTAATGCGTTACAAGCGGTAGAGAATAGTGTACAAGAAACAGCTCCACAAATGACATATTCCACTCGTAGAGAAACGGCATACTCCATGGCATTACGAGCACAAGAAGCTAAAACTCTACTGGGATTGTTTACTAACTCTATTGCCTCATTTGTTAAGCAGTTTGGTAAACTCATGATTGGTGATATATTACAGTTTATGACTATTGCTGATGCCACTCGAATAACTGATGACTCAGAAATTATGTACAAGACTTTTACCTTGCATAATAAAACTGGTTATGGTGGAAAGAAAAAGAACCGAAAAATACGTTTTGATATTGGATTACCTACAGAACCAGTTACTGATGAGGATATGCTTAAACTAAGTTATGAGAACATGAAACTACAAGGGGGAATGAATAGTGAAGAAGAATTGTACCGAGTAAACCCAGACTTATTCCGAAATCTCAAGTTTATGATACAAGTGAGTCCCGATAGTTTAAGTCCCATGTCAGACGATATTGAAAAGGCATACAAGTTAGAGGTATACGATAGAGGAATAAATAATCCTACTGTAGACCAAGAACAACTAACACGTGATTTCTTATTTGGCGCATATGAAAAGATTAACCAAGATCCAGATAAGTATATTAAAAAACAAGAAGCAGTACCGCAGCAGGTTCCCCAACAAGCACCGCAACCGCAGGGAAGTCCCTTAGCACAAGCGATGCAAGCACAGGGAAATCCGAATAAACAAACTAATTTACCAAACGCATTATCATTAACAAAATAAAAAACGTATGGAAAAAACCATAGAGCTATGTAGGAAGCTCAAATCATTAAATTGGGTAGGATATGAAGACCCAATATCCTACAATAAAGATAATCCCTACAATATAGGAGGAGCGTGGGTGTTATATAAGGAGGGTACTCCCATGGAGGAATATATTCCAAACCCCGGACGTCAGCAATTAGTAGACGAAATTAAGAAATTAATAGGGGAGGAACGTTTTCAATCCGAAGTAATAAAAGGTCGCAAGGGAATTGAAAAACAACTATTTTCACATGAAGACTGGATGGAAATCTGGATTCATTACAAAGAACATGATGTTAAGTAAATCATATTGGCTATCACTCCCTCAGGAGGTGCGGATAGCCCTAGCGACACAGTTTGGTATTCCTAAGTCTACCACTGTCCATGTAGTAAATAATACAGTGGAAAGCGATGGGCATACTGAGCAGGATTTGGCGGTTATGACTATAGAACGTATGCAAGAGTTCACAGGATTAAAATCCGATGACTTTTATAAATTAGTTCAAGAAAGTATTAATAAACTCACACAAAAAACGTATGAAAAAACAGAAGAGCAAACACAACCAGAACCCGCAATCACATCCGACAGCGGAGGAGTTGTTAAAAAAGGCAGAACTAGAAAAGGAAGCACAAAGAAAGCGAAGTAAGATTAATTACGAGTTGTTGCCCTTTATGCTAGATAATACAACGAGCGTAGAGGATGCAAAATTATTTATCCAAGTTGTTTCACAAGCAATTAATCAGGAGTTTGTAAATAGATTGCGCACAACTAAATTATCAGATCTTGAAATGAGTAAGTTTATAAATCCTGAGGCGGAACATGCCGAAAGATATTCAAAGTTGTTCGACATGTTTAGCGATGAATCTATTAAAGACGCATTAGAAATGATTGATGGTTTTCCAAACATGATAGAGAAATCATTACGTAACGAATTTAAGGAACGAGACCTAAAATCTCTAAACATAGAATTACTACAATAATGAAACAGAAAATAATCAATTACCTATTACGCCACGTATTAAAAGCAATTGTTGCCGATGATGTTATTCGGATAGTGAATAATCAGGTTTTTTTAGGTAATAGAGAGGTGAGTGGGGTTGAATTAAACAACTTTATCAGCGATGCTCGTTTCTTACAGGAGAACCAACTATTCCAAGTGATTAAAAACAGGTTAATCAGTGATGCACATGAGGTTATGTTTAATAAATCTACTTCATACGAGGATATGAACTCGGGAAAAATGATGTTATATAACCTAGACGTGCAAGAAAAGATTATAGATAAAATAGCTAATTTGCGAAAATAATCGAAGTATGCTATAATGTATAAAAATGAGCTACGGCTCATGTTCCTAAGGGGGCATTCATTAACAGGATGTCCCTTTTTATATTTCTTTGGTGTCTGATGTTTCGTGCGTTTCATCAGACATCGCAGAAATCTAATAAGATTTTGGTCTGACCGCGACCAGTCCCAAGCGGTTTAATAAAAAAATATGGACGACACACAACAGCCGGTTCAACAACAACCTGAAAATGCCGGTACTCAGGAAGGAGCAGTGGTAACTCCTAAAGAAACACCAGACGCCCTTAATTTGGCGCAGGAACTTCTTGACTCGTTGGAGAGAGAAACAAAACTCGCTACCGAACGAGATAACTATAGGGAGGGAATGCTCATTGCAAAGGGTAAAAAGCGTGGTGATAATCCTGATGGTGATGAAGCACCAACTATAACGGACGAGGAACGTATAAGACAAATCGCACGAGAGGAGTATTATAGTTCTGAATCCGCTAAGGTTAAAGCGCAACAAGATCGTACCATCAAAGAATTAAAAGTCGCTCTTCAAAATCGTACTCAAGTTCAAACTACACCTAGTGGGGGCTCTGAACCTCCTCAGATGGAAAAACGTAGTCCTCTATCTCCAGAACAGCTGAAACACTTAAAAGAAGTGCGAGGTTGGGACGATAAGAAGATTGCAGAATTTGAGGCGAACTTAAAGAAATAAAATATTATGGCATTAGGAGATATTACAATCCTTCAGCATCCACAAGGATTAGGATCACGAATGCATCAGGTTCAATCAGGAGCAGCTGCTTCTATTAAAGCTGGAGAACCAGTAGCTAAAGCTTTGGGTTCACAGTATGTAGCAGCTATGGCAACTAATAAACCAGTTGTCGCTACTGATTACTTGGCAGGTATTTCTGCTTCTACCTCTAACGATACTGCTGCGGCAGACGGTACTGTAGAAGTATTTGATATTTTGCCGGGTGTGGTTTATTCAATTAAACCGAAAGTAGCCGCTACTTGGGATACTCAAGCAGAATATGATGCATTGGTTGGAGATCGTGTATTGATTGATTTAACATCAAGCTCATACACTATTTTAGCAACTGATGGAGCTACCTATGGATGTGTGATTGAGAACTTTCCTGGAAAAGACGGTGCTATCAAGTTTCCTGGACAAGTTGCTTTTTCACTTCGCCAAGGATTAAGCTATTTGGCATAACGCACTGTAACGCACTTATAACAGTAAATCTTATTATTAACTCATTATGTTTACAGAAGCTCAAAATTTCGCCATTGTACAGGTTGAGCTTAATAGTGTATTCTTCCAGCGTTTCGACGAGTTAGAAAGTATGCCGTCTTTGGCAACCGCCAAGACTGGTGAAATCTTCAAACCACTCGAAACGACTATGGCAGCTTATAACGAGGAAGTATTCAAGGGTACTGGTTTGTTCCCCAAAATTGGAGAAACTACCACTATTCCATTGTCTACTCCGAAAGTTGCTAACAAGTTGACTACCTATATAAGCGATTTCGCCAATGGTATTGAATTGTCAAAGAACTTGTTTGATGACAACCTCCATGGAGTATGGGCTGAAAGCGTTCGTGATTTTGCAGATTCGGCTCGCCGAACTCAAGATCAAAATGCTTTTGGTGTATTCCGAGGAGCATTTACCAGCACTTTGACCGCAGATGGAGCATATCTCTGCTCTGCAACCCACACATTGTTAAGCGGAGGAACTGCAAGCAACCTCGTTACGTCTCCCTCAGGAGTTACTAACGGAGCCTTGAATTCCGACACTCTTAACTATGCACTTACCAACTTAATGGTTCAGAAGAACCAAGCGGGAGTCATCGTTGGAAACACCGGTGCTATCTTGCTTGTTCCGCCCGCGCTATTTAAGACGGCAATTGAATTGACAGATTCTGCTTTAATCGCAGATACTGGAAACAACGCAATCAACGTTTATCGTTCAGCATTCGGTATCACTGTTTACACTTCACCGTGGCTCTCAGCAGCTGCAGGTGGATCAGATACTGCATGGTTTGTGTTGGCTAAAAATCATGGTATCCGCCGATTGATTCGTCAGGGTATCCAGACAGCTTTGACTGACTGGACTTACTCAAAGAATCGTACCTATTACTATCAGGCAAACTTCCGTGAAGCGGTGTATGCCGTGGATTGGGCAGGTATTGTCGGTAGTACTGGACTCTAATAACAGTAATTAAAGTAAGAATATGAACAAAACAACAATTTCACTAGTTCTTTCTATTCTTGCTGTTGTTGTGAGCGTACTTCCGTATGTTATTCCTACCCCTATTCAGGTAGGAACTGCGGGAGTAACTAACTTTACAACTCTAAATACTACGGGTGGTTATCAGGTATCAGGTACTTCAGTTATTAACTCTTCAGGAGTTTTAACTGCAAAAATTAGTACCACCGCCGCGACTAGTACTACATTATCAGCGACCACAGCGTCATTGACTAATATTACTGCTACCGCAGCGACTACTACTACCTTTACTGCAAGTGGAGCTTCAACATTGAAGTGTCCCATCTTGTATGATGGAGCTACAACCACTACTGCATATTACATTTATGAAAGCGGTGGGAATGTTATTGCTACCACGACCAAACCAGCATTGTGTCCGTAAGTATTGGAATAGGAGTTATTTGTGGATTCTACTTGTATCTCTCTTCGGAGGGATACAAGATAGAGTTAATAAAAAAAACATGAACAAAGAAAAAATCATTTCCACTATCGCAATTATTTGTATCGGAGTTGCCTTAGTGTTAGCGGGTTACAACATCCGCAAAAATTCCGATACTCTTGTTGGTGCGGCATCAAGCATCAATAGTTTCGGTGAAGGAAGTATAACCACAGCAACCTCAACCGCAGTGGGAACTTCGGCAGTTGCGATGCTTTCTGGATCTAATGCTTCCAGAAAATTTGCGTTATTGAGTAACATGAGTGCAGGTACTGTATATTGCACCCTTAGTAGTAGTGGTACTGGTTTTACCGCAACAAGTGGTATTCCTATAATACAAAACAGTTCATTTGAGATTAATGCAAATAAACTATATACAGGACAGATTTATTGTCTTACTGCAACAGGTACTTCAACAGTCGGAGTAATAGAAGCAAACTAGGTATGTCTATAAATGGTAGCAATATAAATATTCGTGGTGTATCAGCTACGGTTACTATTATCCTGACCATTCTAGGCATTGTATTTGCATTGGGTGGGAAAATAGCAACCATAGAGAATAATGTGGCTCGTGCTCAGGTAACAGCAGATAGTGCCAATGGAGCTATTTCATCCTTATCGGGTAAATTAGAGAAAATGTCTGATACACTGAATTATATAAAAGGCGGCTTAGAAACACACGGTATAATACAAAAACAATGAGTACTCTTTCATCTTATAGCGTACAAACAGCGAAATCTGAATTAGAGGGTATGCTTCATGGAACTACCCTAAACCAGATTACGTCTATTGATTTAGTTTTTAACCGTGCCGCACGGGCGTTATTGTTGGATATAGATCCACAAGAAACCAAGCGAACAATACAAACCGCTCCTATTTATAGCGGAATTTATGATTATAGCGGTATATCAGATTTGAAAGGTACCAAGATTATAGATATACGCCCTCAGGTAAATAGACAGCTTAACGATATATTTCTACAACGTTATTCTCAGCAATTTGATGTAACCAAAGATTATTTTAGTCAAACTCAATTCAACATAGATTTTGATACAGCAAATAAGACATTACGCATCAGCAATCCACATCTTAACCAGAATATACTTATCAACGGTGCTACCGATGTTACTGATAATGGTACATGGAGCGGAACTGCTACCAGTTTAAGACAAGATACTACTAATCCAGCTTATGCGGGTGCTTGCTTGGAATTCAATTTACCCGCAAGTGCGAGTGCTTACGTTGAAAATAGCACTATGTCAGCGGTAGATTTAACTAATCACCTTAACCAAGCACAATTATTTTTGTGGGTATATCTACCAACGGGAGCAGATTTTACTAACTTAAATCTACGTTGGGGTTCTTCTGCTACTGATTACTATTCGGCATCTGCAACAACCACTGCAACGGGGGACGCGTTTGCAGATGGATGGAATTTAATTAAGTTTGATTGGGCATCTGCAACTACCACAGGTAGCCCAACTATTACCGCTATAAATTATTTGCGTGTTACCTTTACTTACAACAGTACAGCACAAACAGCTGTACGCTTGAACCAAATTCAATCCGCTCTGGGGTTAATTATGGAGATTGAATATTATTCAAAATATCTATTCCGTGATTCAGTTACAGGAGCTTTTCAAGAGAATGTCACTGATGACTCTAATCTAATAAATCTAGACACAGATTCGTTTAACCTATTCCTATTTCAATTAGCTATACACGCATTTCAGCAACAAAATGGAAAAGATGCCGCAGTTGATATAGCCACATATACACAGGCGTATGCTAAAGCGTTGACTCAATATAACATGATGTATAAATCCGAAACTCAGAAACCACAGACCACTTATTATTATCGTCCTAATCGAGGTTATACTAAATATCTTGGTAGGAGATACTAAGTTATGGCGGATACTACTACCCAACAAGACACAAATCAATCAGTTAAAATTAAGCAGAAAACTCTTATTGTTAAGCAATCCAAGTCTGCTGATTTTGATATTGTCAATGAATTCAACGGATACCGTAGCAAGGAGGATATGACTATTCTGCCTCCCGGTTACTTAGTTCCCGGATCACAAAATGTACTCACTACCACAGAAGGAGGGGTAGCAAGTAGGCAGGGATATACTCTAGATGGACAGAATGACACCACAATTGCTCCAATAAATAGTTCATTTGATTGGAAAACACATTTGGGCTTTAACAGGAATATACGTGTTGGTAATGGAAAACTGCAATGCCGCTATGTAGCAAGTGGAGGAGAATATCTAAATGGTTATTCATATTATACTTTGTCTTTTGATGGAGCTGGGGATAATGTAACTACCGCAACAGCAACAACACCATTAAATGGAGATTTCTCATTTAGCATACGAGTCAAGTTTACTAGTTCTGCTGATATGGCTATATTGCGAGAAAAGACATCGGTTGTTGGAGGAACAGGGGCTTATTACCTTAAAACATCTTCATCTGGTAAAGTGAATTGTATCATAGAAGGAAATTCAGCTGGAACTGCCTTTTCTACTGGATTATCAACTAGTGCGTTGAATGATGGAACGTGGCATAATATTATCGTAACATTTGTAGCTTCTACTAAAACAATATCTTTATATGTTGATGGTGTATTGAATGGGTCAACGACTTATTCCGCAGCATTCACGCGAGATGCAAGTTCTGGTGGAATGGAATTAGGTAAAGCATTTCCATCTTACGCAGACTTCAGTGGTCAGATGGGAGATGTACGTGTATATGATAATATAGTTTTATCTTCTAGTGAAATAACCACTTTGGCGACTAGTAATTTAGTAGCAACCCCAACAACTCCAACTCTATGGTGGAAGTTGAATGAAGTTACAGGGACTACTGCAACTGATAGTATTGGAACTAATAATGGTACTGAAACTGGAGTAACTCGTGTATTGGAAGATTCTATGACTTCAGGACAGGTATATTGGATAGACGTCATTACAGGGCTTACTACTGCACAGGAAGCATTCAACTTTACTCCTTACTGGGATACAAGTGAATTAAAACAATTATTATTATTCGTCAATGGGCAATCACAAATACAAATGTGGAGTGGGGGGATAGCAACTTTATTATCATCCACAGTAAATACATTGACATTAAGTGGGACTGATACGTGGGCTCAGAAGGGATTTTTATTGAGCGGTGCGCGTAGTGTTGTTATCAATGGAAACACATATACTTATACAGGTGGAGAGGGAACTACAACCCTTACAGGTGTTACACCAGATCCAACTGGAGAGGCATTAAATTCTTTAGTTATACAATCGGTCAGAACCACTCTAAACTCTGCTATGACTGGAATAGCCGCTACATTTGAGAATGATTTAATTTCCATTCTACGTAATCAAGTGTATATAGGTTCATTTAAGAATAATACGGTGTATGTATCGAAAGTTAATGATTATACTAATTATTCTTTTACTACACCAACTCGTGTTGTCGGTGAAGGAGCTTTATTGACATTTGATGATGTGCCGAAAGGTTTTGCTCCACAGGAAGACACTATGTACGTATCTGCCGGATTAGACTGGTGGTATAAAGTAACTTTTAGTGTAAGTGCCGATTTAACCGCTGAAAGTATAACAGTATTACCATTAAAGACATCTGCTCTTGAGGGAGCGCAATCACAAGCACTTATCGGTAAGGTAATAAACTCAGTATTCTTTGTTTCTAATGAACCCGTGTTGACTGATTTAGGACGTGTAGCAAATAACTTAGCTACTCCACAAGCGGTGAACATTTCAGACCCAATTAAACCAGAATTTTCTGCATATGATTTCACTAACGCATCAGTAACCTATCATAAGTATAATGTGTATGTTGCATTGCCCGCAGAAAGCAAAGTTCTTATTTATAACCTTGCAAAAGGATGGTGGGAAGCTCCTCAAATTATGCCAATTACTCGTTTCTCAGTTATTGATGGAGATTTATATGGACATTCATCACAATCACCGGTAACCTTTAAGATGTTTACCGGTTACAATGATAATGGAAATCCTATTAATTGCATTGCAGCATTTTCGTATCAGAGTTATGGTATGAGAGGACATAAGAAGAACATGAATGAAATGTATTTTGAGGGCTATTTAAGCTCAAATACAAGTTTAGCGATAGGTATAAAATATGATTTTGGTGGATTTAATGGTATTCAACAGTTTACCGCCTCTGGAAATGCACTAAAATATATATTTGCTACTACTGTTGATGCAAGCTTTGGTAAAAATCCACTTGGTGAACAGCCAATTGGATCTATAACTGATAGTCCTCTTAATATGCCGAAATATCGCAGTATATTCACTACTAGAAAGATTAATTTCTTTGAAACACAGGTATTCTTCCAGACAAATGATGTTGACCAACAGTGGCAGATATTGTGTTATGGAGGAAATATAATGTTATCAGCAGATCAAAATGCAGATATAAAGCAATAACAATTGATATTATTAGTAAAATATGGTATACTTACCTATATGATAAAGTTTCTCAAAAAATTATTTGTAACAGTGTCGGTTTCTCTTGCGGTAATAGGGTCAATTCTATGGATTGCCCCAATTGCCCCTGCATATGCAACGTTTTATACTGTTCAGGCTCCTAGATTTTATCTAGCTGGTTCTGGTGTAGGAACTACAGATACTTCTATAACGTTGGTTTCAATGACATTGCCAGACCTTTCTACAACAATTAGCATGACTAATTTTGGTAGTATCGGTTATGCTACTTTAGAACCATCTACCTCAAAAGAAGAGCAAATATCTTTTACTGGAATTACTCAAAATGTCAATGGTACTGCAACATTAACAGGTGTTACTCGTGGATTGAACTTTGTATATCCTTACACATCTGTATCTGCATATAAAAAATCACATGCAGGAGGTGCATCGCTTGTACTATCAAATACGTCTGGATTTTACTCGCAGTTCCCCGCGAAAGATAATAATGAAACTATAACAGGACAATGGACGTTTAACTCATTTCCTTTAACTGCTTCAACCACATACGCTAGTCCTACGGTCATAGGGTGGACAAAATTAAGTACAACAGCAGCGAGTACAACCAATCCAATCGCAGTTGGTGATAATGATCCTCGCGTACCAACTTTAACTCAGGCACAGGCTCTTGTTGGTGCAAGCTCAACTCCCTCTAGCTCAAATCCATATGCAGACAAAGCATATGTAGATTATAAAGTACCTGTTATATTCGGTGGAACAGGAAGTGATGGAGCTCTTATAGCAACATCTTCCACTATTACGATTGACTTAGGAAGTTCAACAGTAGTAACTAAGAATTATACCTCCGTATCTATTACGGGAACAGGAGCTATTGCATTTACAAATGCAGCCGCTAGTGGAACATTAGTGAACTTTTTGGTGCAAGGTGATTTCACAGCTACCTCGTCAACCTCAACAGCTATTGATTTAAGAAATCTAGGTGCTCCCGGGGGAATAGGAGGAACTCATAATACTACATCTACCGCTACCGCTGGAGGAGAATGGCAATTGACCAATGTGTTATTAAGTGGCACTGCGGGGGGAGGAGCTATAACTACTACTCCGGGTACATTAGCTGCAACCTCATCTCCTTTTTATAATGCTTATAGCTTATTTAGAGCCGTTCCGGGTAACGGTGGTGGAGGTGGTGGTGGTTCTGGGGATGGAGGTGCTGTATCAGGTGGAAATGGAGGAGCAGGAGGAAGGGGAGCAGGAGCTCTATATATTCAAGTTGGCGGAAACTTTAATGCTTCTGCTAATATAAATATGTCTGGTACAAATGGTACAGTCGGTGGTGATAGTGGAAGTTGGGGGGGATGTTCACAAGGTCCAAATCCAGGTGCTGGAGGAGGAGGAGGTGCTGGAGGATCTTTTGTAGCGGATGTAGCCGGAACTATAACTAACACTATGGTATTTACCTTGTCAGGAGGAACAGGTGGTGGTCCAGGAAATGTAATAGGTAGTGGAATTACTGGATGTGGAATTAACAGCGCTTATGGTTCTGGCGGTGGAGGATCTCCTTCTTTATATAGCACTGGGAATGGAGGAACACTTGGGGCAGGTGGAACAGGTGCTTCTGGATATTGGATAATAAATAAACGACCTACACTAACCTATTAATTTATGGCAATTGATACTGGATTACAAACACCAATAACATCACAATCAGCAAATCAATTATCTCCTGTTGGTGCGAATACAAATCCCGCTCCAGCAGTAGTTAGTCCAGAAAAAGCTAATCAAAACCTTGCACAAATTCAGGGTAATTTAGCCAATATCACAAGCCAAATGAATGCCCCGAAGTCTACCCCTCAAGTATCGGTAGTTGATTATCTTAATTCAAAAGGACAACCATCAGACTTCGTTTCACGTGCTCGTCTAGCCCAACAAATTGGTATTCAGGGTTACGTAGGAAGTGCAGCACAAAATACTCAATTACTATCTGCATTACAAAATCAACCTACACAACAGACACCAGTACAATCCTCTGTTGATAGAGCAATCGCACAGGCAGCGCAGCAAGGAAAACAGGGTACAGCGAAAGTAAATCCATTAACTCCTCAAAAAGAGACACCTGAACAATCGGCACAGAATGCTATACCAACTTACACTGGTCCATATAGACTGGAATCTAATGGTAATGTAACCCCATTAAATCAGACTAGTCCCTACACAAATGATTTCTCAGGGATGAGTAAAGAACAACGATCTTTATACATTCAGACACAGAATAATGCGAACGCCATTGATAATGCAATTACAAATTCACAAAATCTGGTATCACAATTACAATC
>JAEHJW020008456.1_pt1 | contig 16676 bp, 23 predicted proteins | sample 9271431 | NCBI WGS metagenome assembly JAEHJW02 | reverse complement strand
TGCCCTAAATTTATACTTATCACAGTACCGACAGACTCATCAAATAATATTCTGGGAGAAGCTAAAGGTACAGTTATTCTCGCATCTCCATGAGTAAATGATGCCGTATCAGTACTTAAAAGGCCACCATCTAAACCACTTACTGTCTTAAGAGTTATATTAACTGTTCCTGTAATAGTATCACTTTTAACTGGAAAATATATAGCTTTTACTTTATTACCGGGAGAAAAATAAGGAGTAGGATTTGTCATTCTTATAATTAAATTGGAATACGAAGATTTACCGATCTTAATAGTACTGTCATCATTTACTATGTCTTTTTGATTTATTCTTATTGTAGTTGTATTCCCTGTAAGACCCACAAAAGCTTTAGATAAATTAGAAGCCTCAATCCCTGCCAACCCATCTTTCCCATAAGGTGAAGAATAATACCACTTTCTAAGAGACCTTAAGCCAGCCCCGTCCTCTGAAATATAAAACTGTCGATCAGAGCCCCCAGAAAGAAACTTACTCCTACATAGGGCAAATGAATGATCCTGAAGAGGTCCCTGATTTAAGGAGGAAACGAATCTGGTTTTATCCTCTCCTATTAAGTAGCCGACTTCTTCGCCAGCATTATTTTCTATTCTATGAATATCCTTTACTTCCCCACTACAAGCAATCTCCATAAGATCGTAGCCTCTGGTTTTAACCAGTCTCCCTTGTCGATTATACTCCACATTAACCAGCTTCTGAAAAGCCTGATTGGGTATGCGTCGAGCGTCCCTATCCGACTGCATCCCACCCTTAAGATTATGGATTGAAACCTGCTTGCCCTTCATTGTTGGCGTCTCCCCCTCCAGGCTTGATATTGCTCTCTCTCTGGGGGCAACTTGAATCCTGACTCAACCTCGGGAGCGGCCGGATACAATCTCTTTAGCATTACCTTAATGTAAGCCACAAATTCCTGAGCCTGAATTTGATAAGATTCCATGTCCCCTTCAAAACGAATTCTCTCAATCTTGGCTCTCTCCAGAACAAGCCAGGCCCAATCTTGAGGAACAAGAGGGTAGTCATTATCATTCTGAAGAATCCCGGGATTCTGAAAGCAGAGGATGTAAATTGACTCATCGGTAACTTTAGGGGATGGCACAATGACCAACTTCTTCTTCTCTCCATCATATCCTTTAAGGGAGTAATAGACGGGATCATCTGAACCTGAGTCCCAGTCTGGTCCAAAGTTATTATACTTTTCTCTTAGAGTTTCATAAGGCAGATACTTCAAACGAGAGCCCTTGTAACCTACATAAGTGGGAATTCCCAGCCCCACAGCATCATACTCTGAGACCCCATTAAGAGAACTAATAGTTAGATCCTTCTGCTTGGAGTGCATATTAACCATGCTAACCACCTTCTCATAGCCGGTCTGGATGCACTCATTTGCCATCGCCTTAACCTGAGAGTCATCTTCATCCAAAGAATAAAAAGTGGCTAAGCGTGTTCTCATATCTCTCAAGGTATAAGGGCTAACTCCAGCCACTTGTATCCCTGAAGGTGAAATAAAGCTTGACCAGATCCCATAAAGACTAATTGAGTCATACCCAGACTTTTCTATGGTTAAATCAAAGTACGCTGGAAAAGGGTATTCAATATCTTCATAATAAAACTTACCTACCCCATTTGATCCCAGATAAACTTGATTAACGGGATTGATACTGCTAATCTCTTCATAAACATTTGCGGGAACTAAACCACCGGCCACATAAATTTTCACTAATGCCCCTGATAGACCCGAGCCGACAATTAATTGCTTCATTCACTTCCTCCTTGGTTCCCTTAATACGATGGACTTGAACCCCTCATCCTCGTGGAGGTTGCGGAGCCAGTCGCGGAAGTTGGAGCGCATCAACTCACCGCTGAATTTAGTTCACGGCGCATTCGTTGTCCACCCCGGGACGTAATAGGTCGATCCGTTATATCTCATTGGAATCCATACGGTGTTCGTGCCTGGGTTTACCGTGGACATTTTGACCGTACCTACACCGGAACTAATCGCGGTGCTGCCGCCGGAAACCGTGTTCAGATTTCCGACGGCTATGCTTAGTCCATTGGCATCGAAATATCCCTTGGAAGTACCATCGGATTTCTTGAAATTGATGGTGTCGGCCCAATGCTCCATAGTTGCGGCGGCACGGAATCGAAACGTATAATCACTCACAACATCGGTGGTCGAGTTAACCCAAGATGCGTTCGGGTATGTAGTTACAATGAACGGCGCGTACCATACCGCGCCGTTGTCAGACACAAAGTGTGGTTCCCAAACTCTTACCCCGCCGGAAGTATATATGCGCTCGTCTTTCGACCACGTAGACGTGTTATCTCCATAATGAATCGAAGGACCAACCCCATCAGGACTAAGGTATCTTATTGCATTACCATTATAGGCGTTCAAGTATGTAGCACCTAAACTTGACGCCTGTGATTGATTGTTTCTTAGCACCAGGTTATTTTTGAACGCAACATTGTCAATGAATACCGCCTCACCTGCTGGGCTGAATCCCTCGATGAATGTGTTGAATGTTGCCGTAGGAAAGTTATAGTCAATCTTATTCACATCTCCCGGGTCGTAAAACCCATTTCCAGCGAAATAATTCCCTGTGATAGTGCCATTGCCCGTCATGCCGTAGGAATAATTCGTCATTTCGATTAGATTTCCGGTTATTATGTTTCCCGCATTTGATTGTCCAGCCCCCGGAACGAACTTAAAGGCCGCTTCCCCACCACTTCCGTTCCAGATATTTGCATTCGTAAACACAATTGCATTCGCCCATGTCCCAAAGTATCCGGCATTGTGAATTTTCTGGAAGTAAGGACCATTTATAACGGTCCCGTAGCCTTGAAATCCGGTAGTAGTATTGTCGCCTCCGAATTGTATTCCTCCGTTCCTCGTGCTTGTGTTGCCCCAAAAAGAAACACTTGAATCAATGTCGAGTTTTGTACATTCGGTGTAGATAAAGAAATTATTATCCGTACCGCTGTTATATATACTTACCCCTCTAATTTTTACGCTACCGATGCCCTTGGAGACAATCTTCGGGCCGGAAGCATACTTGAAATTAAGTACCGTTCCGCCGGAAGGGACATAATCGAGAGTCGTGGATTGTGCGTCCGCGCCAGCCCCGATGATCGTTAGTGGCTTGAATCGAGCAGTTCTGTCGGAGGAAATAACCCATTGATTGGAAAAGTCGAACTGCCCTGCCGGGAAGATCAACGGTTTCCCCGTTGCCAGGGCTAACGCCGTTGCCGCGACCAATGCCGCGTCATCGTCTACATTATCGTTCGCAATCGCCCCATACGCCCGCACGTCCACCCAGGGGCCACGGGTGATGAGATCATTGCCGTACAGCGTCAGGTTATCGGAGAAGGCGTTGTCATCAAAATAATGAGGAAGTTGTGTTGACCCGATACCCCAATTAATTTTATCCCGGGTAATGGTACCATATGTCACATTATCCCAAGAAGTAATAGTTTGATTCCCTAGTTTTATGCTCCCGAACCAAGCATTTGTATTTGGTCCAGCCCAAGACACGGAACTTATAAGAAACCAGAACAAAAGGAACCACGTAAATTTTTTCACTTTGAGCCCCCAACTACTTTATCTCTATGCTTGAAAAATTCCACTTGCTTCAAGCGTTTCTCCGCCTCAGCTTTGGATTTGTAGGGACCGCCGAGATTCCGCCCAGTCTTTTCAGACACGACGAAGAATCCCTTAGGCTTCTTTATCACCATCTCGGCGGTCCCTCCCTTCTACCGACGACCAGCCTGAACCGTACTCTTCGCTGAAGAAGCTACCTCAATGCGACGTCCCTGATTCACACGCTTTGCATCCTCGGGGTTTGTGATCTCCCAGAAGTCTTTTCCACAGTTCTTGTGCGCCCTAAGTCTCTTGGCCAACTTCTCATCCTCTGTGGTAAAGATCCCATCAGAGAATGAGTATCCCTCAAAGGGGACTTTGGGGATATAAGTGTTGGTCTCAGGGATAAACTTTGGGCCCCCAGTCTCCAGACAGATCATATATCCAGGATACTTGCTCCCAAAAACAAACTGTATTTTCTCTTCCACTGTGGCGTCCTCTCTTTTGAGTGACCTAGTTGCAGGTCACGGTAAGGGTTCGATTCGCGGTTTGAGCCGTACCAAACTCAAACCTCATATACTTATAAGTTAGAGCGGTCCGAGGAATCTCAAAAGCAAAGCCCCCAGTACCAGCCCCAATAAGCCACGCGGCAGGAGCAGCCGCAGCCCCATCGTTGTACCACAGAGGAAGATACGTGGTCCCATCTTCTGATACATGAACTGCCACAGTCGAGGAGTCGATAGTGGGAAGATGGAGTGACACATTGGACTTGCAGTCTCGGGGAACCGAAACCGCCGCCGTGGTATTGTTGTCCGTAGCCTGGGTGAGAACTGCCGTCCCAGTCCACGTCGGCCAGGCAAAAGCTGTCGAACAGGAAAGAACTACCAGAGCCAGTACGATCAGAAGTTTCTTCATCCCGTGACATCCTTCAGAATTCCCATGGCCTTTTCCTGAACGACCTTAAGCCCAACTTCGGTCTTAAACTCATTCTTGACCATGTCAGCATCGTTTGCCTGAATGTTGGGAACCATGATCGTCTCCCGAAGAACCTTGTACTTGATCTGGGAGGGGTCAATGCAGAAGCCCCACCCATTGGTGTTGTAGTAGTCATCCAGCATCCAGTGGTTCATGAAGAGAACCCGACCCCACGGAGAAACCCACTCACCCACATTCAAGCCGTAGGTCTTGTCTGAGGGAGCGATGCGAATGTTCCCGCCGGCCACTCTCTGGATAGCACCCAGAAGAATCGGCGAGGCCAGAATCATCTTAGTCGTCCCGCCATAGCGGAACACCGTCCTCATGAACTGGTTAAAGGCATCCCACGTAAGATCACCTCCGACACTCTGGATGTTCGTCTGAATCCAGTAGCGAAGGCCCCCAGTGGAGCGAACAGGGTAGTTGCCCGTAGTCACTTCAGCCGGCTCCCCATAAAGGAAGGCCCGCTCAATGTCGATGCTGTGTTCGATGCCAGCTTTCCTCTCCTCCTCATTGAACTGGTTAGGAGTCCAGAGGGTTGTTGCCTTCAGAGTCTCCGTCACCCCGTAAGGCGTACGGAAAATCTGCGTGTAGTTGGTAACCAGTCCCGGCTTCGAGGAAAGAATCGCCCGAGAAGTTGCACCCTCACCAAGCGCCGGACCCAAGATCATCAGACGCTCATTGTCAGGAATATTGGCCAACGCCGTGGGCCCCCAGGACCTAGTGACATCAAATGCCGTAGCACTCGTGGCCACCGTTACCTGGAGAACCTCTCCAGTCGAGGGAACAAGAACAAGATCCCCGACGCGAACGTAAGACCCCCCAGGGGTATCGACCGTGACCGTGGTCTCGTTCGTGAGGGCTCCATTCACCTGAATCCATCGAGGAAGACGCTCATCCTCGAAATGCTTGAACACCGGGTCCGTTGCTTTCTCTTTTCCGATCTTGGAAGTCAGAACGATCAGAGGAGCCTTATTGGGTTCCAGATCGTGAATCTCCGGCCCGATATCATACTTCCTCTGGTCTGCCCCGACTCCCCCGGTTGCCGCTGTCCCGAAAGGCAGAGCCCCGTAAGTAATGTCAGGATTTCGAACCGCCATTTCCTACTCTCCTATTCAAAGAAAGATTTTGTTCCGCCACCCGTAGCTTTCATTCGATCCAGTACATCTTTTCCAGTGGGCCCAGCCCCATGATCTGTCTGAGACCCACCCTCAAAGACGAACTCGCCAGTCTCGTCCACTTTTCCCGCCCGACCAGACCCCAAAATCTTCGTTAGAAGCTCCGGGTTCTTATACGAAAGAACATCGAAGAACACCCTCTGAATGAAGTTAGGCCTCTTGAACCACCCTGGGTTCGCTAGAAGCTCCGCCTTCATGTCGTCCTCGAATTCCTTGTACTCCGGAAACCTCACCGCAAACCGCTTGAAGTCTCTTTCCACCATCTTCTCATTATCTTCCTGTAAATGCTTGTTCCTTTCTTCCTGAATAACCTGTCGAATCGCCTCTGCCGGATTCTTAATGAGAAGCTTGTAGAAAGCCGCGGCCTTAGCTTCTTCCTCTGCCGAGCCATCATCTTTACCTGAGATAGCTTCCTTGATCTTCTCCACAACTGTAGCAGTCCCTTTTACACCCTCCAGTTCCGTCTGAAGTTTATCCACGACTTCCTTCGGAACGAACCTTGTTTTCAGATCGGTTACCATCCCCTTCAACTCTTCATAGGTAGGGTCCTTCTTCTCGCCCTCAGGTTTTACTTCTCCCTCAGGCTTCACTTCCTCTTTCGGAGTCTCTTCAGCTTTCTTTTCTTCCGGCATTTTCCTCTGCCTCCCTCTTCTGTTTTAAGATTAAGGCCCTATGCTTCTCTTCCAGAACCGACTTGAAATTCAAAAGCTCCTTTCTGCCAGAAACCGCAATGAGCCGATCTCTGTCATCTATTCTAACTTCCAACGCTTTCAATGTCAAGGCGCTTATTTGCTCACTCAGTATCCCTTCAATATACGTGCGCGACATATTCAAGATATGCAATGCATGAATTTCCTCTTCCTTCATGTCTTCCTCCTATCCGGGAATTGGACGCTGTAAGGATGACTTCATAGCTTCCTCAGTACCTCGACCGGTCTCTTTTCCAAATCGTTCAGGGTTCTCAAGGGGAACTCCAGCCCCGGTTGTCATAGCTTTCTGGTGACCCTCAAGGTGTCTCCCGAAGATCCCTTGAATCCCCGAATTAAGATTAGCAAATTCAGGCTCCTGCATGAAAACAGTATGTCCTTGAATATGCTGAGCATGATCGCCTACGGGAGGAACTTCCTGTCCATCCAGCATTTGACCATTCTCCTTCTGAATCATCTCACCCTCATCTGCACCAGGCTCCCCCCCTACTGGAGCAGGCTTTCCTTTACCCAGAAGAATTGATTCCAGCATACGACCACCGAAAGCCATAGCCATCATCTTCTTCAAGCCCACCTGATCCACGCTCGGGTCTCGGGCAAGAAGGTTATAAAGCTGAAGAAGACTCTGCCTCAGAACTTCCTTATTGATAAACTCCGAGGAGCCGTAGGGAATAAAGTCATAATTTCCAAATACCTCATCAGCACTCTTTAACTTCAACCACTCGGAGGATCCCACTAAACGAGTAAGATAGTTGGAGGGAAGATTAAGATAATTTAGCCGCATAAACTTCTCACCGATCTGTCGGATCCCATGATGCTCGATCATCAGGAGACCCAGCTTGATTCGATAGGAAGCTCCCTCAATTAACATGGCCAATCCAGCCGCTGGTTGAGTCCCCTTGGTATCTATCCCCTTCATGGCATCCACTAAGCCGGATACCTCTTGCATTTCTGATTTTAGGAGCATCTCCTCCTTACGAGCCGCCTCGGTCATGTCTGGAAATACAAGAGGTTTGATCCCAGCTATGTCATTGGTATTGACCACCTTACCTGCTCGGGCAATTAGTTCTTCTGGATTTATCTGGGCCGCCCTCTCCACAGCCCACATCCCATTAACTAGGATATCCATATTATCCAAACGAAGATTTCGGATGTAGTTAATCTCATCCATTAAATCCTCGATGCTCTCAATATCACCTATGCCATAGAAATCCCCTAAGAGAGGGTTCCTATTCAGATTGATAAAAGGGTAATCAAGAATCATATTGGGACTTCGCCTGATTATTTCCCTACGATTAAGAATGGTTACAATCGCTGAGGGTGTCCAGTACTCATCAAATCGCCAATACTTTCTATCCGAGGATTCTCTCTGGGAGAGTCCCATTACCCTCTCTCTCTGAAACTTCTCCCACAGTTCCGAGTTCGCTGAGAAGCCCTCATTCTCCCAATTGATTCCAGTAAAACTGTAGCCGTACTTCTTGGCATTATTTACTCGATCCCTCATTTCCTCTTCACCAAGAATCACCGTATGGATCAGGTATCCCGCTGAATCAACCCCCTCATCCGTGGCCTTAGGGTCTACCAGAAGATCGAATACATCGAGAGGCTCCAGAGAAGGGCCAAGGTACTTCATCACCTGTCTTTTCTTGTTTCCCCCTTCAAGAGGGAAAGTGGCATAGTCAGCTTTCCAGCGTACCTTAGCTGGGGAAGTACCATACATGGAAAACTGCTTGAACCACCCAGGGGCCTTGATGATTATCTTATCCTGGGATAGCTGGGTATTGAGAAGCTTCTCAGCCATCTTGGAAGGCTCAATATCTTCTTCTCCATTAGGTACCACATTGATGTAGGGATAAGTTCCAAAGGTCCCCAGAATAAATCGAGGGAGTATAGTCTCTATGAGAGAGAAGATGAGGGGAACGAATATGGTAAACTTACCTTGACGATACTTCAGAAACTCCTCATCATGCTTTCCCCTATACTTTCTATAGTACCTATACCAACGATCCGAGTAGAATCGTCGATACTGGGTAGAATGATCCAGATCCGCGGTGAATCTTCGAAGTACGTCAGTGGGATCGTCCTTTAAGATATCCAGCATTACTTACCCCCGAGTAAATCTTGTAGTTTCAAGGCACCGGCTTCCGCAATCACTTCATTTGGATTATTCAATACATCGTTGGCGTACTGGATATTGAATAGAGCCTTATTAATATTTCCTTCAGGCCTCGGATAAGATTCAAGTATTTTGCGTTTCAGGGCCACTCTAGAGGTTGGGTCATACATCGAACCCAAAATTTGACCCATCCAAGGCTGGTCATCTCCCATCAAATGAGCCAGATGCGAAAACTCATGAGGTGCGGTTCGAGCCTCTTTTACGGGCAATAGCTTTGCGTCAAATCCCCTTAACCCTTCTTTGCCTGGAGAGATAGTAAACACAGACTTATTCCCCTCAAGTAATCCTGGGGGGATCAATCTCTGGTCATTATATAATTCCTGAGCTATCGGCCAGGAAGAGCTTTTCCTCAGAGAATCCATATAATTTGAATCAAGGTAAGAGAAAATAGAGGGGTGTTCAGCTACGGCTTCTTCTAGTCCCATAATACTACCAAGAGCCTGGGGATTATCAGAGATAATCAACTTCTCCAGAGGGTCATAAGTTTTCTTCCCAAATAAGCCCTTCTTGATAGCATTATAAACCGCAACCAGTCCCGTCTTAGACTCCTTGCTTAGAAAGGGGGATCCATGAAGAGACGCCAACTGCTGAAGCGTTTGATTCATGGTAAGCCCGGGCATCACGAAATTAAGGGCATTACTAGGGTCATCTGAAACCCTAGTGGCCCTTATTCCCCCATACTTCTTTGACTCGGGCGTCCCCTTTGGCTTAGGCATCATAGCCTCAGTACCAGCCTGAAGATTCTGAGTGGAACGATTCAGAATCTCCCTTAAGGAATCGAGTAACCCCGCCATTATTTTACTGACCCAAACATCTTGTCGATCATCTTCTGGGCCATAGCCTTTGCCGACTTCTTGTCCTTGGGCATCGGCATCTCATGGGTCATCTGCATCCCGCCATCCTTATGAGCCATTTGGATTCGATGATTGTAGTCCACCATCTTAGGCATTGCCACTTCGCTCATCTTCTTCCCTGCCATGATGCCACACCTCCTCTATATCCTGGTATTGATCTGATTCTCTCCCGTTCTCTAGCAAAATCAGGGATGGGCAACTCCGTAGCCACAGAGACGAAAATAACTGAGGACATTACGCAATCGTCGTGACAACCTTGATCCGCTTCTACCTTACCCCCTTCTTTCACTACGAAGGTTTTAAGCTGATCTATAATCTCCTCAGCCCGAATGGTTAGATCATCTTCCTTCATGGCTTTCCCTAAAAGCCCGATCCCGATACTCCTTGTACGAGAGGTAGTGAGAAAGCCAATCTTCCTGGTCCGCTCATTGGTTTTCTCGTCCTTCTTTCTGGTATAGTAAATATAGGGATAGCCAAGATTCTTTAGGATTACACAAGTGGTAAGACCAACGGAATTTGACTCAGGAGCGACCAGAGCATTTCCATAGAATCTTCCGAGGTCATAAAGTATTCCCCCGAAATCTTCTGGAGAGCACTTCCCCTTCCACATAGCAACTTGTTCCCAATTACGATGCTTCCAGACGGTAGCAACGCTATCGTCTCCGTCCGAGATTCCCTCCCCAACGTCAGCGGCGATGACATACTTTTCATCCCTCTCTGGAAACTCCCAGACTTGGAGAAGCCCCCTATGATTGGAATTGAACTCAGGGATCTTTGTTTCCTGATTCTCTTCCACTTCACCCCAATCAGTCGGGGGAATGACATGCTTAGCCGCTCTCTCAATTATTTCCAGATCATACTTCTTGGAACCGCTAGTGAGAAAAGCCTCTTCGTCGGTACTCGGATATTCCTGCTGAAACGTAGTTACCTTACCATTACACTTATCCCTAATAGTAATCCGTCTCCACTTCAACTGTTCATCGGAAAGGTTAAACTTTTTCCTCAGCTTCAGTTCTTCATCATCCCAGTCGAACTCTTCTCCCTTACGAATGGGGAAAGCGTACTCAGGATTCTCAAACCAAGCTATGAAGATGGCTATATACCCTGATTCCCCACTCTTTGCTTCCATGTACCTTCGATGAAACTCACCGCCCACTCCCATTGCCGTACTCTCAAAGATGACAGAGGTCCCAGGTTCGTCAGGGATAGCCTGAAGAAGAGAAGTGAGAGTGGTAGAGGCATTGGGCCATCTCGCAACTTCAGAGAGGTGTAGGTCGGTGAGCGTCATCGAAGCCCCAATATCCACATCATTCGCTGTATCAATCCTCAGATGGGAGCGCAAACCTGGATTATTCTTCTTTCGGGGGTCAAAATCAGGATTTTCAAAGAGAATTTCCCGCCTATTAGAGCGGCGAGTCATGGGAACCAGCTCTAGAGGGCTCTCCTGAAGGAAAATCCGGGACATTCCCATGATATGTTCCGCTGAATCAAGCTCGTGGGAGACGATAAGGGCTTTTCTGTAGCGGTTCATGGAGCAACGATGATAGTATTTTCCCTGAACGTATGTGGAAACCCCGTGCTGACGAGCCTTGAGGATGATTGCACGGATCATGCCGGTCTCTTTTTCCTGTTTATCCAGAGCAGCCTTGACCTTCAACTGCATCGGGTTCAGGTCAAAGGGAACCAGCTTCTTCTTTTTGGTGATAATTTTCAGGACGCGGGGGAAATAGTACTCCTCATCCGTCTTGAGACGGCGAAGATGCTGAATAGGGTCAGACTTAGTGGAGTTGAGGCTTGTCTGAAGTTGCATCATTGAACCTTAGGTTGCCCTTGAACACTCCGGCCTTATCTTCTTTGTCCGCTTTCTCCATCTGTTCAAGCATATCTTCCAGAGATTTTGGCTTATCGAGATGCTGAAGCTTGGGGGTATATTCGCCCGTAAGTTCGAGGGCAAGCCGTATCGCACTGATAATGCCCTTGTCGGCCTGCTCCCACAGGCGATCATAGAGAACCTTGATACGCTCTCCGCCTCCAAAGAGTTCTCGGATGACCTTTCTGATCTCACCCTGAGTCTCCTTCTCCTTCGACCACCTCTTGACCCACTCCACAGGACACTTGTAACGCTGACAGAAAAGGGCTTGGGTCTTGGTGTCCGCAAGATGCTTGGGATCAGCCATCCAATCAACATACATGGCTTTCAGGAAAATGGGGTCTTTCGCGCAGGTATCCAGAGCTTCCAGAGACTGGACGCTGGCGCCCTTGATTATTACGGGGGTCCCAGTACGCTCTGCTCTACTGATGATCCTATCTCGGGCTTCCTCGTACTTCTGGAGAGTGGTCTTTTCCTTAGGCTTGGTGACTTCGACTTTTTTCTTGAATCGCTTACGATCAAAAGCCATTTCAACCTCCTCCTTCATGCTACACATAGTTTACCGGATTAAAAATCCGAGGTCAAGAAAAATTTGACTTGATATACGCGTATGTGTAATGACACGCGCGGCGGTCACTAGTATTATACCAGTACTGAGAATGATATAGGCATATCCAACCGCGCATCGTATAGCTATTATAATACCATTAAGCTCATAGCTAAACCTATTATTATTTAGCTGAATAGAATATAGGATAACCTAATTAGGTAAAGATAATACCATTTAGCTTAATAGGATTAGGATTATAATTTTAACTTAATGGAGTATGAGAGGTATCTCTACCCCGCGCATAGCGTTTAGCGCATCATCGTTCTGCTCTTAGCTCTTAGCTGAATGATATTTGATTTATTGCAGACATAAAAATAGCGCATAGCTAAGTGAGTAGCTATGCGCTATGTGCTACAGAGACTGTGCTAATGCTTGAAGCTGAGCGATTGTCTCTGCTGTATGTTCATGTCGATAGAACTTGCGACTACGCATCTTCTGTCGAGTCACTTTCTGCTTCGCTGCTTCTTTGTTCGCTTTCTGCATGAGAAGAGTCTTTTCGAGTACTGCAAGCTCGCGTACTGCTTTCTCATCTACTTTCAGCGCATTCACAAGAGACTGAATCACGCTGACACTCTTCGCTGATTTCTTCGACATAGCTTCTCACTTTCTCACTTGTAGTCGATGAGACTCACTTCTCATCGCTGAGTACACAATATGATAAGTATATACTATTGTCAAGCTTTATTTTCACTTGCCAGCAAATAGCTATAGCATAACCTCATAGCTCTTGTTTCAGCTTCAGCTAACTTCACTCACTAAGTTCGTTCAGATAGCAATAAGCTTCAGCGTGCTACACGCTGTACGCTGTGTGACGACTACTACTACATGCGAAGCGCGGCGGATCCTCCTCCAGGCCTCCAATTCGCCCAGGAGGTGGCTCCTCCAGCCGCGCATCGTCCCAAAAGGTGGCTCCACCGTACAGAACATCCGCCAACCGCATGGATGATAATTCGTGAGCGTGACCGTGTGGGAGGCCGGCGGTATCATCACATTTCATGGCAAGACCCCAAGGTCCTTACTGACTCGCACGAAGATCACTTATGGTCTTGACACGGGCAAACCCATACTATATGCTTACTGTAAGATGAGATGTACAGAGAAGGGAGGTGATACAGATGCTACATCGAATGAGACTCTACCGCGCGGATGGGGGGTTGTGTGGCCGTGTGCTCTGAGACGAGTGAGAGCGTGGTGGCGGCTGGGCATCATTTCAGCGCGATTCAAGCTCTGAACAGGCGGTGTGGGTGCAAGCATCGCAAAGCTTACAACATATGGGAGGAGGTGAGAGTGGCACAGAATTCGCACAAGATGAAGGTACACGATCTGAAAGTGACGGAGAGGCGGACGGTGACACAACTGAATGAGCGCGTTTACGGGAGATAGTCATGCACGATACAAAAGGATTCATTGACAGAACGGCGAAGGCTTATCTTAAACTCTACAAGAATGCGAGCAAAGCGGACAGGCTGTGGGTAATTCGACAGCATTTTGAGTACATCAATATGGTAGTGGAAGAACAAGACAGAGACTGGTTCTTTTCTCAGCGTGGGTCTTATAGAAGCTCTCTAAGGTGGAAAATATTTATTCGATTCACGAATCTGGTGTAGATATGAAATTCATCATCGCCATTCTCATCGTCACCCTTCTCGCGCTGTGGGTGCCTCATGGGAAGAATTGCCTGTGCCCAATCTGTGAGATACGTTATGATCGTCAGTGGGCCTTCGACCACAAGGAGGAACTGAAGTGAGGACCTATTCAATCTCATACGAGCGTTTGATCGACGGCTTGCCAGTTCAGAGCAAGTCCGTAGAGCTTAAGGCCCAGAACGTGATGGCCTGCATGACGCAAATCGCGGCCACTCTTCTCACGTTCGGCGGCTTCGATAACATCATCAGCATCGACATTCAAGAGGTGGATAGAGACAATGGCTAGGAAGTACGGCATAGTGAATATCATCACGAACGAGGCCTCGAAGGACTTGTTCCGCCGCTTCGTCCGTACGTATGTCCGTCTCGACAAGGCAGTTAAATTCGGCCACGAGAGATGGTCTCACATCGACAAGGTCATGCTTGAGGACGAGGGCGAGGAGGTGCGTGCTTGGTGGGTCAAGCTCAGTCGCAATCAGCCCTACAAATCGCTTCTCCGAAGACAGATATGGGAAAAATTCCTCCTGCTCCTAAGCGCCCGAGTACGCCAAGTATCTGATTCAGAACGATAATATTTTTGTATTGACACAGGAAACGAGGATTTGATACTGTTTCTCACAGATAGAGCGCGAGTGCGCGGAGGTGCTTTATGTATGTCATTCTGAATGGATCACAAGAAGATCGAAAGGATGTGGTTGTTGTCAGCGATGAGGATGGCTCGGCTCGCGTATTCAGTACCGACACAGAGGCTAAAGAGTGGGCCGAAGAGAACCTGAACTTCTGGTACAAGGTAGTTGCAGTATGAAGCCTCATTATCTACATCGTGAGCGTGGCTGGGTGGTGAAGTTCTTCTATGTCGCTTCATACGCTGGCAACTATGTCCTTCACCTGTGGAAGTATTCATTCATGCTCTACAAGCAGTGGCCTTACAAAATTCGCGTGGAGGTGTACTGATGGGCGCGTACAAGTTTCGACAGGGACATTCGATCAATCTCGGTCTGCTTGTTAACGTCGATCACTCAACCGCGATGCCCTACAAGTATCGGCGAGGCACCGATGTAGTCGAGAAGACGGGCTGGCTGATGGCCACGATTCACGCGATCACCAAGCCCTTCGTGAAGATGGCTCAGTCGTATCGAGGAAGGGGGCAGAGATGAGGCGCTTCATCTGCTGGCTGTTCGGGCACAGGACGAGAGACCTCTTGAGCCATGTGTACTGCAAGAGGTGCAACAAAACGTGGTCGTACTTGAAGATGGGAGGATGAGATGAGAAGATATGAGGCTATTGATAAAAAGAATGGCAGACACGATAAGAATCAAACCATTCAAGACCTGATCCGAGAGATACATTTTTCGGACAGAGAGATCAATCAGGTCATTGATCTATACGCAGGTGAACGTAAAGAGTGGAAGAAAGACGGGCTTACAATCATCAGGACGCGCTAACATGACTCACTTCCAAAGTAAGACAGGCGCGTGGAAGATCAAGATGGCCTACATGGAAAACGTGGTACTAAAGAAAGGAGGCACACTCTCACTCTACTGGGCGGAAAACTGCACATCCTTCAAGGCTCTCATTCTCAGACGTTGCAGGGGAAAAGTATTCGGTCAGTTCTTAGCGTCGTGGGAAGAAGCAACCTCCGTGTTTCATAGACGAATAGCTAAAGAGGGAAAGCGTAGCAAGTTAACCCGAGATTTCCACACCATCTCAATTCGTACTCAACCCAATGACATTGGCTTCAGGTGTTTGGCTATCTGCAAGAACTCTCGCATAGTCGCGGATGTGGAGCATCTGGAGCGCATAGGCGCGATGGCTCTGGCTTTCAGGAAGATCAACCGCGAGTGTGGAGTACGTCATCGAAAGGAATACGATATCCTCGATCAAATCTACCCAAAGGAGAATGAACATGAAGCCCGTCAACCCCAGATTCTGTAAGGCTTCCGAGCTTGTGGCTGTCTCATTCGAGAGGGCTCGAGGCTTTATTGCATGGGTAAACTCAGATGAGGGAAAGAAGTGGCTGGAAGATTCTAAGATCAAGGAATACCAATACAAGCGCATCGCCCATGAAGGAATGCGGTGCGCTTTATAGCGTCCAGAAAAGTCGAGATGATGTCAGATACGTCAGATGTACCGTTGGACGCCTACGGGTGCTGTTTTGTGCGATTTGGAGCTATATTTATTGCCGATCTGAAACGATAGAGATTCAATACAGAACGAAAGGAGACAGAAAATGCCTACAAACTGGGAGAAAGAACTGAGCCGATGTGTCTCATGGGAAGAGGTGAATGATCTGATTCTGGAGCGAGTGAAGGACCCTGATAAGGCTGAGAAAATAATCGACAAGATATGGTTGGCAATGCTGAAGGTAATAAAAGATGAATGTCATTGAGCCACAGAAATGTAGAGGTAAGCTACGCGAAGCGATGTGGAGTGATCCCGACTACTACGCGGAGTTCAAGTTTCATGGGAGCCGCTACCTGATGTACCTGAATGGCGCATATAATAAATTTCTGAGCCGTCATATCAGCGTGAAGGGAGGTTATGTAGATAAGAGTAATTCCTTACCTCATCTGAGAGACATTGAAACCAAGTTAGGTGGCACGATTCTGGATGGGGAGATCATCCTCAACCTCTTCGGCACGGTGCGCGATGTAACAAGTATACTGGGTAGCTCAGTGGAATTAGCACTACAGAAACAAGAGCTAAGAGGTTTTCTGAAGTATATGGTATTTGATATACCTTATTATAAGAGTAGAGACCTAAGAGGTTTATCTTATCTTCAGAGAAAAACCATATTATCTAATGTTCTTAGCGAAATAGCTAACTGCTTTATCATAGAGGTACCTCATTATAATAGCTCTAAGAAAGCTTATTATAAGAGCATAGTGCATAGAGGGGGAGAGGGAGTAGTATTAAAGTACAGCGAAGGAAGGTATGGGGAGAGGAGACACTGGATTAAGGTGAAGAAGGAGCAGACGTATGATGTGGTTATACTAGGTTATCTTAAAGCCAGCCCTCTTAGTATAAAGAAGAATGGTATGGTGTCT
>JAEHJW020007658.1_pt1 | contig 16682 bp, 28 predicted proteins | sample 9271431 | NCBI WGS metagenome assembly JAEHJW02 | reverse complement strand
GCTCACGCTCTCGCAGCTGCAGGCGCTTTCCGGCACGATCACCATTGCCGTGAACGGCGACACGATCACCTCGGCCACCATCAACCTCGCGAGCGCGACGAGCCAGAGCAATGCCGCGACGCTGATTCAGACCGGCTTGCAGCAGACCGGCAACGTATTCAGCGGCACGATCACAACCACCTCCGGAAGCGCATCGGTGACGGTGGACGCGACCACGAGTGGTGAGCTACACATCGGCGACACGCTGGTAAGTGCGGACCTGCCGGCGGATACGACCATCCTGTCGTTTGGCACGTATACCACGACGAGCGGCACGGGTACGATCACGGTCTCGGCGAACGCTACCGCGTCGGCCGGCCCGACGGCGGCGACCGTCACGCTGCTGCCGACCGTGACGTACGACACGCTGCGCCAAGCGTTCGTCATCACCTCTCCGACCACGGGAGCGTCGAGCAGCGTCGGCTATGGCACCGACACGTCGCTCTCCCCGAGCCTCTACTTCACGCAGGCCACGGGGGCGGTGCTCTCGCCCGGCGCGGCGGCGGCGACCCCGGCCGGCGTCATGAATCAGGCGGTGACGCAGACGCAGAACTGGTTCAGCTTCATGACCACCTTCCAGCCGACGCAATCGGTCATGGAAGCGTTCGCCACCTGGGTGAACGGCATGAATCAGCGGTATCTCTACGTCAACTGGGACTCGAACGTTCTCTACACCGAAGCGCCGCCGCAACCGACTCTGTACGCGCAGATCGTGCTCGACTACAACGGCTGCGCGACGGTGTACGACTCCACCGGCACCATCGCGGCCTTCGTGTGCGGTGCCATCGCGTCCGTTGCGTACACCGCCACGAACGGCTACGTCGTGCTCGCCGGCAAGTCGAGTTCGCTGCTCACGCCGAACGTCACGAACCAGACCACGTACCAGAACATCATCGCCAATGGCGCGAGCTGCTACGCCGATGTCGCCACCGCGAATGCCACGTTCCAGTGGTTCCAGAACGGGCAGGTCTCGGGCAACTGGGACTGGATCGACGAGTACGCCTTTCAGGTGTGGCTGAATTCGCAGCTGCAACTTGCGGGCGCGAACCTTATCAACACGGTGAAGAATATCCCGTACAACTCCACCGGCATCGGTATGCAGCAGGCCGCGTTCCAGCCCGCCATTCAGCAGGGCGTGGACTTCGGCGGTATTCAGACCGGCATCACGCTCACCGGCGCGCAGCAGGTCGCCATCAATACGGCGGCGGGCGCGACCATCACGAACGTGCTGTATCAGACCGGCTGGTACTTGCAGATCTCGCTGCCGAGCCCGGCGGTTCAAGGTCAGCGCGGTCCGATGCCCTCCACGCTCTGGTACACCAATGCCGGCGGCGTGCAGCAGATCACTCTCAACTCGCTCAACGTGCAGTAGGTGCACCATGGCTGATATCACCAGTGCCAACGCAATCTTCACGCTGAACGTGCCGGATGTGTTCGGGACATCGCCGCAGACGCTGCAGGGCTTCGCCACGGACGATGCCTTCTCGACGCAGGAGATCGAGATCGGCGAGACCATGCTCGGCGTGGACGGCATCATGTCGTATGCGTACCTGCCGTACATCATCCACATGCCGATCGTCTTTCAAGCCGACAGCCTCTCGATCCCGAACACCATGGAGACGTGGATTCAGGCCGAGACGGCGACCAAGCAGAAGTACAAGGCGAATGCGACCATCGTGCTGCCGAGCCTGTCGAAGTCGTACGTGTTCTACAACGGCGTGATTACGCGCCTCACGCCGACGCCGAACGCGAAGAAGTATCTCGGCCCGCAGTCGTACCAGATCGACTGGAACTACTACGCGCCGCAGCCCTATACCGCGCTCGCTGCCCTGGGGCTGTAATTCATGCGCCGCAAGCAGCTGGTGAAAATCTCGGACGAGGGGCGCGACCAGGGCAAGACGTTCGTCATCACCGAGATGCCCTCCGATGTGGGCGAGCGGTGGGCCTCCCAGGTGCTTTATCTCTTCGCGCAGGCTGGCGTCAACGTGCCGGACAACGCCAAGGGTGCCGGCATGGCGGGGCTCGCGGCCACCACGGGCGTCGATTTTCTCACCATCGCGCAGGAGCGGGCGTTGCTCGATCCATCGCTCGATTCGATGTGGGATTACGTCGAGTACTTGCACAATCCGCAGCATCCGCCGCAGAAGATCCAGGCGGGCGATGCGTGCCAGATCGAGGAAATCCGCACGCGCAAGAAACTGCGCGAGGAGGTGCTGCGTCTGCATCTGGGTTTTTTTCAGGACGCAAGCTCCCCGACATCGGGACCATAACCCCCGTTCCCGGCGTCATCGAGTACGTCAACGTCCCGCGCATCACCGGAGTGCTGGTGTCCTCGAAAATCGCCACCCTCGCAGAACTACAGACGGTCTACGGCGTAGAGGACGGCTACGACCTGCTCGAAATCGTGCTCGTCGATCACGCCAATGAGCGCCGTGCGCGCGAGCGCGTGAAGCCGAGGTAGCGCGGTGGCTGAGAAAAACGTCATCGATGAGTTGGTCGTCACCCTCGGGCTCGATGCCTCGCAGTTCACGAAGGAACAGCGGCGCGCGTCGGAGTCAGTGGCGACCATGCGCAAGACGATGGAAGCGAACGCGCGCGTCATGGCGAGCGCGTTTCGGCGCATCGGGCTCGAATTCACCGGGCTCTTTTTCGGCATCCGGGGCGTCGGGGACATCATCGGGAAGTTCGCCGACCTGAACTCGACGATGGCCGAACTCGGCTACACCTCGCGTCAGCTCGGGGAGAGCGCATCGAACCTGCGGCTCTACCAGCAGATCGCGGGCGGCTTCGGCGGCACTGCGGCCGGCGTCTCGCAGATGGTGGGCAGCCTCGAGCAGGGCATGTTCAGCTTGCGCTACATGGGGCAGATGTCCGGGCAGATGGCCTCGTGGCTGCGCTTCGCGGGCGGCCTGCCTGCGGTGAATGCACAGGGCGGCATCGACGTGCTCGCCATGGTGAAGCAACTGCGCGAGCATCTGGCGGGGATGCCGAACGTCGATAAGAACCAGATCCTGACCGCGCTCGGGGTATCGGACGGCATCCGAAATGCCGTGATGGCGACGCGCGAGACCTATGACCGATGGGTGAACTCGCAGCGCGCCTCGGCTCGCCAGATGGCGCAGGGGGCGCGCGCGGCCGAAGGGCTACAGCGGGCGTGGCGCAACCTGAAGTACGGCGTAGAAGGCGCAGCGGGCTCTCTGCTCACGGCGCTCACGCCAGCCATCCGCTCGCTACTCGCCGAACTCGACCGCGTGACGCCGGCCGCCATCGACAAAATCGCCAAGTGGGTGCGGTCGCACGGCCCGCAGGTGCAGACGTTTTTCGACGAACTCAGCGCGACCGTCAAAGGGCTTGCGGACTCGTTCGAGGTTATCGGCCGGGCCGCGCGGTATCTGCTGGTGGATCCGGCGAAACTCATCGGCCACACGGCGGCTGATATCGTCACGAACGCCAGCAGTCACGTACGCAAGGCGGCGGTGGACCGCAAGGAGTTTGCGACCGAAGTGCTGCCGGTCGCGGCGCAATATGGCATCCCGCGCCAGATCCTCGCGCGCGCGCTGTATCAGCGCTCGCTCGAAACGCGCCACCCGTACATGGCCTATACCACTGGAGCCATGGATCGGGAAGCGCGCCAGCTTCAGCAGTACCACGCGGCGCATGGAACGTATCCGGGGAATCTCGGCAGCATCGCACAGCATTCCGCCGTCGCGCAGTTCTCGGCTTTCGCGCGTTCGCTCGCGCCTACGCAGGCACAGATGGGCGCGCTAGGGGCGGTACACATCGACACCATCACCATCAACACGCGCGCGCTCGACGCCAAGGGGATTGCGGCGGATATTCAGTCCGAACTTTCGCGCATCGCCAACACGTTTCAGGCCGACAATGGGATGTCGTGATGCCGCTACCTTTCCCGAACGTGCCGAATCTCCCCGGTGTGCCGCAGGTGCCGCGCCTGCCGGGCGTGGTGCTGCAAGCGATTCCGAGCATTGCGAATGCCTCGACGCAGCAGGCGCTGTGGCAGTCCTCGCAGGCCACGGTGCGATGGGGCATATTCGATTCAAGCGGCACGCAAGTCGTGACGCCGGACTCGGTGTACGACTTCGATTATCACAAGACCTACGACGTGTCGCGCTATCCCGTGCAGTCGGGCAGCGTGTCGAATCCGACCGGCTTTGCGAACTACAACAAGGTGGAATTGCCGTTCGAGACGAGCGTGCGCATGACGAAGGGCGGCTCGCAGTCCGCCCGCGCGGCGTTCATTCAGCAAATCGAGAGCATCGCTGGCACCACGGCGCTCTACACGATCCTGACGCTCGAAAAGGCGTATCAGAACTGCAACGTAACCCGCGTCGAATATGCCCGGCGCGGCGCGAGCGGGGCGTACTTCTTCGCTGAGATGAACGTGTACTTCATCCAGATCATTCAGACCACGCCGCAGTACACGAACACCGCGCTGCCGAATACGGCGAATGCGGCCGATCCCACGGCGCAGAGCGCGGTGAATCAGGGCACCGTGACAGCCGGGACGCCGTCCGCCTCGGCATCGTCGCTCGCCACTGCGGCCATCAGCGTGGGAGCGCCATAGCCATGCAGAGCATCCCTCTGCTCGCGGTACCCTCGCAAACGCTCTCGGTCGTGCTCGCCGGCCAGAATACGCAGATCAACCTCTACAGCCTGCAGACGCCGGGGGATATCCTGAACCCGGCGAACAGCAGCGCGACCACCGAGCTGCAGGGTTATCCCGCGCTCTACGCGGACGTGCTGCTCGCGGGGGTGTCGATCATCGCCTGCCGCATCGTGCGCAACGGCATCCGCTGGCTGCTCGACGCCGGGTATCAGGGCTATAGCGGCGATTTCGTGATGGTGGATACGCAGGCCAATACCGAGCCGGTTTACACGGGGCTCGGCGGACAGTACCAGCTCGTGTACCTCTCGACGGCGGATCTCGCAACATGAGCGTGGGCGCCCAGAGCTTCCAGTCCACCAAGCAGCTGCGCGCGACGCTCACGCTCGGCGCGCCGGGTGCGCAGTTCGCCGGCACGGGCGACAATACGCTCATCGTCGAAAACCTGCGCATGAATGCCACCATTCAGGCCGTAGTGCGCTTTGCCGCGCAGCTCGACCTCAGAATCTACGGCATGCTCCAGGAGGATATGAACGCGCTCACGGTGCTATTCTTCGGCCCCACGCCGAGCGTGCAGCTGAACAATACCGTGACGCTTGAGGCGAACAGCGGCAACGGCTGGACGCAGGTATTCTTCGGCACCATCGTGCAGGGCAGCCCGGATTATCGCGGCATCCCGAACGTGCCGTTTCACATCCAGGGCCGCTTTGGCTATTTCGCCGGCATCACGCCAGGGCTGCCGCTCAGCTATCCGAATGGTGCGTCGGCCGTCTCGGCGCTGCAGACGGTGGCGAACGCGCTCAACGTCACACTTGAGAACAACGGCGTGACGGCGATGCTGCCGGCCGGGTCGTACTTCCCCGGCGCGCCGTGGACGCAGCTGCGCACGATCTGCCATGCCGCGAACGTCGATTTCTACACCGAGCCTGGGCTGCTCGTGATCTGCCCCAAGGGTCAGCCGCGCACCTCGAGCGCGCCCGTCACGGTCTCGCCGAGCTCCGGGCTCATCGGCTACCCGCGCATCGAGGTCGGCGGCATCGGGCTCGACGTGCTCTACAGCACGGCCATCGTGCAGGCCGGGCGGCTCACGGTCAGCGGCTCGGACGTACCGGCCGCGAATCGCACTTGGATGCCGTACGCGCTCACGCACTCGCTTGAGTCGTGGCAGCCGAGCGGCCTCTGGCAGTCCTCGGTGCATTGCATGTGGACGGGCGAATCGTGACCCAGATCGCCGGCCAGTGGCAGCCTCAGACCTTTGCGACCGAGTACCAGACCTGGGAATTCCTCATCTCGCAGGCGATCGCGCGCATGGCCACCTGCGCATGGGTGCAGGTCGTATCCTGCTCGAACTCGGGCGCAGCCTCTGCCGTGGGCACCGTCACGGTTCAGCCGCTGGTGAACCAGATGGCCGGGGCCGGCGCGCCCGTAGCGCACGGGCAGATCACGCAGATGCCCTACTGGCGGCTGCAGGGCGGCACCAGCGCCGTGATCCTGGACCCCGTGGCCGGCGATATCGGGCTCGCGCTCTTCGCCTCGCGGGACAGCTCGCTCGTGCGCAAGGCGGCGCTCGGCCTCGGGCTTGCTCTCGGGAGGCTCTTTAATCCGTCCACGGCGCGGCAATACGACTGGGGGGATGGCGTATACCTGGGCGGCATGCTGAACGGCGCGCCGACCCGCTGGGTGCGATTCAGCACTACCGGGGTCGAGATCGTCGATCCGCAGCAGATCACCTTGACCGCGCCCACCATCGCCCTGAACGGCTCGACGGCGATCAATCTCACCGGGCCGGTGAATGCGAACGGCGCGCAGATCAGCACGGCGGGCGAGGTCACAGACGCCAAGGGCGTCGTACTCGGCACGCACGTCCATTCCGGCGTCACGACCGGCTCGGGCGACTCAGGACCCCCCACATGACGAACACCGTCACGCAGAACACGCTCTTGCTCGATCTCACGAACTGGGATCTCGTGATCGACAGTGCCGGCAATATCGCCATGGCCACGCCGCCGTATTCGACCGCGCAGGACGTGGCGAGCGCCTGCCGGGAATTCCTGGGTGACGCCTACTATAACCAGACCGAGGGCGTGAACTACCTGGGCGAGATCCTGGGGCAAGCGCCGCCCATCACGGTCCTGCAGGATGCGCTGCAAGCGGCGGCGCTAACGGTGCCTGGGGTACTCTCCGCGTCGTGCGTCATCACGGGGTTCGCAGGCCGCAAAGTGACCGGGCAGATCACCTTCACCACGACTGACAGCAGCACGCCTGTCACGGTGCCGCTGTGACGAGCGCCGTCCCCACGATCCAGTGGACGGCGGCGGGCCTCGTCGTGCCTACCGCAGCGGCGGTGCTCGCGGGCGTTCAGCAGGACATCAATGCCGCCTTCGGCGGCAACCTCAATTTCACGAACGGCCAGACGCCACAGTCGCAGCTCGCCGCCTCCTGGGCCGCGAATATCAATGCGGCGAATGCGGCCATTGCGTACATGGTCAATCAGACGAATCCGCTCACCGCGAGCGGCTTCATGCAGGACGGCATCGGGCAGATCTATTTCATGGACCGCAATCCCGGCCTGCCGACCGTCGTGCAGTGCCTGTGCACTGGAGCCGTCGGCACACCAATCCCGGTCGGCGCGCAGGCGCAGGACACGAGCGGCAACGTCTACGTCTGCACGCAGGCGGGCGTCATTGGCTCGAGCGGCAACGTCACGCTGCCATTCGAGAACATCGTGCTCGGCCCCATCGCGTGCCCGGCCAATACGCTCACCAACATCTACGTGCAGATCCCCGGGTGGGACTCGATCAATAACCCGACGGCGGGCGTGCTCGGCGCCGATGTCGAGACACAAACCGCCTTCGAGATCCGCCGCGAAGCCTCAGTCGCCTCGAACTCCCAAGGCGCGCTGCAATCGGTCTACGGCGCGGTATTCGGCGTCTCGGGCGTCATCGACGCCTATTGCTACGAGAACGATTCGAGCGCCGCCATCACGGTCGGCGCGACCAATTATTCGATGGTGCCGAATTCGATCTACGTCGGCGTGGCGGGCGGCACTGCGACGGCGATTGCGCAGGCGATCTACACGAAGAAGTCGCCCGGCTGCAACATGAACGGCAATACGACCGTCGTGGTGACGGACACTTCGGGATACCAGTCGCCGCAGCCGACGTACAACATCACGTACAACGTCCTGACCGACACGCCGATCTACTTCAGCGTGCAGATTCAGAACTCATCGTCGCTGCCGGCGAACATCACGACGCTGGTACAGAACGCCATCGTCGCGCAGTTCAGCGGGGCCAATGGCGCGCCGCGAGCTCGCGCGGGGGCTAATCTGCTGGCGAGCCAGTATTACGCGCCGGTCATTGCGATTGCGCCCGGCACCATCTCGGTCGTGTCGATCCTCGTCGGGCTCGCGTCTCCGGGGAACGCCACGAACATCACGCTCGGCATCGATCAGGAGCCGACCATCACGGCCTCCAACATCATCGTCACGCTGGTATAGACTATGGCAGGCTCACCCACCCCGCCCCTGATTCAAGAAGCGTTCGGCTCGGGCGCCGGTTCGGCGTACATCACGAACCCCATTCCGGTGGCCTCGCAGATCAGCGTGAAGGCCGGGGCCGCGTCCTACACCGACGGCTTCCCGCCGCTCACGATGACATCGCCCGCTTCTGGGGGCGTGAACCCTTACGGTCAGGACGTGAACGGCATTCTTTTTGCCGCGACCGCCAATATCGCCGCGCTCACCGGGGGCCAGCAGTACACGTTCAATTCGACCTACGCTACGGCGAATGGCGGGTACGCATTGGGCGCAATCCTCGGCATGGCGAACGGGGCTGGATTCTGGCTCAACCAGACGGCGGGAAACTCCAACGATCCCGACACGACGGCGGCGGCGACCTCTGGATGGGTGCCACTCGCATCCTATGGCGTGACGACGGTGAGCGGGCTCACGAATGCGAACATCACGCTGAGTGCCGTGCAGGCTGCGATGCCGGTCATTACCTTGGCGGGCACGCTCACCGGCAACGTGCAGATCATTTTTCCGACGTGGATGAGACGATGGCTCGTCGTGAACAATACGACGGGGGCATATTCGCTCACTTGCAAGACGGCGAGCGGGACAGGAATTATCGTTCCACAGTTCGGGGCTGCGGCACCGTACGAGCTTTACGGCGATGGAGCAAATATTCAACTCGTAGGAACCGGCGTGGCAACCGGTACATTCACTCCTACTTACGATACTGGCTGGTCTGTGAATCCTCCGAATGTTACGGCCGTCTACTCTGTCGCGAATGGTATGGCAACGATCTCCATACCGGCAGCACAGGGTACATCGAACTCGGTACTTTTTATTATCGGAGGCGTTCCAATATCACTTAGACCGAATGCTGCGACAAGTGTTGCTTGCCCAGCGCTTTGGGACAATGGCGCATATACCACGGGCGGCACTTGTACGGTAGCGACAAACGGGCAGCTTCAATTCTTTCCAGGGAACGTGGGGAATTTTACCGCGAGTGGCTCGAAAGGTTTTAATCTCACGGCCACGTTTAGTTATCCGTTGACCGCCTAATGTACAACGTCGAATCCACTGTCGGCAGCCAATACGCGAACTCACCGCAGATCGATGCGTTGATCGCGCTCATGGTCGAGTGGATCGACCCGACGGTGAACTTGCAGCAGTTCTACACACTCGTCTGGAACATCTCGACGGCGGTAGGCTTCGGTCTCGATATCTGGGGCGTGATCCTCGGCGTCTCGCGCAATCTGCAGATCCCGGTCGCGGTAACGTATTTTGGGTTCAACGGCGGCGCAGGCGTTCCGTTCAATAATGCGCCGTTCTACGCAGGCGAATCGGATACGCAGACCTACACGCTGCCCGACTCCGAATATCTGCCGCTGCTGCTCGCCAAGGCGTACGCGAACATCACGCAGACCACCATTCCGGCGATGAACGCCATGCTGCAAATGCTTTTTGTCGCAAGCGGCGTGGCGTACGTGATCGATCAGGGCAACATGATCCTGACGCTGGTGTTTAACTTTACCCCGACACCCGTGCAGTACGCTATCATCTCAACCTCGGGCGTGCTGCCGCATCCTACCGGCGTACTGGTCGATATCAAGACCCCCACCGACAACGTTGTGCTCTCCGAGACTGGCTCGGATGTACTGGCCGAAAATGGCTTAGAGGTATTGGCAGGCTAACTATGGGCACTAAAATCTCCGCGTTTCCGACTGCAGGCACACTCACCGGCAATGAGATCGTCCTGATGGATCAGGGCGGCGTCACATCGACGGCGAGCACCACGGCACTCGGCGGCATCACTAAGCAAACCCCCGCCGAGCTGGCTGCAGGCGTGACGCCGACGAACTTTCAGTATTTACCTGGAAATGTAGTTCGTTATAACGCAGATCCATCAGGCGTTAATGACTCATATAGCGCGTTCAACGATGCGATAACTGCGTGGACTCATGGCGGTGCCGTGCCAACAGTTCCCTTCGGCACGTACAAACTCGCCACCACGCTTGCGATCCCGCATGGTTTGCAACTTGACTTGGGAGAGGCCACCGTAAAGCCGAGTGGCGCTGTAGACGCCTTTTCGCTCTCGAACGCATGCGGAGTGTTCAACGGCACAATTGATCTCACCGCAACTACAGGTCGAGCCTTCTTTGCAGACAACGTGCAGCAGCTACACCTCGAAAATCTCTACCTCTCCTGCTCGAGCGGGACCGGGATCGAGCTCGCGAACTGCTACAGCCTGCGGGTGCGCGGGGTGCGCCTGGTCGGTGGCTCAGGGATGGCCATCAATTGCTACACCAATATCGCCTCGACGCCCGTCAACAGCGCGACGTTCGAGCATATCGCCATCTCTGGCTTCACCACCGCCGGAGACATTTGCGTATTCTCGGGCACGGCCGGAGTGTGGCTCGATCACTGGGACTGCGAGAACAACACCAACGCGGCCGGCTCGAACGACATCCACGTACTCGGCAACGCGGACGCGGGCGTCAGTCAGTTCAGGATCACGAATGCCTACTTCGAGACGGCGATCAACGAGGTTGGCAGTTCAATCTACCTGGGCGGCGCAGCGAGCACGGCCTGCAGCGGGATCTCGATCGAGGGCTGCTATTTCCAAAGCTCGAAGAAGCCCGTCTACGTCGATGCCAACGTCGCGGCGGACCTGCGAGTCGTCTGCAATACCTTCCAGTCGCTCACCGGCGGCTCAACCTACGCGGTGAGCACGATACAGACCGGATACTACCCTAACTGTCATGGCAACTCAGGAAGTCTTGCCGACATTAATCGAACGTGGACGCCATCGCCGACTTGGGGTGGTGCACAGACCGGATGGACCTTTACGGTTGCCGGGCGGTACCAGCGAGTTGAAGATCGTATGAGTGTGCAGGCGACTGTCACAATTACGGCCAAGGGTACGGCTACAGGTGACTTTACGCTGACACTTCCAATCACACCAAACGCTGCTGCACTAGACAATGCCATTGCGGTTACTTACCTTGCAAATATGGCTGGATTACAAGGCACACAAATCGGACGGTGTATGGGAGTTGGTGGAGCAACAGCCTACTTTTATGATAACAGCGTTACCGCAAGCGTTCCGCTTACTGATGCTAACTTCTCGGCGACTTCTGAACTCTACTGTGCGGGTAGTTACGAACTGTAAGTGTTTAATAGTGAGGTTATCATGACTTCTGGAATGCAACGAAATAATCCTTGGGATCTTCTTCCAGAACATAGCTGCTTGGCGAGGTTCGTCCCGTGAGTGCAGTCCTTGAGACGATGAGGTTCATGATGCGCGAAATAATGAAAATGCCGGCCCAGGTCGCAGCGTACGCCGCGCTCGGCTCCGTGATCTGCGGCACCGCGCTCGCGTTTGGACTCGTCCCGCAGTTCTTCGGCGGCTTCGCGCATGCGGACAAGCTGAACCGCCTCGCCGCACAGTTGAACGCTCACGTCGCGCAGATCGCTACCGCCGATAATCAGCACTGGGCGAATCAAGCCGCCGACAGCCTGCTGCGCATGGATCAGGCCCGGTGCGCATTGCCGTCCGGTGAGCTGCGCAGCATGTACGATCAGCTCATCCAGAGCCGGATGCAGGAATATGCCAGTCTGACCGGGCAGCAGTACCCACTCCCGGCGTGCGCGAATTTGTGAGGGCTCACCGATGCTGATACTCGACACCGCCGGGCGCGAATTCATCCAGGGATGGGAGGGGTACAGCGCCGCTGCGTACCCGGATCAAGGCGGCATCCCCACAATCGGATTCGGTCATACCGGCTGGTACTCTCCCGGCGTTCCGGTCGCGCTCGGCCAGTCTTGCACGCTCGAGCAGGCCGAAGCGTGGTTCACGGCGGACACGGATTCGGCGTGCGCCGAGGTCAATGCCGGCGTCTCGGTGCCGATCACGCAGCCGCAGTTCAATGCGCTGGTGGACTTCACCTACAACCTGGGCTCAGCCGCATTCGCACACTCGACGTTGCGGCGCGATCTGAACGAAGGTGATATGCTCGGCGCCGCGAACGAGTTTCTGCGTTGGGACTATTGCGCCGGCCAGCCAGATCCTGGCCTCGAGGATCGGCGCAAGGCCGAGCGCACGCTGTTTCTCACCGGAGTGCATCCATGACGCGCATCCTCTCCGCTCTCGCTCTCGTCGCCGCCTTCCTTGTCGGCACCGCGGCCTACGCCACCACGACCTGCGTGGTCGGCAAGACCGGCACCGCGCCGGCGGCCTCGATCACGTTCACCGCGCCGACCACGAATACCGACGGGACCGCGCTCACCGGCACCGTCACGTACGATCTCTTTCAAGGCTCGGCCTCGGGCGCGGAGAAGCTGGTGGCATCCGGCCTCAGCGGCTCGCCCATCGCGGTGAATACCGGGCTCGTAGACGGCACCAGCATCTACTGGTACGTCGAGGCCGTGAACAGCGCCGGAAACGCCAGCGCGCCGAGCAACGAGGTGTGCAAGACGTTCCCGGCCGGCACGCCGAGTGCGGTGACGATCAGCATCACATGAGCCGCTGCCTCCATCCCGGCTGCACGAAAGAGGTGCCTGCGCAGACGGGCCGAGCAGCGTGGCGCATCTACTGCCTTGAGCACGGCAGCGCGCGATGGGCTCAATGGCGCTACCAGCGCGGCATCGCGCCGACGCGAGGGCCAAAGGGCGCTACGGTCGGCTACCGCAGCTCGGCCGCCATCCGCGCCGATCTCGCCGAGCAGCTTGCGGCAATGCTTGGGCGCTTTCAGGGCATCGTCGCCCATGACCGCCGAATCGACCCCATCGCGTGAGGTGCCCCGTGAAGCTCGACCCGCAAAAGACCACCGCTGCCATTGCTGGTGCCTATCTCGCGCAGATCGTGACGTGGGCGGCTGGCTACTTCTGGCACGTGCAGGTGCCCCCTGAGATTTCCACCGCGCTCGCCGGCCTCGCCATGCTGGTGCTGGCGCATACCCTTTACCCTACGCAAGCCGGTTGACCCGGCAAGGTGAAATACCGATGAGTACTCCGAATCCTCTGCTGCCGCTGGAACAGGCCGCTATCCCGTCCGCTGTGGCCCTCCTGCAGGCCGTGCAGGCGTTCATTGGCAATATGGGCACCGATCCCGCCCAGTGGACACTGAAGTTCCCCGGCGCGCTCGTGACGCTGCAGGGCGCAGTGATGCTGCAGGCGCCGCTGCTGGCGAACGCCGAAGGGGCGGCAATCACGTCGCAGGCTAACGCCGTGGTCGGCGGCTGGATTGCCAAGCTGCAGGCGGCTGAGAAGCCCGCCGCGTAACGCCATGATGCCGGCATCCATCCCCTCCGGCCTCACCGTCGGCTTCGTGTACTCGACCGCGCTCACCTCGAGCGTGATCGAGTATTCGGAGTCCGGCGTAGGGCCATCGCACGCTACCACGCTCGTCGCGCCCGGATGGGTAATCGACGCGCGCTTCTCAGGCGGCGTCGCCATGCGGCCGGTGTCGTACCTCAGCGGCAGCACCGTCCAGTGGTATCGGCTGCCCGGCACCGAGACCGCCGTGGACCGCGCCATAGCGTTCCTGCACGGCCAGTGCGGGCAGCTCTATGACTGGCAGGACATCGTGGCGTTCGCGGTGCCAAACGCATTTAAACGGCTCACGGGGGCCAAGCATCCATGGATGTGCTCATATCTCGCGCTCGCCGCGCAGCTCAAGGGGCAGCTCTTGCCGAAGCCGCCGGTAGGGGCCGAGCGCATCAACCCGTTCGAGTTGCTGCTGATGGATGTGGCGGCCGGGGCGCTGGCGCTCAGCGGGCCGGTATTTTAGGGGACGGGCGCCCGCGCTGATGAGTTAGTAGATTATCTTTTCCTGCTCATTCGTGCGCCGATCTTGAATCCCAACAAAAATGAGGTCAGCGCGATAAAAATGGCTTGTCCTAGTTCGCTCATGGATTAATAGGTAAGCATCAGTCCATCGGGTCCGTAGGCCGACAGCGGCAGTCCTCGCATCTCTGCGCCCCGCAGGCGTGGCACCATGGTGTCGGATCAAGAGATTCGACGAACTCGGCGAACCGCTCGTCGTCCTCCAGAATGTCCAGCAGCATGGACTCGCTCATGGCCGCCTACCCCGCTTCACCAGCCGCTCTATGAACCGCTTGACCGCTTCGGCCTGCGCGTCGGTCAGCCAGAACACCCGCTGCCGTAGGCCCTCCTTGGCGCGTCTCTCTCGAAGTGTCGCCTGCCGATCCTTGCCGCTCGCCATCAGGCCGCCATCTCTACGTAGCCGGCCCTCCAGCGGCCCGTACCACCGTCGCGGTGCTGCCGATCGGTCCAGCGCCGCACCTCGACAATCCATCCCTGCGCGCGGAGAGCCTGAGCCGTGGTGACGGCCACGCCTTCTTCGTGGGCCTCAAGGATGAAGCCGGCTTCGGGATCTTCGCCATGGCGCCAGTCGCGCGAGGCTGAAATCAGAAAGTGCTGCTTTTTCATGGGGGACTCCGGTATCGACTGGATAGCAGCGTATACCGTCACTAGTGACACGTCAAGCGCTATCTGCGGGCTCACCGGATACGGCATCCTCGGGCTCATCTTGTCCCGAATTCCGCTCCCCGCGCGCGAACTCCAATGCGCACTCGCGCGAGCAGCAGTCGTGATTCCATCGCCGCGCCGAGTCGGACTTCACGAATTCCTTGCCGCATATCGCGCACTTCACCCACGACTTCGCGGTAAATAATTCCGTACGCCAGACATGTGGCTTGCGGTGGTGGCCTGGCTTCATGGTTCATCCTTCACGGCTTGAACTGTTCGCTCACTCAAAACTAATGGCACATCCTTCCATTCGCTCCACCATTCTGGCTCCTCTGGCCCGCTGAGCGTGGTACGGAATTGCAGGACGCGGAACGCGCGCAAGTCGCGCACGTAAATGGCATGGTCGTGGTCAACGAGTTCAGCGCTCGCCGGGAACTGATACCAACGTAGTTCAATTGCCATGTTCACTCTCTGCGCTGTGAACGGAACATTCGTCGCACAAATCTCGGCCTTCGGCGTCCGTACTCCATCCAGCATCTCTTAAGCCAGCGTCGATATCCTCATGCGAGCCGAAGGTAATGACTACTGCTTGGCAAGAATCGCAAACCACTTCGACATTCCTACTCACTTCGGTTCTCCTGGTCCATTGTCACTTGACCCTCATGTTTCTGCCGCCGCAATGCGTGCATAGTCTGGCATCGTCGTTCGGCTCGATTGGATGGAGGCACTGATCGCAGCAGTCGTAAATGGTCGGAACGTATCCCTGCCGAATCCAGCGCCTCACCTTGCGCCGCGAGAACCACATGCGCAGTCGGAACCTCCAAGGCAGCGACTTGATGTGATCCTCAAGGCTGACGAACTCAGTCATTGTTAGGACCTCACAGGGGGTAGCGCGGCGAAGCGCTGGCATAGCGTTGCGCCGCACCAGCCGCACCGGTCGTCCACATCGGCAGGGTCCGGCTGATGAAAGGTTGCCATCGCCTCTCTGCGACGCACCAAAGAATGCGATTTCTGAAACGTCGATCCGCAGGCGGCGCAGATCCATGAAGGATAGTCAGTCATTTGTCTTGTCCACAGTTCGTCGATAACGACTCACGCGCTCAAGGCCGAGAAACTCCAGGATTTTCCCCTGTGGCTCCCGAGCGCCCGCGAGTGTGCTGTTTAAGAACGGCAACGAAACCCCGATCTGGACCGCAAGTTCGCGCTGCGAAAGCGGCTTCCCTGGGCGTTTCTTCATCTCGCGCCACAGCATCTCGCGGACGGCCTCGGGGGTAAACTCAATCATTCGGTGACTCGCTCAAACCGGAACCACGGTACACGTTCCCGCGTCGGTGTCGATCTCGACAGTCAAATATTCACCATATTTGAACCACTGTCGGCAAACGGCCCGGACCTTATCGCTCCGCACCTCCTTGACGCACATGCGCTCGTCTACGTCCGCGATGCCGGCGGTGTCCTCGTGAACGGCGTCTGCGATAGCATCGTGAAGCGTGTCGGGATCTTTCATCGTGACTCTAAATTTCATGGTTCACCTAACCCGTTCTCAGATAGTTCGTCGATGATTTCGACTGATCGCCAGAATGCGCGATTCATTGCGTCGGCTTCGGCGCGCGTCATGCGACGCGCTGTCGTCTCGTCCGGTGACGGCTCACTGGAGAGCGCATCCCTGGCGTAGCAAGACCAGCATTTCATGTCGCCGACGTGCTCATCTGAGCGACAATCGAAGTCCGCGATTTTTTCCAGCGCTGCGCGCATCCGGTCACGCTCGGCCTCGACGGCAGCGAACACTGCAGCACTCCCCGGCACCGATGCACTACGCGCCTCATCCCGCTCCCGCGTCAGCCTCTCGACCTCCGCGCGCTGGCGGTCGATCTCATCTGTTAACCCTGCCATGTTCTCTTCCAGGCAGACAATGCGCATTTTGTCGCCAGCAGGATCGGCATCCGCTTCTAAATCATGGACATACTGTCGAAGCATCTCGGGCAGCTCGTTGATCTGCTTCGTAAGCTCGGCACGCTC